>OMLO01004675.1_pt1 | contig 11461 bp, 12 predicted proteins | sample 1674811 | NCBI WGS metagenome assembly OMLO01 (sample SAMN06265003, study PRJEB25207) | coral metagenome | isolation source: Coral host | place: Mexico:La Bocana,Puerto Morelos, Mexico | collected 2008-11-13 | reverse complement strand
GTGGTGCATACACCACAAAAGAAGACACAACCAAATCCATTCAAAGATAAGGCATTATCTACTTCGCAGAAGAATGCAAACCTCAAAAGTTCCTGGATTGATTGCCAAGGCTGCTCATGGCACAGTCCTGGCCTCAACCACTGGGAGCTAGAGAAGTGGATACGTGGGAGATTCCAAAATAGGCAACATGTTATCAACTTTTCACCCACTGTTTATCAACTTGTTCATCAACTTTATCAACTTTATCAACTTGTTGATCAACTGTTTATCAACTTGTTATCAACTGTTTATCAACTTTTTTATCAACTTTTTATCAACTGTTTATCAACTTTTTATCAACTGTTTATCAACTGTGTATCAACTTTTTATCAACTGTTTATCAACTTTATCAACTTTTTGTCAACTTTTTATCAACTTTGTATCAACTTTATCAACTGTTTATCAACTAAGTAAGCTGGTCAGCCAGTATTTGGTTGTTCATAGTCTAGTAGAGGAGGCTCCTGGAATAGCTGATTTGTTGTAGGAGCCTCCTGTAGATTTAATAGAGATACTTTCTGCCAAACCATGTTTTTTCCTGCACATGTTTGATCCAATTCTACATTGTTGAACTCCAGCTTTGGGCCCAGGCAAAACCCATGCTGCAACATCCAACAACGTCTCCATGGTCAGGGCCCCAGGATTGTGCTGTTAGCATGTGAGTCTATGAGATCATATCATGGGGGGAGAAAGGCTGTAAGTAACCCTTTTTTCCCATTGAACATTTATTCTATCAGTCTCTTGAAACAAGTTGAGCATGCAAATGCCACTGTGAAAATTGAAAGTTCTTTGGCATTCACAGCTTGCAATCGCCTTCAGTCCATCAATTCTAGAGCCTTTTGGGATCTCAAACATCCACCAGCGTTCAATTTAATGATGGCTTCCAGCCCTGTGCCCACGTCTGCCACTGAAGCAGAGCAAATGAACAATGCTGATGTATGGTTGCTTATTCATGGTGATGATCCACAGGACAAACAGTTTTCAGTCTTGTAGAGACTGATTTTCTAAACATCACACATGTGCACACATACACATCCCAGTGGACACACTGACTTGCATCTTGCAGGAGCTGGCTGCCACAGCCACAGATGAGCCGGAGCAGCAGGCTGCACAAGTACAGCCACCAGAACCTCGACTTCACCCGGATTTGCTTTCCTTGGACTTTCCAATGGAAGAACAGTAGTGATGGGGGCTGGTGTAGGGTTCGTTGCTCCGATTTCTGGGCACATAGTATATCGCCCCCCAACTCCATTTTTCCCAATAAATTCAAAATACATTTCTTTGGAGCAATTCAACCCTACCCCAGACCCCCTTATAGAATTTAAGTTCGTAAATAACATTACTCCGAGCACTCCAACAACATTAAGTGCGACCAATCAGTTGTGGGGTGGTGGATGGCGTTTGTTGTTTTTGCATGACATGTCAAGTTGCCATGTTGTGGAGCAATTTGAATTTCTTTTTTGCATTTCAGATGGTTGCTCACATCCAGAGCATTTTCTTCTCAACTCAGGAATTAGGCATTTGCGGGTTCCTCCCAAGTTCTTTTTCCTGTCATGGTTCTCTTCTTTGTCAAGACCACCGCTGGTCAAGCACGAGTGTTGAACCTTGATGCCGGCACAATCATCCTGAAAATGGATTGATGGCGCTCACCACTGACCGTCCTACTGAAGAAGATTTCCAAAAGATGACCAATGACCAAACCCACCAGGTCATGAGTGAATTTGACATTGGTGCGTCAAATGCTCGGACTGGAAGACGTGCATCTCCCCAAAGCACGAGCAAAGCACAGTTGGTTAGTGCAATCATGCGTGGATGGGATACTGTTCTCGCTCCTGCTGTTGAAGTTGCAGGGCGCATTCAGCCGGCTTCTTCTGCAAATGCTTCAGTGGCAACAAGATTCCCTGTTCCCTTGGTCTGGGGGTTTGCTGTCTATCTAGGGGTTTGGCCTTTTGGCTGTGTTATGCCTCAATGGTGGTTGCTGTGGCACACATAGACGCTAATGTTTGTGCCATGGTTTTTGCCATGCTTAGACTGCAAAGGCTAGAGTAGTCTTAGTCTTGCAATCAATGGCTGCCAACACAGCCATGGCAAACGCACATGGAAAGAAAAAGTCACATCATGTGAGCCAACCCCTCCAATATGTGATATTAAAGGGATCAACTACTATTTGGTTGAAAGTAAAACACCTTTTTTTAAATGGGACACAATGTAAATTGTTTGTCAGGCGCATCGCTAAAAAACTCATTCAACTCGAGGTGGAACCCTGTGTTTGGTGGTTGGAGATGGTGGGAATTATCTAAATATGTAACAATAATTTTCTTTTTACTAAATTAACATTTGGAATCCATGGATTTTTTGTTTGATCCCTCTAAGGTTTTTTCCCAACCCCTAGTTTCATCCCTGCTCAAATGCGCGGACCAGCCGATTTTTGGATCACTGGGTTCGCATCCTCGTCAGAGCCCCATGCAGGAGGGACGCCATGAGTTTGGAAGATCTAATGTTATCTGATGATGTTGATGTATGTTTGAATCAGTGTATTTAACTGGGAATACTATTCAAAATCATTGTACGACGCCCTGCCAAATCTGCTAACCCACCAAAAGGTTACAATATTGCAAAGGGTGTTTTTTTTTTGGATGGCCAATTTCTTTCCTTGTTTTTCTCACTTCTGATTCAATCATCCCCCCTCAGGCCGGACGCGTCATGGCATTCCCTCCTGGAGCATTGCAAGAGGACCGAACGGAAAGATTGGGATTCGGGGATTTGGATGACTTGTTTCTTCCTTCATTTCTTGACTTCATGTTGTTGAGATTGCACATGTTGTGAATATTGATTTCATGTTCTTCATGTTTGGCCATTGGTTTCTGCATTCATGTCGTGACAGCATCCGTTTTTCGATGTTTTTCGTCTCAAGCATCCCCAATCTGTGGCACGATGCCACGACGGAACAAAGGTTCTGATGAAGAGGAAGGATTAAGTAATTGGAAGGAAAACTGGAAGGAGGAGGGAAAGTGGGGTGAGGAAGGAAAAGGAGAATGGAAGGAGGAGGGAAAATGGATTTGGGTAGTTGAGGAAGGAAAAGAAGAATGGAAGGAGGATTGGAAATGGAGTTGGGATGAGGAAGGAAAAGGAGAATGGAAGGAGGATGGAAAATGGAGTTGGGATGAGGAAGGAAAGGAGAATGGAAGGAGGATGAAAAATGGAGTTGGGGTGAGGAAGGAAAAGGAGAATGTAAGGAGGAGGAAGCAACCGTCGTATCGGATGATGATGGTGCTGATGGTGCATTTCCTGAGTCGCCTGGTGATGGTTCTCAGCCTGATGTGCCTGAGCCTGCTGGTATGCCTGGTGACGGTGACGATAGTTCTGAAGATTGGGGACCTTGGAAAGCACCAGGACGGATCTTTAACAAAAATCGTTCATCAATATCATCACTGTTTGATTCTTCAATGTCTTCAATGTTTTAGTTTTAGATTTACCAAAGTCAAATTCAGTAACTGAAAGGCCTAGAAAAATTCTAGAAAAAATCTAGTTCTAATGAAACCCTGACGTGTAGGAACACCTACTCCAGCTACCTCCTCGAGAAGCCGTGAGAATCACCTGAAGCCTGCCCCAAAGAAGATGCCGAAACCTCCGAGGGTATCTATGGTGAAGAAGGTAGTGAAGAAGGTAGATAGGAAAAACTATGGGCCACCCCCTGGCTTAGCGAAGCTGGCTATGGATGCTTTGGTGGCTGCAAGGTCGAAGTGGCTCTAAGATGGAGAAAAAGGGAAAACAGAGCGGGGAAGGAAAGGAACAGAGTGTCGCAATTTGCACCCCGTTTTGAAACCAAAAACCCACCTGCAAATACAAGAACACATCTGAGACCACTTTAATTGCCAAAAGGGTTTGTTACACATTTCAAGATTTTGGGCACGGGGTGTTGAGAGAGAATACCTGGGTAGGGTAATTGTTTTTCTTCAAGACTTTGGGCAAATGCTTTCTGTGAGAAATGGACAATCTTTTTGGTTCTGCCGGCTCCTCCAGGACCATGCTGCTTGGATGGATGGCGCCTCAGGTGGTGCCACTTCACCCTCCTTTGTTCACGCATTTCACCAAGTATCCAGAAACTTCATAGATGTTTGTAATCATACATGTTTATACAAATCCAAATCACAATCTACCATCGGTCATTTCTTGCGTTCTCATCAAATGCTTGGGATGTTGGGTGTCCGTTTGAATGGCTCAACATGGGACGGAGTGGGTTTTGAACGCCAAAACAAGGTCGGGTTGCCTACCAATAGTTTCCATGTATTTTGGCTTATTCCCTGAAGCTTTTGGTTCGTTTTAATTTGAATGAGGTGGGTGCTTCTTTGGGACCATGATGGATTCTAAGGCCTACTTCTGAGTTTTTATTGCTTGACCATGTTCCAACATGTTTCAATGTATCACAGTCTTGGTAACTCCAGGCTTCACCAGATCGCTCGGCCAGCGCCCTTGATTTTCCCCATCATCTCAGCGTATATCTCAGTCCCAACCTGCGCCCAGGTGGGGCGAGGATTGAAGCGCAAGAATGCTACGTGTTTTTCACCCGAGTCTCAACCTCAGCCATGAATCTTTCACCAATATTTTGTGTTTTATTTTGAAGTTGGGTGCAAGGACCAAAAATGAAGCGCCAAAATCCAGTGCTGTGTCATCTGATGAAGAGGTTCTGATACTTTCTTGAAGTTGCTTGTCAATTTGATGTGTAGAATGGAATTGCTTTCAAGTGTCAAATTGCAGGAAACTTTGAATGGCAATGATCTTGAATCAAATGTACCAGATGTTGTTCCTGCCTCACGGTCACCATCAATCCATCAGTCCATCACGGTCACCTGCCATGCTAGGCAGAGCAAATGCAAAGGGCCGCTTTTGCGAACATCGTTCTGGGAGCAGCTTCGCTCTGAGTTTGGTGAGATGTTTGCGCCAAGTTTAATCTACATATAGTAGCTTGACATATCATATCACATGTATCATTCCAATCATTTTTCTGTTACTCAATTGGTAACTATTGCATGTGACGGTCAACCCTTATGACTCCTCAATCCCATCATCCCAAGGTCAAAGATTATCTTCAAGAAGAATGTGGTCGGGCACCAGTACTGAATTTGGAAAGGGTAGCTTTAGTGTTGTGTGATGCAAATAACGTTTTGTTGAAGCATCCACAGGAATACTCCTTGACATGTTTGCGAATGATTGGGAAATTTCCTGATGAGGAAGACAGTCAAAAAACGATTGACTGGTGAAGGTCCAACCATTCACCAATAAGTGTGGGTGGGGTCTGCGTGATCTGGAGTTCGGGGTTAAAACTTGGAGCGAAAATTCGCCGAGAGAAGCATTCTTGGAAGATCAGTTCATTGTTTGATTTTGACTGTTTACATGACTTTCCATACCGCCGTTGTGTTCTTAAAGCTTGGCAGCGTGGATTTAAAAGCACAAGCAGCACCTCAAGGGCTGTATTTCATAAAAGGTCAAACATAGAGAGTATGCAGTATGCATGATTACACTAAATCTCGACCCCTCTGTCACCCTCCATGCTATGTTTCCGTTTTTGTCCAACAACAATTCTGCCACTTTTAGCTGCCATGACAAACTGGGCCGATGTCGACACATTGAGTGAGTTGGGGCCTTGTTCTTCCAAATTACTTTTTCAAAACATCACCCTTTTCACCGTTCATCACCGCGCCCAGTGAAGAGATCCTGCCCAAGCCGAAGACCTTCAACTTACCGTCCAAGGCTTGGCGTGGCAAATGTCCAAAGATGTCCAAGAAAGTGCCTGAGTTTCAGTTTGTGTGTATGTGTGCTGCGCAGGGACGGCTACCGAACATGGGGTCTTTTCGAGCTGGATGGTCGAAAGTTTGTGCCCATAAGCCTCGCTACTTGCCAGTGGCCAAATATCCCAAGATGAAGATCACCTTAGCGCTTTGGTATTATATAATAGCTTTAGCTTCAATGATTGCTGGTAACAACTGACATATTACCCAGTGGCCAGTCATTTGCATTCTTCATGCCCAGGTGCCTCCCCGAAAGCCTATGAAAGGAAGCAAGCTTCCAAAGAAAGGTACTATTCTTCAGAAGAGGGTGACCCTGAACGCCTGGGGCACCATCAGTTCTATCCTCAGTGGATTCCTGGATTCATTCGCTGGATTCCACAAGTCTCCATTTTTTATGTGTTTCCAGATTTGATGCTGCAATCAGGGGTGTTTGGGGCGACCCAAAGAGCAAATCGCCGATTTTTATCTTTGCGTGGTTCCCGAGCGCACTAGGCATGTCTTCTTTTCGGAAATCCCAGCACCCACTGCAATCTTGTTGGGGGTTTGCCGCGCATCTTGCCAGGACTTCGCAACGCAAGTCTTTTGGTGGTCTGAATATGGCAAGGCTTGCAAGAAACTTGGTGCGCCAAAAGGTTTGGTGGCCTCCCCGGCCATTGGGGAGTACATGGCAGGTGGGGGCAAACAAATAAAACCATTCAAGACGAAACCAAGTTCCATCAAGTTGCTATTTTGGGGTCCCAAGTTTGTAGTAAATCACATCGTGCTGGCAGGTCTTCCTCAAAATTGGACAGACCCAGGAGCTCGAGTGGGTCGCGAGTCCTTGTCAATCTACCCGTGGATTGAATCATCTGCCAAGGCTGGTGACAGATCAAAAACAAAGCCTTTGTGTCCGCCATCTTCAAAAATTCAAATCCCACTAAGTTTGGCTAGGCTCCCTACAAGGCGGTTCCGTTGTTCTCTGGATGCCTGGGTTTGGAGTTAGGCGTCAAACGGCTCGGATCTCAGATGTTGATGCATTATGTTCGATCAACATGTTATGATATCTTCTAATGTTCATGTTCATACTCTATCCATGAGTTTTAAGTATTGGTTTCTCTTCCAAGGTTTCTTCAACCAGTGGCATATGTATGATTCTCAGCATACATGTACTTAGCGACCTCCCCCATTCGCCAGTTCTGTAAACTGTTTCTCATTGAGGTGGAGGCAAGTGAATTCTGCCGCACTTTGATCGAGAAAAGGATCAAAGATGGTGCAGTCCCAAAAGCACCCCTTTACGATGATGTTTGCAGTTTCAACATGGTGGATATTGAAGACAAAGACATCGACCCTGATGGGTTGCTGGGAGGATTCCCTTGTCAGGTGGGGGCCTCACTTTTCCCATCCTTCAAACGATCAAGCCGTCCCACCATGCTGCCAGGGATCGTCCCGAGCTGGACGTTTGGGCGGATTAGATGACAGTCGCACAGCCTTGCTGGCTGAATTCTGGCGCTTGTGGGACACATCAAAAAAGCCAATGATTCTCAGATTCAATTTTGTTTAGATTCTGGAGTTAGCAGGATTAGTCAGTCTTTTCATTGACCTTGGGGAAATAGTTTATTCTTGGCCATGTCTTTGAATGAGGAAGTTCATGCTCTTTGAGAATGTTGGCAATATCCTCAGCGAGAACATGCGGGAAATAATGGAGTATATATTCGAGGCCTGGTGTCACAGCTTCACTGACAAAAAATGTATTGAGCTTTCGGAAAAAAACTTTTGAATCAGCCCTTGTTTTCTCCCACAGATGGTGGCCAAGAGAGACCTGGTCCTGAAATATACCACCGTCAATGGATACATGCTGGGGGCACCTGTTCGGGTCTAAGTGTCCAAAAACTAATAATTAATTGAATTTCGCGGCCTACCTTTTTTGAGGTGTGGCGGGAGCGGTGCTTCATTCTGATCACCGTCAAGGGCTTCAACTTTTTTGAGGTACCACTGACTAGATTGACAAAACCCTTGAACCCTAATGATTTACAGTCCTCATTCAACGCTCACATGCCAGGGCTTCCATCCCCGCAGTGATTTGGAAATGAAGCAGTGGCCGCTTGAGCCTTGGATGGCAAAGTCTTCCAAACCAGAAGTCCACACCTGGCTTCAAGGGAAGATGGATGACTTGAGCCAGGAGCGTTTAAGGGTTATTGGGAATGTTGTTATCCCTCCCATGGCCTGGTATGCAATGAATGCACTGGCCCATCAATAGATGCGTTGGCCCATCTCCCATGCCGTTTGTTTTGCACAGTGGCTAGAGCCATAGTGACAATCAGCTTTGAATGCTTCAAATTAGTATCTTAGATTTACCAACTCACACTGCATTCCGGGGTTCAAAAGGACTGCTACAAATGTCCCGCTTTCCAGCAGACTACCACTCCATGCGTTGCCAAATTGCCCATTGTGTCTTGAAAGTTCATATTCTTTACAATCACCCCGTCCCAGAGTGGTTTGCTCAAAGTGTGGCCATCCCTGTGCACTGGCCTCTGCTGGCACAGGTGGCTCTGACATGTTGCAGCCTGGGGTGAGGGTGGACTTGCCCCCAACAGGTTTGGCTCAACAGCATGTATTGGCAGAATAGTTCGGGACAGCAATCAGTTTGTTCAACATGTACTGCAGTTCGTGTACAATCATTTGGATGAACAAAATTCAACAAAGACCTATCTTGGGAACACAAACGTGCTTCAACTGATTCTTCTTATCTAAGTAGCTGTTTTCAAAAACTGTATTTTCATAAGAATAAAAAGAAAATGGCATATAGTCAGAACGTGATACACTTGCAACCTCAATGTGTTGGATCCGTCATTTGCCATGAAATTCTGTGGGACTCCCAAAGTCATTGACCTTTCTGAAGCTTTGTTGCAAGCAGCTCGAAAATATAACAACTGATAAAACCAGCGGAACACAAAAAGCTGTATCTTGTGCATGGTTGTTACTGTTCCATTTCACCCTGTGTTGGAATCTATCATTTTTTCGAAGAATTGGCCAGCTGTTCCATTTCACTCTGTGTTGGATCTATCTTTGCTTTTCGAAGGACAATGGCCAGTTTCCAGCCCGTGACTGATCTGAGTGATGACGAGAACCAAGTGGTGCCAGTTGCGAAACCTGTCCAGCAGAGGCGTCGAATATCTTGTGGGTTCAAGGGGCAGGTCATCAAACATCGTGGTGACTCTGTCATGAGAAAGCTTCGTCGATTAGTGGAATCCAAGTGTGGTTGCAATGGTGACTGCTTCAAACCTTATAGAGAGTCCATCAAAGAGTTCGACAAAATCGTCAACCTTCGAAAAATTCTGGGTGCCATGACAAAGCTGGAGCAGGATAATGAAGCTGCTAAACTAACTCTCCTGGCGTAATCTTTGCTTAGTTTAATGTTTATTTTTGGAGGTCCCCTGTCAGTTCCACAGATCCCCCTCAGTCTTTCCCCGCCGGTTGATGTTGGCTGCCTCCAAGGTTTATGGAATGATGAAGGCCCATAGCGGTGTGGCCTGCAGAGGGGCGCGACATCTCCAGTTGCACAACCGTTCCATCTGCAACCGGGGTTTCATGAAACTCGTGGGGGTTGGAAAACTTCGATTTGGTAAGATGAGGGCTGCTACATTAAGGGGTGATGAATATACTGTCCCTATGACATGAGATTTGTTTCCAAAGGGCCCAAAGATGCTTCAGATGCCCGGCAAACAGTTCACCACTTTCTTATGACCCTTTACACTGAAGCTGCAGAACCTATTCCTGATGGCCTGAATAGTAACAAGCGGCCTCGTCAAGGCGAACATCGTATTGATCCCAAGAATATGGATAGAAGTGGTATGAAACATTTGCCTGCTGCATCTATCATGGACTACTTCCGTCAGTGTCAGTCACAACATCCTGCAAAGCAAATTACCAGGAAACTGTTCTCCAGTGTAACTAGGCAAGCTCGAGTCATTTTGTGGATTGAAAATGATTGTTGTATAAAAAACTGTTCTTCCTTGGTAGTAATTTGTAATGTTCATGTGATCCGTGACTATTATTTTGTTACTCTGCTATCCCCTCTTTTTCCAAGTTATGGGGCAATTGCGTTATTGAGGTGTGGATGAAAGACTTCAAACATTTGCTGCGAATCAAAAAGTCGAACCACCATGCGCGTCGCAGCCAGTGCTTGCGTCATCGGTTAATCATTCGCAAACTGGGCCATTGCTTGCCTGCCCGAAGGGCACAAATGGCGCAGCTCCAAAAGCATTTGCAGAGACAATATAACGATAGACGGCTGTATTGGGAGAGTCGTTCCTTCAGCCGCTTGGCATCTTCATCATCTTGTCCTTCGACTATCACTGCAATTCTCGACTCCATGGGTGTTGAAAGGCATTCATGGCCTAAGGCCAAGTGCATGTCCTCCAAAGAGTTTGCCTCATGGGCCCGACCCAAGCTGAGTTCCACCTCACTGCTGATCCACGGACACGTGGCTCTAACGGTGTTGTCGCCGCACTTTGTCACTTGCAACAGCAGTCGTTCAACCGAGATCATCAGCCATGGATTATCTTTGATTTCTCAAGATGGATTTGACCTTCGGGCCACCCATCTCCAGTTACAAGGAGACAACTGCTCCAAGGAGCTGAAAAATAACTGTATCCTTTTGTGGGCAGCCCAGCAGGTGGCCATGAAACGCTTGGGGTCCTGCACGGCCTCATTTCTATCTAGCGGCCACTCTCACGAAGACATTGACGCTTTGTTTTCTAACTATTCAGCTTGGTTTGACCGAATGGGTGACCTCGAGACACCGCAAGCTTTTCAGACGGCGTTGGAGAAATTCATGGCTGTTCCTGAACATCGCCCATATGAGCGCATCAAGAAAGTGATGATGATGTCACGGTTCAGGGATTGGTGCCCCAGCTAAACATATCTAAAGAAATGGTTTTGAAAGTGTTTAAGGTGAAAGGATTGGTGTGATAGCTTTTGGGACTTGTGTTGTGGAACAGCTGTGTTTGTTTCTCGCATTTGTGTGAGGAAGAACTTTTTCCTGGAGCAGTTTGCGTGCGTTCATTTGACTGGCATCGGCGGTCCAGGGGCGCCGCATGTTTTTTACCTGCAACGATTGGATGATAGCGGTTACTTACTGAAAGTTAGCTCAATCCTTTTTATTTGGAATTCATGCTTTGTTTGAGATTACTGGGACAAAGGCATATCATAGCATCTAGTTGACTTTGCAAAACAGATGTTTGCAAACAGCTGTCCACTATAGGTCTGTATTTCATTTCAAGAATGCTGTGAGTGCCACCCCAGGTCTTCAGCGACATGACTGCGATGATCGCTTTTCGAGTGGAGTGGAGTACCGGCCTTCTGGGGCCGATGTGGTTCTCCGGACTGGGTTTCGATCCCCTTGTCATTTTCCCAGCAAAAACATGTTCAAGGTTGAAAGTGTTCAAACTTTTCTCATTTACTTTTACATCATCACTTTCAATTCCCTGGCTAGGATGAAACAATGGATGTCTGATGCAAATTGGCTGGGAAGACCCTTGCTCTTTTTGCCCGCAAATGAAGCTGCAGCGGCACAATGGAAAACCCCACCAGGATTGGATTTTTAGTGTTTTGCTTGATTGTGCGTGAAGCTTCCGGGTGTTTTGAATGGTCAAAGA
>OMLO01004674.1_pt1 | contig 11462 bp, 15 predicted proteins | sample 1674811 | NCBI WGS metagenome assembly OMLO01 (sample SAMN06265003, study PRJEB25207) | coral metagenome | isolation source: Coral host | place: Mexico:La Bocana,Puerto Morelos, Mexico | collected 2008-11-13 | reverse complement strand
CTTGAGAACTTTGTGTTTGGGGTGTTTCATGATCTGCAGATCTCGAAGGGTAGAATGTCCATGTGGTTTAGTGGCGCTCTAAACTTTAGACCCTGAAAGGTATGCCCACTGATGCTCTTCCTCAGGGAGTTCGAAAGGGAAAGCTCAGCTACACTGTTACATCAGCAGAATCCGGGGCAAAGGTGGAAGTGTTGCTGAAACAAAAGGCATTCAGAGTTGTCAAGCTAGGTATCTTGAATGGACCCTCAGCTCACATACTAGAGACTTTTTTTTTGTAGCAAAACTCCAAAACGAAGTAATGACGCCCCAGAACCTGATTTATTTAAAGCCTGGAATACACACACATATTTGCAGACATGTATAGCAATCTATGAGGATCGATCCTAGGGGTTGCCATCAACAGACAAAAAACACCATCTAAGGCCTTGAGGTACCGAAGCCCTTGTTTCCTCAAAAGTCTTGGGCAACTGGTGATATCTTGGAAGCTTGGAACTTGGTGAAGGAAGAGAGCGGTTGGAGTGTCCAGTGACTTTGTTAGCTGTATGCACTTTTGGTGCCATACCAGGTAGTGTTTCAATGGAAACGCTTTTTCCTGGCAATTAGATTAGGCTAATCATTAGGAGTTGTGATCATCATCACAACATGTGATTGCGAATCTGTGACTATCTCTGCGGAAGGTGTGCAAATGGTCGGATGCATCTTTAAATTTGAGAGTGCATTTCGCGTAGGTATTTGCTTCACTTCAGGTTAGTTTCATTGACTGTCACAGTTTAGAGAGTATTATCAATCCAGAGTGTTTTTGCTCATCCAGCATTCTTTGAATTGTGTATTGCTGGTTTACCATGGCCCTCCATCGTGACAAGTTGAAGAAAGCGGAGAAAGAGCAGGTAGAAAAAGAGATAAAAAAGAAGGCCAAGGAATTGAAGAAGAAACAAGGTCCATACCAAAAGAAGAAAGACTTAGTGAAACCTTCTTTGAGCTTATCTTCTACCGTTGCTACGGCGATGTCTGAAGAGACACAACAACAGGCCAGGTAGGAATATGGCAATCCAATCAACAGGTATTCATTTATTAGTGTTCAATTAAAGCTTTGTTTGATAGAACAGTATAATGATAATTGAGTTTGGGGTGCATACTGATGGAACACTCATATCTTAGGGGAAGCGATATAGGTGGTGCAGGATGTTTCCATCAACTGTATGCTGGGTTGTTGTTTCACATATATGTCTTTCCCTGCAGATGGTTGGTACGTTGAAAGCTCTTGCAGTCATCAATGCCCCCCGTATTCTCATGCAACTGGTGATCCTGATCTACAAAGCCAATACCGATATGACCATGGACCTTGACATGGTTGAGTATTTCGCCGGCTGCATGGCCGTGCCTAGGTTTACACACCCTCTAAAATTGTTGTTGTTGCTGTTGTTTTGGGTTGTTGTTGTTGTTGTTGTTGTTGTTGTTGCTGTTGCTGTTGCTGGTGCTGTTGCTGCTGCTGCTGTTGTTGTTGTTGTTGGTGGTGGTGGTGGTGGTGGTGGCGGTGGTGATGACTTGACTGAGGTTACGCGATGCTGGTCACGATGCGGCTTTGATGCTTGTCCTTACGAAATCCTGCTGGATGGTTCTTTCATGGATATCTTGAGCCCTATCGGGCCCCTGGGCAGATCCTAATTAGAGTTTGAAGATGTTTGAAGTATTGACAACTTTACAGACATGCGTATGTGGAATGGATTTTACTGTTGTCATCTTAGTGTTTTATTTGTTGTCTGCTACAGACATGAATTAGGTTTTGTGTGGCCCTCACCATGGCCATTCGCCTGAAGCGTGGAGCGTTTGCAATCCTAGCTACGGTTTGCTCTAGCTGGGTTTTCCTCAACAGATCTACATCCGGCCGTAGCCAATGGAACCCACTTGGAGATCGGACCCGTAAGTTTGTTGAGGATGCCAATGTGTCTTATCCAACTTTAGCATTGTGGCTTTATAGGATTAATAAAACTGATGTGTGGCTACAAATATAGTTGAATATAAATATGTATATATTTTTATATTTATATGATAAATACCGGAGCCTTTCAAAAAGTCAATCCCTTCACATCAAATCCATCCCAGCTTCACCGCTCCTGGCATCAAGGTGATGGTGTCAAGGATGACGTTGATCCTCTACATCCTTCAGTGCAAGGATGTGTTTTGGGTATACGAGCAACCCACTTCGAGCCTTTTGTGGCACCACCCAAGAATGGAATCATTCATCAGAGCTCAGGATGCTTTTAGGACATTCACATGGATGGGTAGTTACGGAGCTGACAGCCCAAAGGGTACCACTTTGTGGGGTTCCAAACCCGGGGTGAAAAAGTTAGCTAGGAACTTGCCTCAAAAGCAGTGGTGTGCTGAAATGACGAAACAGTCAACACTTTCCAATGGCAAACTTAGCATTTCAGGTGGTCGGGATTTAAAAAAGAGCCAAGCATATACGGCTCAGTTTGGTCTAGCAACTTTGGCCACTTGGTTGGAGGAAACATTCCAAACTTATGATCCAAAATTGTTGGAAAATGCCAACATCCCAGCTTTGTGGGCCCCAATCCCAAAGAAGGACCGTTGGGAGGATGCTCGTTTGCTAGAGGTGTTTCAGTTTTTGAGCCTTAATTAACTCACTCAGCCAATAAAGATACAAGTCTAAAATAGTCTAAACCTTAAACCTTTATTTTCCCAGACTAAACATTTGATCCCAAAAGGTCTAAAGTGTGGCTATTGGCTGAGTGAGTTCAAGGATGAACTTCTAATTCAATGGAAACTTGGCAACAACTTATAGTGTTGCAACCTGCTCGAGATGCAAAATCCGGCAATTAATTGAAATGGTTTGCAAATGCAAGATGCAAAAGTGATGTGCGATGATAGACCCCAAAATGAAGTGCATGGTGTACACCGGAAAGGGTATCAACCACTCCCCAAGGGTTCAAGTGTCCACAAATTTTGGGGTCAATCACAAAACCAGGGTGTTTGGTTGGTGTCATTGCATGATAACATATACTTCACATTATATATATGTACAGCTATCACAAGTGTAGTTAAACATTTATTAATGCAAAAAATCATCATGCATAGGAACCTACAACAGGAAGAAAGATGTGTAGACACATAGATGTGTACTCCTCCAGTTGTAGCCCATGACCGCTGTGTACCCACACAAAAACGTCAATGGTGGGCCCTGCATGCGGCGAGTGGCATCTCTTCTGAGAGATCAAGAGTCTGGAGGTGCTCACATAAGGGGATGATATCCGCCAATCTGGTTGGAGACAAGCTGGGGAAGATATATGGGAAACCATGATGGGCATAATCTCCAGTGATTTGTAGTTCAAGTGATTATGAAAACCAGAGTGCCGACACATCAACAATATATACCGGTATCAAACCTTGTTAAGGTCTTTTGCCTGTGAATTTGTTGGCCCCTAACAGAGCCTGAATCCAACCGGTATATCACATGGGTGGGAATGCATCTGACATGTCATTCTATAGTAAACCAATTAAAATATAGTTGGGATAGACTAAGTGTTGTTATGTGTGGTAAAACCAGTAAAAAGTGTGATGCCGTTACTACTCCGTGATAATGCCGTTACTACTCGTGAAATTTCACACTTCACACTTCATACCATTTTGAAGCTGTTTTGGCTAGTTGGCAGAGACTCCAAGTGGATTGGCTTTGTGATATTTGGGCTGTGTGGCTGTCCTGCCATGGCAGACCCGAAGCAGAGCATGCCACAGCCAGGGTCGTTTGTTACACCACAGGCCAGGGATGGGATTCAAAAATTCTTTGATCCAGCCACCTACCATGGCAAGATGATTGGCTTACCATCTTTGGGGGAGCGGCAACCAATGAGTGATTTGACACCAGAAAACATCAGGCGATTCTTTGACCCAAATACTTATCATGGTAGAATCTCAGCATTACCCACTGTGGGGCCCACTGTTTGCTTAAAAGGATTGACCCAATCATCACTTGATCATTTTTTGATCCAACCAGCTACCATGGGCAGAAACGATCATTGGAATCACCTTCGACATCCCATCCAGCCGCCAAAGCCCGTATGAGCAAACTTGAACTCATCGAGAAATTCAAGTTGGCTGCACAGTTGAATGGGGTCTGCTGGAAAGATATCACAGTACCCTAGCTGATTTATTTGTCCTGGTGTATTTCACTTTTACCTGAACGAATGATATCTCAGTCAAACATGGTTCCATTGTTAAACCATATCCCCTAATCTCTTACTGTTGAAAAACCCATCCCAAAATCCCACATCTACTGCATCTAAGGGTGACATGTCCACACGGTCGGGGACCACTTCGGGTGCTGCTGAATCCATGGATGGAGAAAGTTTTGGGAAGGATGTTACTGAAGCTTTGGCTGCTATGGAAACGGAAATGGCGACTCAGGACGACCCACCAGAATTGTCAGAGCTGCCTGCGCCAGAGCTGCCTGCTCCATTGCCAGGTCAAAACACCACTGCCACTCCTCCTGCAGGTGGTACCACACCAATGGTCACAGGGTCTATGGCTGCTGGTTTGGATGATGGGCTCTTACCAGGGGACCTCTATGATGAAAGGGTAGAAACAATGATTAGCCAACGGTTTGAGAAACTTGATGAGGCTGAATTTGAAAGACTTCTGACCAATGCACCCTACCACCCCGACTATGACAGTTATTGCCAGGGTGTGAAAGTTGAGCAGGGTTTGGAGGATGGGGATTGGACTTTTGGGCAAGAAGAACCCTTCTATGATTTGGTGGGTTTACATGCCTGGTCATTTAGCCGTCAAAATTTACGGGATCGATTGGCTTTGGGTATGGCATTACCATCAAACTTGATGTCAGGTCTTGCAGCTAAGGCGGAAAAACCGTTGCAGGAGAAATCCAAAGTGGAAACACCTGCGCCAACACCTCCAGCCAAGGTGGAAACACCTCCCAAGGTGGAAAACCTGCACCTGCTGTTGTGGAAACACCTCCCAAGGTGGAAACACCTCCCAAGGTGGAAACATCGTTGGAACCTCCCAAGGTGGAAACACCTCCAGCCAAGGTGGAAACACCTGTGCCTACACCTCCAACGGTGAAACCACCTGCACCAGCTGCAAAGGTGCATCAGTTTCATGCACCTGCACCTCCAGCACCTGCAGCACCTAGGCCTTCAGAGTTGTCTGGTAAAGTCTCTGAGATTGCAGCCAACATCAAGCGTGATAACCTCCCAACTAGTGTGTCACACAGGTCTGAGTATATGGCTTTTTTGCGAGCAGGTCGCAACCCAAGCAAAATGACCAAGACACTACTGCCCATGTTTCAAGGTGAACGTTTGGACCTTTTTCGTTTGTGGTTGGAGAAAGGTCAAGATTTCGCACAGGTGGAGGTTGAAGTTCACGTAGGAATGTTCAATCCCAGAGTGCGAAAGCAAAAGATGTTTGCATGAGCAAATCCCAACTAGAGGCTGACCCACGTTACTCTAAAGATGATGTTGCGGATTTGATCAAAAGAAAAACCCAGCTAGGGCAGTACATTGATGATCCCAATTTTCCTGGACGGGAAGACCTTCGCCAATATATCATCAATGCCGAGACCAGTGCTGAAACTGCCAGGGTTCGGGAGGATGTGCAACAGGTGGGATCCAGGATGTCAGTTACGGGCACTGAGGCCTTGGCGCTTACTGAGGCTGGTTGCGATTTTGCTTTTGACTCTATCCCAGCATCAAGGGTATCAGCCAGGACTTGGGTGTGGCAGCACCGGGTGAGGTACCTGCACCCACTCAAAATGGGGAGACCAAAAAAAAGGGACGAGCTAAGGGAAAGGCAAAAGCAAAGGCAGGTGCAGGTGACAAAAACAAGGGAGATGATCAGGAAGGCGGGGAAGGCGAGGAAAAGGATAATCAGCCTGACAAACCCCCAACCCCTTTGGCCAAAGCCGTGGCATTGAAGACAAAAGTGTAGCTTGTACTCAAATATTCAAATATAGATTTTTGTTTTTACCCATCTCAAAAAGTGTGATTTCATTCGCCACCTATGCACTTCGCTTGATCGCTTGTAGTGATTTCCATGGAACTTAGCAACTGAGAAAACACATTACTTTATGGTGGGACCTTTTAAAGTTTGTACTATTTGTTGACTAAGTTCCTTGGACATCATTCCCATTGAGGTTGAAGGAAGCGGAGGAGGCGCGAACAACATGCGTTAGCATAGAAAACCTTGAGTGCAGTGCGGACATGGTGGCTGCACTGACTTCCCATTCAACATCAATGACTTCATTGTACAGGGAGCTAAACAAATTAACCCTGGCATCTGTGGATGATATCACTGTGTATCAACCGCTGTTTGACCGGGCCAGCCAATATAGTGCCTGGTATGCTAAGCGTAAGAAAGTTGCCAACTCTATGAAAAGTGCTGCCAGCTGATTTTGCAGCAAGTGGACAGCTAGTGCGTTATCCCAAGCGAGTTGAGTTTGATTAAACCATCCAACAAATGTAATCAATTTGTCATTTTCGCATCTGATTTGAACAAAGAGCCTTAATTTGGGAAATGCTTGGGCAGGGTTAGCACTGCTATGTCTGGATGACATCCATCCAATCTTTTGATTCAGTGTGGTAGCTTAGTCCGTGCTCCAGTTGGTGAACAACTGTTTATAGACTCTTTTCTTTACATGTGAAAACATTGATTTCAATCAAAGTGTTTTTAGAAAACCAACAAAGCACGTCGCTGCCAACTTGGGCTGTGCCTGGTGAGATGAAGATGCGCAAATCAAGTGAAAAAATCTGAATATTTGTTATGTGGCGGCGGCGGCGGTGTGGTGAGGGTAAGGATGTTAATGAAAGAACCCCCTGAAGTCAATAATGATATGATGGCTGTATCCAAAACATGTTAAACTATCAGGGGATATGAATCCCATGGCATCCCATAACACTGGACCATACCAAGAAAACACATGTGATCCTTCTGATCCTTCAAGTTCTGGGTGTTAAACCTTTTGTCCCAAACTCACTTGATGACCCAACATGCAGGTGCTCCTTTCAAGCGGCACCGCATCAACGAGCCTGACAGCGTGTTGGCCAGGGAGCTGCTTTGGGATGTTTCGCGGGGCGAACCCTTGATGCTATTATAGTATGATTTCTTTTCAACTGTTGTTGTTTGTTTGTTTTGTTTGTTTGTTTTGGTGGTTCTTTAATGTTTGCAAATGGTCTTTGTTAGATATATCCCTTGAAGACCTAGGAGCTTCATGTTAATGCATTGCAACGCTATTCAAATGCGGCGTTACAAGATGGGTTGGATATTCCCACGATCAAAACACTGGCTTCATTGGCTTGCTGGGGACGACATCAACAAAATACAGAGAGGGACTTCCACAGAGCCATCCCCTTCCTATATGACTGTGAGCTTGACACCCATATGATTACGGTGGATATTTGGGATTCAAATGAGGGCGCAATAAAACCTATTGAGGTTCCTGTTTTGTTGGCCAGTGACGTGCTACACCAAATATGGAATAAAAACAACCCCAAATTATGGGCAACGTGTATTGGAGCTACCGCTGAAAAAACAAAAGCATTCTGGTCATCATTCAGTGGCGATCCTGCCTGCACATGGGTTCATCCGGTGCTCGGGTCCATTGGCTATGCAATGAGATTTTTTTGATTTGGTTTTCCCCTGTTTTACTGATAGCGTTTATGATTTATCTGTTTATTTGTGGGTTAATTTCACCCAAAAATATCTGAAACCAAATCAAAAAAATCTCATTGCTCCATCCGCTGAAGGTCAGACCTGGAGGCCGAAACGTTTCCAGCAACCGTCATTGAATCTGGGTCTTTTTTGTTTTTTAACACCCCCTCAAACTTATGAAAGTTTGGAATGGTGATATTCTTTTTTTAAACCTTCACGTGGTACTGATGTCTTTCGGGCCAAGGTAAAATGGTTTGTGGATGGAGCTGAGTATAACACAAACAGTGAAATGCTGATTTGGATGTGGTCTAGCAATATGGCGGATACCACGTATGGTACAAAATTTCCTTTTGCAGCTTTACCTATGAAATGGTTTCCAAACAAAGACTTGAGGGCAAGGGCTAACAAAAGTGTGGTCGAAGCTATTGCTTGGGATAGTACCTTGATACATGCATTAATTGCTCAAACATCTTCCATCATTCAACTCACCACCTCAACTCACAGGGAAGATTTTTGAGTACTGTATGTATTTCTCAAATTTTATTTGTTTATGTACTAGTTTGTTCCAAATTGTTTCAGGGAAGATTAGATGGGGGTGATGGGGATCACTTCAGCCATGCTCCTGCTGTTTAAGGTAAGAGCTTACTGGAAGGAAAATTTCCATCTGTGGACCAGTACGGAGCCCTTCTGAGAGGGAAACGTGGGTTGAAAGCAAACATGCAAATAGCAGGTGGATGGAAGGGTGGGTTCGAGTCTTGGACTGGCGATTGGAAAGAACGTTCATTATCGCACATGTTTATTAGAAGGAACTACCAATCAACATTAATGTGCGATCAGCGCCGAGCAGTACAAGCATTCAAAAAAACCCCTGAAGAGATGTTGCCACTGCTTTATTCCGACTTTGGGTTGTCGACTGCTGGTTGGACCTACACCCTTAGAAACCATCTGGATTACCTGAATGAAACACCGGTGCTTCAACGGACACCCTGGCTAGCTGTACCTGGCTTTGACATAAACAGGGTTCGCTGGGACAGCGCGCGTACTATATTGTTGGGAACTGGAAAAGATTTAGCAGGAAGTTTCCTTTGTGATATAGTTGCTTGGCATTGGTTCATCTTAAGAACAATGCTTTTGTATTGAAACTTGGAACTGACTTGAGTAGATACCGCTGTTTTTTTTGGAAAGGGACTCAAATACTTGTGATTTGGTTGAGAAAACACAACACCCCCATAACGATGTTTTATAAAACCAAATTCTTTCACAACAATGGTTGTGTTTAACCGCCTGGTTTGATCAAACAATCACATCCTGCGGATGGGTTTCCCAGCAAACTGCAGGTTGAGCGACCTATTCTGCAAACCTTGCAGGGGCGTGGTGTGTCTCTGGCCATCATGGGAGATATCAGTCTGGTGTTGCCAAACGGCTTGGGTGTGGATGCGAAGGGAAACTTTAGCTTAAGTCGAATTGGTATGGCTTTCCGTAGGTGGTGCAAAAAACAACGGATCGAAACCCCACCTGCATCATGGAGCTTACATCTCATTGGGCGAGGCGATTCAGATTCCAAAAACTCATATCCTGTCCTTGATTCGAACGTTAAGGCGGCGCACACCAAGCCGATTTTATTTTTTCTTTCGGAGTTGGCAACAGAAATCTATGGTCATTGTGGTTGTTCCTAGCCCTTGATGAACTAAAACCGTTCACTTGTTTTTTCATGTTTCCCACAATATATGGGGTCTATGTTGTGGATGATGTTGTTTTGAGGTATATTATTTGATAACTTGGACCTTTTTGCGAATACAAACTATATAAGGATATGCGAAACTTATTGTATATATCCAGGATTCCAAAAGATAGCTCCCCCAATTCATATTTTCCAATTTAGTTGAACCCAAGGTACTTCTTGCTACCATCGAGCAATGGCTTTGTGGGGCACATGCGATTACTTGTATGTGACCGATCGTCCATGTTTGCGCTTGGGGAAAACATTTCAAGAAAGAGCTTTCAAAGCTGGAACCCTATCATTGGAAAGCTATGGTATCCTTTCCAAACAAAACCTTGACGCGCGGAGGGTCAACTATAAAATCAGACCGAAGTGGTAGCTGGGTTTTTTCTTTTGTGAACCAACCATCCACCCACAACATAACATATCCCCAAAACACTTCTGGCCATTTGATGGTTGGTTTTTCAACGTTTTTTGGTGGGAAGTTGAACTTTTGTTTGGTTCAATGTGTTTGGAATCAAACTTGAAACCTACAAATTTGACACAGGCTTCTCAAAAAAACACCTAGCTAAGGCATTCGTTCTGCCACCTGATCCTGTCTTTGAAATTTAGCGACGAAAACTCGAGACATCATAAGACTTTGTCAGAGGAATCTACCCTGAATCATTTAACCCGATTGGCGAGTGCTTGCCATGGAAGTACTGTGGTAGTTCGTTTTTTTGAGAGATATTCTCTTTTCTTAGCTTTGCACTGGGATAACATTGCTGGGCGACAAACCGCTGAGCTTTCCCACTGACTTGCCAGTCGGAGGCAAGCATACACAGGACAAGTGGATGAGGTGAAAAAATCGAAGACCACTGCACTAGCTGCACTGATCATTTCAAATAAAATACGGGACATGTGAACAAATGGCAATTGTTGTAGCAAATGTGTTAGGCGTTTAAAACCATGTGTTTGGTGCCAAATTATGAGCCGCGGCGTGGTCGAGCGTATGCAGAAATATAAGATATATATATATATATAAATATATATATATATATATATATTTCATACGTACATATACATACGCAAAACACCTAGTTCAAAACGGCTTGGGTTGATGGTGAAGTGGGTTCTCATTATGCTGTATCCAGAATTTAGTTGGCCAAAACCAAAGATTGAAAGCTTCTAGATTCTATTTGAGGTCCCACCCTCCCATCCTTCATGTTTCATGAGTAAATGCTGTCAGCCCAAGCTTACTGCTGAGCATTTCTAGGGGTTTACTTTGAAATCCCACCCGTCCACCATCAATCTTTTCCATGTGAACATGAAAGTTTCAGAATGTTGAACGCAACTGATTGAATGTGCATATGTGAAGAACACATGAGAGTGAAGCTCGTTTGGCTTCACGCCCTGTAATGCCATATGCACTCTTGTGGCTTGTGTAACTTGCACCTCGGAGCCTACTGGCTTTAAAGAGTTGGCTCAACATTCGTGTTTTCATCAAGATTTCAGGTCAAGCTGTTCGTCAAGCGATTGAAGATGGACTGGGACAAGCTTCCCAACGGCATGAAGAAGGTCTATAGTTGGAAAGATGCTGTTACTCTACATGCCACCTGCGGAGCTTTCTTGTCCCTCCTCAACGATCTCAAGCATGCGGTGCCTTCAGCTGACTACAAGGAAGCCGAGGAGCTTCTTATTGGGCAGTTTGAACTTGGGTATCTGGACCCGGAGATCGAAAACTTACTCAATGCCCGGCCTCCTGCGGTTGCTGAAGTTGAATTCTTCAGGCTGGGGTCCTTGTGATTGGGGTAAATTTGCTCTTAGACTTGATACTTGGAAGAATTATCAATTTTATTGATGGACTCAAAACGAAAATGTTTAGGCCAGGTGGTTTCAAGGACAGCCGTGAGATTTAGCCTTGACCACAGGAAAATTGTTTGTGCTCATGAACAACGTACCCAACGCGAGCTTGAAGAACGGGAGAAGGAACTCGCAGAGAAGGTCCGTGCTGCTACGTATGCCCAGATTCGCACGAAAGTTGAGGCCGACATCGACGTGCCTACTGCCAGGCTCCCAACTCAGG
>OMLO01004673.1_pt1 | contig 11463 bp, 7 predicted proteins | sample 1674811 | NCBI WGS metagenome assembly OMLO01 (sample SAMN06265003, study PRJEB25207) | coral metagenome | isolation source: Coral host | place: Mexico:La Bocana,Puerto Morelos, Mexico | collected 2008-11-13 | reverse complement strand
CTTACGTAATGTTCTCTTGGCTTATAACTCATTCTTACAACGTTTACATCGAGTTTACTGTGACTGGTTACTGTGATCGCTATTTTTCGAAATTACTTTACAAAAACCTTGATGTGGTGATATCTAAATTACTCCATCTGTGATGCTTTCGTGATTTTTACACATTGTATAAATAAATTTTACATATATTGGATTATAAAATTTCGATCATTCAACACGTGGTCAACTTCGTGGTCAGATGCACTCATTTTGCATTGGCTGAGTGACGTATTGTCAGTGCGTTTTGTTGGAAAAAGGCGTCGCCAACCTTTAGTTATTCATCGATTCTGATAGTTTTACTTGGTGTTACAGTCCTTGTCGACGTTGGCCAAAAAGTACATTATGATCAAGTTACAGTTTATGTGACGGGGACCATTGCTAAGTGTCCGTTCAAGGCAGATGTCCGGATATCGGAGGTGTCCGTTAGGGGAGGTTCGATTGTAGAACAAAATTAATTTGGTCTTTGAGATAGCTGTGTTTTTGCTGTATTTCACGAGCATTTATTAGTGAAATACCCCTTTGGTTACTTCTCTCTTCTTTGCCTCACACAAGCACAAGCTGGTACCCAAGCACTCCTCAACTTTGTCGAAATCAGATTAACTCGGCTTGTACATGTGGCAAGTAAAAATTAGTCCGTTCAGATTTCTGCAAATATCCGAGGACTTTGAATTTGACTCGAGCTCTTTTTGGTAGATTTTGACCGGTGCTAACATAGATTGGTATGTGGAAATCTCTTGATTCACTGATGGGATGAAAGGGATGAAATTACAACCATGCGTCATGTAAGCAGCGTGCTCTTTCTGTTGCCAAAGACGATCTCTTGTATAAAGATTGCAAGCACCGACACCCATAATATACCAATACTAGACACCTTCTCCCACGATAGGATCATTCCACCTACAGAGAAACCCACCTCCTTGATAAGTCCTTGTAAGTACATAACATACGACTTGAAATTAAACTTGCTTTTCTTGCAAGGTTTGTTGGTGGTTGGGGGGTCAGTTGAATGTGGCGTGAAGCCCGTGTTTAGAATGCAAGTCGGTGGGTGCCGTGACTCTGAGAAGGTGTCTTCGTCACCGGTTTCCATATCGACCAATCGTACCGGGTTATGAACTCCCAAGAGATTTCGATTTATTCCATTTGATGACGCATCGTCCACAAGAGAGGGCCTAGACTCACTGGCCTGCGATTCGCGCCTCACGGACGCGAGTGACATACGCCTGTCTTGACGCAAAATAAGTCTTTTCCTCTTGAGAGTTTTTAACAAGTTCGTACTGGCTATTAAAACGCTTCGAGACCGGTTCACTTTCAGCTTCTTCATCGCCTCTTGGTATTCATCCATATCTTCTTCCTCTGACTCGCTTTCGTCCGACTCCGGGTGCTCTCCCCAGGACCTCACGACTGACGCGACGTAGGCCTGGTAGTTTTCTGTAGCCCACGCAGCTAGAATCAGCGGTAATATGCTCCATATCGAAGGAACTAGCGCGAACCAAAGATAGATTGCCCGTCGATTGAAAAACAAAAAGTTGTAACCGTTGATAACAAAGGACAGAACTGTTGTCAGGACTAGGTTGCACAACATGAACTAGAAATGGTAAAAAGAAAAACATATACACTCATGTGAGTAAAGATTTCTTCAAGCACCGTGAAATCCTTTAAAGCAAAGCACATTAGGCTGCCCACCCCTGTTACTGCTAATTAGCAGAATAAATAATATAAATGTCTGGTTACCAAGCAAGCGTTTGACGATCTTCTGATGAACTGTGATCTATGCTCAAAGAGTTGAACCGCCTCACGGAACGTTAGTCTGACATGGGGCTCACGAAATTCCCCCTCCACTCCGTCTGAAAACATGAAAACAGAAAAAAATGAAATAACACAAAAACGAAAAGCCTTCAATCACCGGAAGGCTACTATGTTTGTAGTATTATATCAAACACGGGAGACCGTGTTTTACCATTTTTCTGAACACCAAAAGGAAATGATTCGACTCGCACGGAGCGTTGTATTTGAATAAAATAGAGGTGTTTGGGATTATGGTGAAGCAATCTCTCGAATGATTGATCTATCCTCTCAATTGAAAATACAACTAAGAAGGAAACGGGGAAATAAAATCACCAAAATCTATACGCTAAGTAGATCAGATAGCCTAACGTCAACACGGGTTGAAATTCTTTTCACTGTGGTTAGTTTGAGAAACGTGGTCCTATAATTAAGAAGGTTTCATCCTTAAGCCTTGTTAATCATCTTTTTAAATTAAGTGAGGATATAAAGACTTAGATTTGGATTCTTAAGAAAACAGTCAACAGAATTCCTGGGAGGAGATAGAAATTCAACAAAATTTAAAAATTCAACAATATTTCAGCTGAGCTACTAAAGGTGACGGGCCGAATTCAAGCTCCATAATTTGTAACTAATTTTCAGTTCTTTTTGTAATATCTGTTTCTCGATTTATGATGTCCTCAATTTGCACAGTAGTGCTAATTATCAGTGACACTTCTTAAATAATAAAATGATTTTCTTTCGTTTTAATCTTAAAAGCACACCAGTTGCAACAACAAGATTGCTCACAGAATCGCAAAAACGTTACTAGAGCAAAATACTTTTCATAGCCTAAACGATACTAGGATTTAATTATTTACCTCTAAATTCTTTCATTGAGGTCCCAGTGACATACATGACGAACAGAATAATGACAAGGAACAATATATATCCGTAAAGCACGTGAAGTAAGCTGAAAACTCTCACTATGTTAAGGAGTATTGACAGCCACGGTACTTCCAGGTCAAGTTGCACAGCATCATCGATGAAATAACAGACGTATTGACCGCACGCTGCTAATATGCTAGCTGTGGGTAATAACCAGGGCAGTTTCTGTGTAAAGCCAAACAACAAGTCAATGTGCTAGAGAATAAACACAGAAATAAAAAAAATAACGGAATCTGAGTACAGAGTCAACGAGGAAGGGAAAACCCGAGATCTTCCAAATTATTGTGAACTTGGAAATAGCAGCACCTGAAGTAACCAAGGTGCGCGAAGATCTTCCGAGTCTTATATCAGTGTGAACAAGGAATTCGGACGAGCGGATGTAACCGAAGTATCCGAACTACAATCGTGGACAAAAGTTGTAGAGACATATGGAAATTACTATTATATTTTCCCTAGTTGTGAATTCTCCCCTATCCCCTTGTGAAAGACAGCCTCACTTCCCCTTTTTCATTGTTGGAAACAAATAAACATCAACGAAGCGTATTGCAACATTGTTTTGGGGAGGAGAGGTAATGACTAAAGATGAAAAAAGATGTATTATTGTTAGGTTTGCTACTGAATATCTCAATACTTTTGTCCATGATTGTAGATTCTCCAATTTTTATTACGAACTCGCATGAAATAACAAGAGCTGAGGTACCTGAAGCACCCGAAGATTTTCCAAACCTTATTCACAACTAGCCGTAAGAGCTAAGTTCTCAGCCTTACAAGAGTAAATGACGTTAGTAAATCAGGTTAGTTATTGGTGAATAATGTAGAATCAACAAAGTTGACTATCATTTGCAGAAAACAGGGGCGAGTTTAAGTCTAATTGCTTTTGTAGACATTCTAAGGCACAACACATGTGTGCCATTATTTTAATTATGGACCCGAGTTTTTTTGTTTTTGTTTTAGTTTTGAAAGCATATCATGCGAGCGATCGTTCTCTCTTAGCGAACAAACGCGAGTTACAAAAAAAAATCAATTTCGCCAATTCTGCTAATGGAGTTCAATTCTTTCCACGGCTATTTTTAACCGTTCTGAGTAATCTTCGTATTAACAAACTTTGCGCAGGACCGTCTTGAAACAATAACAGCTTTCTTTTCACCTTCTAAACTTTCTCACTGGGATTGATCTGTATACTGCCAAGATAGCCTCAAGTGCTTACATAGCCGCCAGAGGAAAACTGTGAGCTTCGAGGAACAGGTAATGTCCAAGAGCGATGCGTAATGCGATTCGCTTCAAGACAAGCAGTCATTCAAGTAACAACTTCAAGAAAGCACCACACCTTCTCGTGATACTGTCTGTTATGATATACAAGATTGTCGGTTTTAGACTCAGTCGCGTACCAGTGTGTGAGAAACTGTACGCTTTCAAGTTAAAGCTACTGAGCAGATTTTTTTTATTTTACGTGGTGCAGTTTATTATGTTATTATGCTGTTCAAGGTTGTTCTTGTTTTAAGTCTGGGGGATAAACTGTATTCAACTGAAAGCTACTGAGTAGTAATTTATAAAGCACTGATTATTATGCTCTACTATATGAAAAGGTTCTTGAGTTTAAGATCGCCGGAGTTGAAACCCCAGTGAACCTTCGAACGAAAGCTATTGAGCCGAATACGTTAATGTGGTACTGTTTATTGTGCCATGGGAGATTACAAAAATACTTACTGGTGATGGCGTTTCTATGCTTTTTTTGAACTGAAAATAATGCTACTTTCCTAGATAACTTTCTAACCTTAATCAGTTTACAGCATCTTTTGATCAACTATCGCTTGCGCAGCGTGTTAGCAACTCTTTATCGGCCTCTTTTAGTGGAAATGATTTATTAACATTTCTCGATCGGTCTCCAACCGCTAATGAGTTTAATTTAGCAGTGAAGTGGTTCAAAGTCGGCGACAAAGTTGCAAATAGACGCTTGTGAACAAGCAGTAATTAGGAGAATATGAAGTCATCGACAGTTGCTATTTACAGAACAGATGATGCTTTAATGAATCCGGCTTGTTCCATTTGCCTGTTTTTGATCTTCGTTTTAGACCCCGTTCCGAGGTCTGGAGTTTCTTCTGAGTCAGAATCGTGTAGAGAACCAAAATCCCCTTCAGATTCAGTTACTCGTAGATATTTTCTCGTAACCTTTCTGTTCCACTCCAGACACCATGTTAATGGTGAAGTTCATACATCGCTCGGTGTTGTCTATGAATCAATTGTAATTTCCGCAGGATATCTTTCAAACCGTGAAGGAACATTATCTTCAAAGAGTAGTCATGTTTAGAAAAACATAACCCCCAAAGTGATAGCAATTTTCTAATACGCCTAACTGAATATTTATGCGCTGTACACGAAAACCTCTGTTATTACTCCGGCTGGAGGCAAGGAGTTATAAAATGGGCTCGATTTCTTTGTCGACACAAATCTGCATTCTTGCGCAATCTTGTTACGTAAACCTAGAGGTCTTTGCTGGCGAGCTTTTCCATGTGTAGGGCTCGTGTCATTGAACTGCATCGTCGTTCAAACTAAAATGACCGGAGTGAACGCACAACATGCGTCTTGTATTTATTGAAGTTTTACCAAAATAAAACGTTTTGCCTTTCAAAATAAAAAAACATTGTTTACCAAGGATTACTGTCTTTTAAAACAATCTGATTCAAGAGGAACAACAACATTGGTAGTGATCCTTATTAAGCACATTATTAGAAAATGGGCTCTTTCCTTGTGAATTTTAAAGGAGGAAGTTTATTCAAATAACTGACGTTAGAGGGGTGTATTGGAAAACAGAACTAGAGGATTCAAAACGTTATCAAGCGAGGCTTAGGCTTTAAGCATTTTTATCAAAAGAGTGCGATTTGTCCTCAGCAAATTTTTGAAACTATAAGCCAAATGACGCCTCACAGCATCATCGATGAAATAACAAACTTCACTAGTCATTAGGCTTCTTGAAAACAAACTGACTGCAAAATACAGGACTTGTTTAGAGAAGGTCATATTTTGATATTATAAATTTCAAATTTTGAATATCGAAACCTCTCGCGGGTTTCCACAAATTCACAGTGGGATAACTTAGATAACCATTGATAGTTTTCGTTTGTTGCGGGTAAACTCGCTGATTGCAGATAAAAATGTTGTTCAAAAAGCCCGCAACTGAAATTTTCGCTTTTGAAAAAATAAACAGCCCTTCTAAGTTCCTCGCACTTTAAAAACGTTTGCATCTTTCACAAAATATATAGCAAACCAAATAGATATTGTTTTATTCTTAAATACTTTGTTTGAATATTCAAATGACCTACCAGGTAAGGACTTACGAATGAAATTAAAAAGCACAGTTGTGCGGAAACACAGAGTCGGCACTGAAGATAATTTATAAGATTCAGTTATTTGTTTTCAAAAGCACTCACGTTATGATCTGAGTTCAAACAATGCTCGCTGTTTCATCTCGGAGATCCAAATCAAGATTCAACTAAATAAATGTACTTTTAATTTTTGATGTTTATTACTTCATATTAGAACTACGACAGGCAAAAGGGGTTATTTGGAGATCCAATTTAGATCAATTGATGCAAAAAGCCTTTCATTCTCGTCTATCTGATCAAGCTTGATTTTTCAAGATGGGCCTATGTTACAATATATAATTTCGGTGTTTGTTTTTCTTTTCTCTCACTATAGTATACACAGCAGTAATCCTGGGAAGGATGGTTTTAGTTTCCACTGTGAAGAGCATTAATAAATATTTATGCATGGAAATAAATTATATCACCTTGCCCTAAGACCTATACACGGTAAAGTTCAATATTCGTGGTCCAAAAACTCGAGAAAAAAGAGTTACTAATGCATTGTAATAAGACGGAAATATCCGAAATTTGCCTACTATTCCTATTGTTATTGAAATGAGAGTTATTTGAAGACGACCTTTTTGTGAAGACTGAGGTTAATTTTTATTTGACAGCTGCTAGAGAATAGCTTTGGCGAAGACGAACTTCATCGGAAAATCAGCGTGGACAATGAATGGCACAAAACGTTGTCTCTTTCTTTCATATCCGGTAATAATCATGCCAACCAAATGGATTTCGTGTATTCCTCTAATAAAAATTAGTTACAGATCATCAGGATCTTCATCAATAATATTTTACGTTTTGAAATAAAAACACAAAAGATTTAAATACGATGTGAATAAATCTTGCTGAAAGTAAAACGACTATGTGAGAACAAAAAGCCCTCGGAAACGTAAATATTGCAGCCAGAGGAAAGATGAAGTTAAGGCGACACTTTTTAGGGCCGAAATCATATAGTCCGGAAATTCGAAAACGTTGTCGAAACGACTGAGAAACGCTGATGAGCAGAATATAAAACAACAGATGACAAAGTCAACGATCTTGATTTTTCATTTGTGTATGCAGCGATGTTCGAGCGCGATTTGCGCGTCAGATCAAGTTTAAAGTATGTCGGAGTTACAAATAGAGGTTAATAAATCATGACTCACCTTTGTAATGGTACGCGATTTTTCTAGCGTTTCAGAAAAATTCCCATCCACGTTCAAGATCTCTAGACCATCCTCGAGCCATGGGAGTGTATCTCTAATTAGCACGTACGTTCCCGAGCTAAAGGACACGAAGAACAGTCCTATAGCCGTAGCCCACGCCCAACCGAATATGTGCGCCGCTTCGTAAAAATCCAGCGAGAAATGGCACACTAGATTCATGATCCAAAGTACCAAGCCGAAGGTCCCCAATTTTCGATGGTGCTTATTTCGGTGTCCTATAAAAGCCGTCAAAAGATGCACCGGTCCTAGTATTTTGTCCACAATTTCGCGGTTCAGTACCACGGTCCGTGGCGCGTTTCTGTCAGAGAACGCCATTTTCTTCAGCGATCTAAAGTAACTCACTATTGTGCCAAGTGTGGACTTTTCCGCCATGATGTAAGCTGAAAATCTTCCCTTCTTTTGCAGGTAAATGAACCTTTTCTAGAAATTCTAATTGATGAAAGCTTCTGGAACTGGTATGAAGTCATTTGACCTGAAAATAACAAGCAAATTAAGGCTTGTTTTGAACCTCTTGTGGTACCTCAAACAGACAGATGAATTTGTTTTTCGCATGCGTTACACGCACGTCTACTTCGCGTCCCGTCCACGGCTTTTCAGTCAATAAAATCTCGCTTCTACAGGTGAACAAACAGAGTCACTCACGACAGACAGTTTAAATCATGCCCTCTATATTACTTACGAATATACGATTTGCGAATATCTATTCAAGGGTTGCCAGGCATCTAAAACTGGCAACATACATGTAAACTGAATTTTCGCCGAGTTAATGGCTTATCAGTAAAACTGATTTGAATATTTGGTGTTGCTCACATCTTATCTTTCTTCTCGTTAAGGAAAAGAGAGATCCTTGAGAGACGAAAGCAGCATTTTAACATTGTCAAATAAACGAAGATCATTTGCAAGACTGTTTGCCACGCGAGGTTCCTGCGCAAAAAACTAAATCACGATTCGTCTGCTGTTGTTTGGTATTATGTTTTCTTTTCATCCCAGGCAAAATGCACTCGGTTTGCTTCTCTAATTCAAAGACATCGTTTCCTTCAATTTTAAGTTTATAGATTTTTGCTGCCGAAGCTTTCTCGTATTCGATCGCATTTGCATTTGCATGTGTTCGGCCGTCAACAACTAAAGATAACGTACTTTTCACATGCAGATATATATACAGTATCATGATTTCATACCTTGTTATCAAGCAATCCAGGCGCCGCAATACTCTTAAGGTGAAATCATACTCACTCTCTAGATTGCAATTCACTCGACAAAAAAAAAACGTTTTCCTGCGCTAAGCAGCGAACGCAATAAGGCTCGATATCAGGACTTTTTGCATCCTACATAGAGATTCAATTCATTTGAGTTCTCTAATTAAATGAAATTGAAACAGAAGGTACCGTGAATTAGGAAATCCCCTACAGGGCATTGTGTATGAAATACTGCAGTGATGTTTCCCTTCTTTAAATTTGCTTGCAGCGGCGAATTCCCCGGTACCCTGGGACCGCTTCCTGAGTTAGCATTCGCGAAAAAAAAGGCTTTGTTGTCTTGTTACAACTTTCTTCAGCATTGCTCGCAAATTCAAACACCATTTACCAGACATAAATAGTACCTTAAGAACATTGTGTTGGGATGTCCCTCACGCATGCTGTACTGTTTTGATGTCAAAATTAAAAACAAAGTCAAATGTCTTAAGTTGAACATCGTCGAAGGGAAAATGGGCCGATGATGTCATAATGAGATTATCCTTATTCCGATTGGCCAATGTTTCTTTATTTTTGGTTGAATCGATATTAATAAGTTTTTTGATTTATTGATGAACCAGGGATTTAGTTCTTGTCTTCTTATTTGCTTCATTATTTTTTCGTTTCTAGCGCATTTCACGCTTTAATGTGACCTGTTAATGACGCCATTGACTCGACCCAGCTGTTTTCACCATTAATGACTTTTACTCCGGTTTTGTCACCGCTTGAAGTGAAACTCTTCAAATCTTATCGCGCCTAGTGTGTTGTGAAAAGAACAGGAATGACGTGTTTGTTTACGTTGGTTACTAGAAAATACATACCGGTACTACTTCTTTGTCGGTTCATCAACAAACTAGTTCCACTCTTTTCAGAATGTGATACAAACGAAAAATAAAACTGAAACGGTGTACTGTACCGTGGATTCAAGCATTTGGACTTCAGTCCTTTTTTCCTTCCTTCACTGAACGAAATTGCCTAGAGCTTTAATAAAAGATATGTATTTCAATTCTAATCTCTTCAAGTTTTAGAAGTCTTGTCATGGTCTTTATGGTTACCATGACAACAGAAGACACCTGAAATTACGATTCAAAAACGTCCTACTGGCTCAGTGATAAAAGGGCCTTTTTTCCGTATTAAAAAGTTGGATATCCCGATTATGAAATTTTGAAGTAGATTTAAGTACTACAACCTTTTGACAAGGGACAGAAAGAGAATTTGAGACGAAACTAAGGAGAAATAAATCTAGTGGAGTAATAATGGTCATACAAATAATAAATTAAAGGCGCTCGAAGAGCCAAACAAAAGAAGTGAAGTGATTGGCCCTGTAACTTGAAAGGCAATCAGTAGTAAGGAGTTATTCAAGTTCTTCATAAATTACCTTTATGGAAAATCAATAACATGTCAGTACATTTTGATGAATGTACTTACGCTTGAAGACACGGCAGGTGTTGGGGAAAGACTGAGGTTGAGAACGTAAATAAAAGCAAACAGTTTTGAGGTTCAAATTTCTTTCGACATAAAAAACACGGAGAATATTCCAGCAATGGGGAATTCATTTTTGCATTTATTCCTCTTTTTGTGAAATAGCAATGAAATTTTCACGCGCGATAACATTGTACCGTGCGCCAAGAAGGCAAGAAATGGAAGTAAATTAACGAATTATCCACCAACTGTGGGATATTTTTTTGGCATACCAAAACTCGAAATTTTTCAAAACATATTTTAATAAAAAAAATTCCGAAAGAAATATATGTTAAGGCAATCAGTTGGGAGACAGTTGGGAGTATCGTGTTTCGATGTATATGGACTAGACATAAGGAATTTAAAAACGGCCTAAAACAACCACTGAAAAAGCCTGCTAAGTAAGAGAAAATAAAGGATAAGAGAGTTAATGCCTGATTACTAAGGCAATCCCTTTGAAGTTATTTCTAGACATTAATTGTACCCAGTTCTTCAGCGGGTTACCACGCGCATTGCGTGGAAGTTTTCGTGGAGGATGAAAATGCGTGTAAAGACGCTTTGGCTGTCCATGTAAGTCCGCGTCACAGGATTGGCTGTCTTTATACTATCCTGGGATTTGCGACGCCTGCTAAAAACAACTTATGAGAGATTACCGAAAGAATAAGGCTTATATAGATGTTATCTCTTTGGCCCTTCATTCCCTCTTGAAGAGGTAAAATCGAGTTGTACGTTTCGGCGCTACAATTGCGGCAGTATTTCAACGAATGTCTGGGAGCACATCAACAAACTTAACTTGCAGCTTATCTTGCCGCGGCATAGCAAACTTGAAAGACAAGTTGGACTAAACATTGTCAAGCATCAGCTATACTAAGCAAAAATTAAGATTTGTGGAGCGCCAAACCAAGAAAACTATTCAGCCAGTGACTGAACGAATGCTTTCTGAAAGAATTTCGAAATGACTGGATATTTCGGAAGTCTGTCACCTCTAGCTCAATGACGACTGTAAGTTTTAAGTTCTTCTAGACAAACGCGTTTTACTCTTCTAATTTTTTTTGGGTTGAGTTCGAGATAAGTCTGATTTAAAATTTATGGTCAAAAGCTGTAAGAAGAAAATACCACGGATAAAATCAATTCATAACAATATTTATCGGATTCCAGAGCATTTCTGGCTATAGAATTTTTATACAAATTTACGATAATCTGGCAGTTTTCTAGTCCCGCCTTCGAAACTCCTAATCAATATCACAGTTAGGACATAACATTTGTATCACATTGCATTGAAAACAACACTTCCATGGCAGGAAACGTTATTCAAAAAATAGAAAGTTTAATTCCGCAATAGTTGACTGTCGGATATCGTCAATATAGACGCTCCACGCTAAGGGCTGGTTCACACTAGCGACGGAAGCGACGGAAGCGGAGTCGTAAGCGGAGTCGGAATCGGAAGAAAGTTCT
>OMLO01004672.1_pt1 | contig 11464 bp, 10 predicted proteins | sample 1674811 | NCBI WGS metagenome assembly OMLO01 (sample SAMN06265003, study PRJEB25207) | coral metagenome | isolation source: Coral host | place: Mexico:La Bocana,Puerto Morelos, Mexico | collected 2008-11-13 | reverse complement strand
CACAGACAGAAAAACAATAGAACTGGGACTGGGATTTTTAAAATTTGGAAAAACAATAGGCTGGGAAATGGGATTTGAGCAAAATTTGGGCTGGGAAAATGGGATTTCCCTTCAGGACCCTCGTTCAAGAATTAGAATGGAAAGGCCATAAGACCCTAAGCGGATTTTAGTAAAAGCTGCTCAGCATTACGAATTTATCTGAATTATCTTAGTGAGCACAATTTGGCATGGCATGTACCTTTTTGTTGACAGGTATACTTTTTTAATTTTGGAATTTTATTGTTTTTAGTAGTAAAGTGAGTAAAATTCGAAACAATGTGGTTGTTCTTACACTTTTTTTTATTCTTAAAGCTTCAATGTTCGTAGTAAATTCTTAAAAAGGTTGACATTGCTGGCCAGTTTCACACTTAAAGGTAATCCGTTCCACAGCTGCGCACACATGTAAGTAAAAGATTTTTTCATAAAGTTTAGATTAAATTTAGGTCAGTGTGCACAGGTTAATGCTGGTTCCTCTAAGATTACGTAGTTTACCTGAAACTAAAAAAGCCTTTGATATACTTGGGTCCGCTGTTATTCTTGTTTACTTCTCTGGTCTAACGTTTCCATATTCAAAATTCGCGACAATTCCTTGCAAAGAGTGGATTTACAATTATCTAGCAGGGACCTAAGAATAAAATAGTTGGCATGTTCCACGAAGTTCAAGCGGCTTCGTGAAGTTTTACACGTTTATATGATACCACCATTTATTTTGGTCACCTCATAGGAAAGCTTTTGGACTAGTACCTATAACCCCTTGAAGTTTTATAATCGCTACTTAAATATTATGGAAGTTACAGGAACCCCATCCCTCGGCTGAGTAGGGCTACGGCCTGTGACAGACCTTGCTGGTGGCTTTCAATGCCACTCGTCTATAATCTTTTATCTTACTGACCTTACTCATTACTGATTTCATTTAACTTTAGTTAGTAAAACAATCCTTCCTTCCTCCCTCACATCACACGCAATTCGAATTCCATCTCCTCATTCCTTCTTATTTCAGCGGTGACTTGGGAACTCAATTACATAACATCTTTAAAGCCACAGACGTTGCTAAAGAGTCCGGCTGCATGTCTTAGTATCTTCTTTTATCCACCAGTTAATTCATTTATGCTGGCATATTTACCACTCTGTTGCTTTTCTGTTCTGGTATAAAATTATCATTTAAAGCAAGAGAAATAGTAATTTTAGATTATTAGTTTGCGATTGCCAATGGTGTTGTGCCAAAAGATATATTGATGGAAAACGAACTGGAAAAGTGAATTACCCAAAATAAGCCACAATGTTATACACAGCAACATTATACAGTATGTTATCAGAACTCGGCGTTCTAAAATTTTGGACTGACAAATCTCTTAAAATGTATATTTACTAAGCTTTATCGTTTTTTGTTCGATAAGACTTTTTTTAATCCTTAGTGAGATCGCATCGATTCTGTAAAGTCAATTCAGATCATCTGCTCAGCACGTACGAGAACTATCACAGTGGTGATAACACGGTATCTTGTAAGTTTATCAATATGTCCAATTTATATTCGCTCTTTAGACATGACCTGACAATTTTCATATATGGGAAGAAAACAAAACCCTAATTTTTACTTTCTGTCACATCAAAATCGCGAATATTTGATAAATCAAGTATATTTTGCTAGATTTAATTTTCCAGAGTAGCCAAAACGTGAAGTTCAAGGACTTTCTTGACAGATGCTATTTATACCAGATATGACCTTTTTTCCCTAATCGAACAAACATTTTATAATTTGCTGCGTTTGAATTTGCTCCAATTATTCATAACCCATTTTGACGGCTGTAGCTGTCCATAGCGTAGCAAGGGATATTAAAATGCCTTTAACTCTGCATTTCACATTTAGACCTCACTGACAACGCACGTGCCGCCGTTACATGCACATATATACAACGAATATAACACGATTTGCGGCACAAACACACAACGGTGCTGTAAAAGACTTGAATTGAACAATCCTCCATTTCTGGCCCTCTCCACACTACGCCGTAGAAATATAAAAACGCAGTTTTATTTCTACGGACAGGCTTACAGTCCACACTACTCCGTCACGAAACGGAGTTTTTCGAAAACGATGATGTCACCATATAAACGTGAGTTTTCTCAAACACAGTGAATCCAAAACGACCGGTGACTGTTACGTTCTCAAATTTTCATGTGTTGCGTGGAAAGAAAACATTAGATGCGTTGTCTGAGTGAAAACACCGGCGTTTTCAAATCAAAACTGCTTCGGCATAGGTTTCGCCACTGTTCTTGTTCAATTAGCCGGAAAAAATACTTTTCCTGTTTCCTTTTAAGAGGTTCAATATTTAAAATAAGATAAGTTCACAAGGTGCAACATATTTATTTTTTTCCTTCTTTTTCTTCACGAAAAGATCACTGTATAGGCACATAATCGCGTAAAAAATTCTATCAAAAAATCGCTGAAAAAGGTGCCTAAAAACTGAATTAAACATGACGGTAGCATTCTAAATATTAGTGATTGAAACCAAAATGTCATCCCAGTTATATCGCAGATTTAATTTCTACTTTCAATCAAAAACACCTAAACAATAGCCGTAACTATATATATATATATATATATATATATAAAGTATTGTGCTACGGGAGATTTGTTAGTATTTTATTGCCAGATATATCGTTTGAAATAGAGTTGCAGTATATTTCAGTATATTGCCATATTTCGAGGGAGAAAAAAAATAAGAGCTGTCATTGAAAACAGGCATGTTTCTGCATAAATTACAGGAAAAGATAGCTATTTTTAATAGATATGGAATACAATAATCCATGGCTTCTGTAAATTCTCTTACCTGCTCTGCTAGCGTCTCTAAATCGTCTTCCACAACGTTTTCTTTGATTCTGAGTAAATTATTATTTTCCGCACCTTCGCCACGAAGCGACTTATCAGCCGATATACCGGCGTTTTCAGACCCCACTAAATGAAGTCCTTTGAGAGCCTTATCTGTGCCAAAGATTTTCTGTTTGGTATTTTTCGGTCTATTGTTTGAGTCTGCTTGAAAACTCGTCGGTTGAACTGGCAATATTTCGGTTTTCGGTGAAATGGTCAGTTGTTTTTGATTTTTGCGATGTCCCGTTGTTGCCATCCATTCGAACCAGGTTTCTTCGTCTTCTTCGTCGCGAAATACCGACGTTGTGCCATGTTTATTCCCCATCACAGAGTTCCTTTGCGATCGCTCGAGGTTGCCATCTGGTACCTGAAAGCGAAATTCGATAAAAAATATGACCTCATTCTAAGTCTTTCCGCTTGCAAATATTATGGTCATTCCGTCTGCCCTTGCGTCCAAATAACAGCTGCAAAACGTCGGCAAAAGAGAGCGAGATGTAAACAAAATATACACACGACTCAGGGCGAATTAAATATTCATATTTGGCTTACCTAGAATTTCAATCGAACGAATAATTAGTGACCTTTTTGACAGCTCTAATCGGATCGCATCGCATCGGCTATTTGTGTTATCTGGGGGATGGAAACTCAATTTCACCGAGATGTTAATGGTTCAAGTAAGTAGTTTAAAAATATCTAGTATTCAACTCACGACTTCAATATATTTTATCTAAATTTCTGTTACAATATTTGCCTTGATTTGTCTTCGGTTTTTTGATAACATGAAAGAACAAAATCAAAGCGGGGCATTGACGACTGAAAATGTTGACAGGAAAAGACGTGAGCTGAAATAATTCTGAATAAAATTAAACGAAATCGGAGGCCTTAACATCATCATTTGTATTCTTTTTTTATCGCTTCTCAAACTTTATTTCATAGTATTTTTATTTTTGTCATGCTATTCCCTTTGTATGATAGCTAATGACTTCTGGGAGTTGAAAAAATTGTCTTTTTTTTTCTTTTACGGCAGCAACTCACTCAAGTCTAAATGGCACATCTCCATCTCTACGAGGTGTTGATAAAGTTTTGAATGAGATTGATTTTTTCTGTTGCTCCCTCTCGTGTGGAACTGTATAGAGAAAGTAACTGAAACTGTACCATATGTGCCGTTAATGAATTAATATGTGAATTAATTATGAGCAGGGTATCTCGTGGGTAGACCGCACGAAAATAGACAGGAAATTTAACTATTGTTGAGTGTCTTCTGAAGCGGGTCAGTATAACAATATTTCACGGCTTACTTAATTCCTTTGTATTCTGGTCGGCTGGTTGTCTGGGTTTGGTTAAATAATGGAATCGTTCGTCTGTTCGTCTGTTCGTCGATCTGTTCGTTTGTTTTTGTTTTTTTTAACATGCATTTGTCATTCCTTTCTTTGCACGTTCGCTCAGCTCTCGCACGGTCGTTCGTTAAATTTCGCATTCTCTTTCTCAGATTGTTTCTGCCCAAGAAAGATTTGGTTTATTGCCATTTCTTTTCAATATATTTTTTTTCCTATCCCCTTTCGCCTCAAACGAATCTTGAGGTAGCAAAGGAACAGATACAAAACATAGACTTCCATTAATGTCAAAATTATAAAGAATTTCATTGAAGAGAGATATTCTGCTCAAAAACACGTCAGAGTTTGTCAGATAGCCTGAACGGAACCGGTCAAACGGCCGAAAATTACTTAAAGCTAATTGAAATTTCACCTGCCTTTCCCCTTTTTTTAACGCGAAAAAATGTTGTCGCCGCATTTTGTTGTAGTGAGATTGCTGGTGAATGTCGATGCTAGCTGCAATTATGATTAATTTCTCTAGGCCCTTGGGACCAGTAGAATACATTACTTTATACCATGCCATTGAAAATACAGCCAATCAGAATAGATTAAACGTGGTTGTACATTCCACGGTATTACATCTGACTTTCCCATCATGCATCGCGCGTACGTCGCATTGGATGTATGTGCCCCTGTATTTTCTGTGGCATGGTTTAAAACAATTATACAAGGATCTCTCGTCATATACCATACAATATCTCACTTGTCACTTGTGCTTTCCTGGGAAAAATACACGTGACTCGTGGGATATTCCAAGGTCTACCACTCAAAAGCGTGGAAAAACTAGTGTCAGGTGATGGGCTCCTGCTAGTGTATATACATTTGTCCCCATTATCACGGCATTTCATAAGGCAATAAGACAAATAATGTGGTGGTATTTTCTGCATTCTCAATGTTTATTTAGTCTTAAACAGGCAACCTCCCGTCTTCTTACAATTCTAATTTTAGTGGCGCTTACTACAACCACAACTCGTAAACATCCAGCTCCAGTTACGAAAACTTACGAGAGTTTCCACGGTAGTATAGTGTTTTAAGATATTTAGAGACGGTTATATAGAATAGTTTTCGGACGTCTCTGGTGCCCTGTCACCAGTAGCTTAAGAAACCTATCTACAGAAACGCGCAACAAAATATTTGCTGCATAAACACTAGATAGGCTGAAAATCACGTTTCTTGTCTTCTGAAAACCTCCAGCATTGATTGGGTGTAAACAACAGTCTTTCGCGGAACCCCCCTTCATAACTGAGCCTCCCATCAAAGTCGTCGCTATGGTAACCGTCACACCAGCCATTATCTCCAGGGCTAACAAGCGAAAACTGCAGACAGGTTTTGGTTTGATGCAATTCATCTTGGGAAGTAGGCATATTTCAGAGTACATCGTGTATGCTAAGGCAGTTATTGATGTTGTTTGGAGACTTGAATGCAAAAAAACTATTACACTGCAGGTACTCACTTGTATGCGATGAGGTGATAAGTAAATCGTCATTATCATCGTCGATAGATTCTCTGAAGGGATTACTAGCCATTCTAACAAGGAAGGGAACAAGATCGACATAATCAAGTTGTCGTGAAGAAGAGAGATTTGTCTGAGTCTTCGCGATTCCTTCGTGAAAATCATCGACAAAACGGCCATTAGGTAGTAAACAAAGGCTACGCTTAGTAAAAAGAAATACCACAATACGGAGGGCAGACAAACAGAGCTATCTTGCCAGTGCTTATTGATATCTGGTATGCTTGACGCGCTGTAGTTCATCATGGTTGCTATGCCACTTTGGGTTGACTAGTCCATTTTCAATTTTCATGGACTCCGCAGAGACTGGTCAGGTCGATGAATGAAATCAGTCGACTACCCGCTGTGCCTTAAATTCTAGTTTCAGTCCGTGGACCACACACAGGTCACTGAGAGTATGGAATGCCACTAGAATCCTGCGTCTACAAGTTAAAGTATTTTTATGCCTTAGTATGCCCTAGTAACAAATGCCATCAAGGGACCATTTTTTGCTCTAAAGAATAGCATCCTCGCATATATTTTCCCCTTTTTGCTTGCCTTTTGAGTTAATGATTAATTTAACCACTGAATTCAAGCATCGCCAGGTTTGAAGTAGTTATATACAGGGCAACCTGCCCTATTCCATGTTTAACACTATTGCAGGTACACTATAGACATAGTCCCCGGGCCAAGAATAAGTCATACAACTGAGCAAATAATCTAAAAAATGTAAATTGTCAAAGTTGTAAAAAGAGTAAAACGCTTTGATCTCTTTATGGGCAGAGATGGAATACTTCTTTAGTAAGTAATTATATTTGGTATTTTCAAAGAACGCGGAAGTAGTAGAATAACCTTTGAAATGGATCAAAACTTACACTGATGAGCGGTAATTTTGACAGATTAAAAGAAACCGAGGGAAACTTAGTTAAACAGTCAAAAAACACTGATCCGTTTTAAAAAAGTAGTATTTGTAGCCATAGATTTTTTCGAGTGTGGCATGGGGACAGTCTCTCGCAGTCTCTGTAATTTACAGTGCTGGGCTAAGCACTAAAACCCAGGCCGCGCCTGAAGAATGAGCTCTGCAGCCGTGTGAAGAGCAACGGCCAGGAACGGAAACTCTTCCTGACACGTGGGATTCTACCTCTGTGGGAAACTTCGATCGCGATTCCAACGGCAGTTTATTCTTTACGATTAACTGAAACAATAATTACACTCAGTGGCACACAACGAGCTAATTTCTGGGAATTCAACATTCACATAAACACATCTACATCCACATTTGATAATAAAACACACGGAGGGTAGGGAGAATTCTTGAACTTTGTGACCAAAATGGCTGCCCGGGAAGGCTGGTCACGTGGAATAATGAATCGCTTTGGTTTTTGCTAACTGAAAAATTCTTACACTGGAAGAAATATTCATTTCAACGTATCGGAGCTCTAGAGTACTAATGGTGCGTTTCAATAGCACAACTCAACGACAGATGTTTCTGTTACTTTACGGCAGCCATCTTTGTGTCGCTCCGAGGGCACCAAACATGGCGTCTCCTTACAAAGCTCTGAATCTGGATAAAACACTTCTCCGAATAACTCGCGAAGTTGTTTATATATTTATCATCTATTATATCCCTTATTCGTGACTTAATTTATTGAATGGTTACGATTTTTAGGTTTGATCACATGACAGGTGAAAACCAGCAATTGACCAATGCGATCGCGCGTATTAGCTCAGTGATGTTATAAAAAGATAATTATATTAACAACTTGTAACATCTAACTAATCTTGATTCTCTTCAGGCTTCTTCACAGACACTTCGAAAACACAAAAAAGCAGCCGCTAGTTTGTTTTTTGGTAACAAGCGCTCACTGCTCGGTTACTCACTTTGGACAACGTTTACTTCCGAGGAATCACCTTTCGTTTGTTTCAATTTGCTGGTTTGAGTGGACAACGAGAGCCTGCGTACGCAGAAGCTGTCTGTGTTCGTCACGCATTTGTCCTCCAGTACAGTTGCGTGACAAACCTAAAGTCTGCTGACCAAAAGTTAAGCAGGCTCTGACTGTCTCGTTTGGGCTTTGTTCGACCGACTTTGCCCTTGTTCGTTTTTAGTACACAATGGAGTGGAACTTTCTCTCCGCTGCTGGTGCTGTGTTTCTAGGCTACTATTCTTTAAATCTTTTTCTGCAAGTTGTTCATGGAATAAGAGCGTTTGTTCTTCCAGCCCTTGGTGTGAGGAAGAATTTGAAGAAGTTAGGCGAATGGGCAGGTAAGAGATGGCGCGCTTGATTCCGCAAAGTTCAGTTCGGTATTTTTTTTTCTTGTCGTTACAAACTTTTCTTCGTCTTTTCCGAGATAGTCTCTTTATTATGCATTCTGTAGTTGGTTATATCTTTAGTTGGTTGATTGAGATAAACAGCCCCAGCAATTCGATCTACTTAATTTTAATACGCTTATTTGTAAGAGAAAATTTGGCTTCTTGTGATATGTCAGTTTGCTGAACACTTAACGCACATGTGTGTGTACATGTACAGTAACTTCCAATTGTTTATGGAGCTGATTTCACTCCAGACCAGGACAATTTTCGGGGATTTTTAGAGAATTCTAGAATCTGGTGGATGAGTTAGAAACAACATCACCTCACCCCACGGCCCGGTGTAGGACTTTGATAAAACTCGTGACGGTCAAAAGATGGTGTTGTCCGTGACGGTCCGTTTGTCGGAAACGTGTGGTTTGCGTGACAGTTAAACCCAGTACATTGCAGATTTGTAACGTTTTCAGCAACACAGTCAACAGCCGCAGGCTATATGTCTTAAATGCCCACAGCTTAAAAATCACTGGAAGCTGGTGAATGGAGTGAAAACAACATCGCCTTCAGCAGTATATTTCAGTGATAGTTTATTTTCAAATCCATAACAGTTGTAGTCAACTCTGTGATGGTTTATAAACTGCAAGCAGCGAGTCTCCCTTTTTCTCAAAAATCTGTGGGGAAGAACCCCCAGGGTGGGAGAAACCCCTGGGGGGTACTCCCTTATATGGGCTATATAGGTATGTGCAGCCCTAAAGGGGAAGGTTTTAGTCATAAATGGGGTATTTATTTTAGCCATTTTGCCACCAGTTTGGTCATAAATTATAGGGTATTGATTTTAGCACTCTAGTCTTCAATTTGGATTTTTTTAGAAGAAGCTACTCTTCACCATACCCCCCTTCTCCCATTTGCGCTTTGTCTTCCTCTACCCTGTTTAATGCCTGCTGCGCTAGATAAAGCAAGCAACAAAAGCCCTTCCCCTAATGATCTAAGAGTCAGGTCATAAATACTTATAGGGTAGGCAAAATTTTCTGGGAGTACTCTCTGGGCCCTGGGGGAGGGGGGGGGGGAGAATGCAATGAAGAATGCATCAGAAGTGAGCAGTTATTTGTGTGCAAGCATGATATGCAGCAAAGCCACAAGCCTCAATTGGTGCAGGCATTTGAAAGGCCTATATCTGAGGCTGTTCTTAGTCATGGAGTCCTAGATATGGGCTGAATTTATATTCAGGTGATATTAATCCATCTCAGATGACTTATCTATGTCAGATGGGTAAATTATCCAATTTTAGTTCATGAAGTTTTTGCACTGATAATTTCATGGTACCTACATGTAATTAAACACTATCTGTATAGATCCAATGTTTGCAGTGAACATTACAGTATGTGGAAAGAATTAGTTAGTAATTTGTCTCTCAGTGCCTCTAGAAGTTGTCTAGAAGATGTTCTAACAGCAAATCAGTTAAAGAAATTTTATGCCATAATTGGTCTTAGACAAACCATTTGTCCAGAGAGGTGAATTATCTGTCTGGTTTTCCATCAGATGCCTAATTCAGTCATTGCTCAGTGCGACCAGCTCACAAGTTGTATTATTTTGTTTATGTTCTGTAGTCATCACAGGCTGCACAGATGGAATAGGAAAAGCTTACACTAATGAGGTAATTATGCTAAAATCAGAAATGTAAGTTACATGGATTGATCACATGCTCCAGTGGTTTATTGGACATCATGCAAGGTGATAGTAAAGCAGACTACAAGTATGAGTCCAAGTTTCGTGTGTTCTTGTTGTCCTTATTTTTAGCTTTGTGCCCTGCTTTGAAAGTATCTTTACCGTAGTCTTGGCCCCATGATTGTGCACACAATGCCCAACAGCCATCATTTTGGAAATCATTTTCAAAGTACTGAGCGGGAAAACTTTACATGCTTAGAACTGCAAAGTTAAAATAGCCTGTCATTTCCCTGTATGAATGATTCATACAAAGACTTATTCTAACCTGCTTGAAGGTTGTTTCTTGTAAGCACTGAACAAATGAAGTGAAGCACACCTCTTTTAAAAGGTTTTTCAAATCACTGGACAGTGAAATATTTGTTACCCGTTTGTTAGAGCTTGTGCTCTGAGAACCTCAGTGCAAATTTTTTCAATATTTAATTTTTAAAGTGCTGTGTAATAGTTACTGAGGTTTGTAGGTCCATTGCAAAAGAAGTTGCTTCTCTGGAACTGCCCACCGTTTTGATAGAAACACGCTCAAAAGTCATTTCTCAAAAAGTACTGAATGGACTCAATCAAAAAACACCTCTTTGTTTTTCAAAGAACAGGACAGCTAGAAAGTATTTGTTACCCGTTTGTTGGAACGTTTACTCTCAATATTCCAGTACAAATTTTTGAATATAACACTTAATTTCAAAAGTGCTGTAGTAATAGCAGTAATTGCAAGAGTTTCCAGGTCAAAAAAGCTGCTTTTCCAGAACTGCTGTAACATTTAGATTGAGAGAGGTCTCTTTGGAAAGCATTTTCAAATTTATTTTTATTTCTTCTGTGTGTTTGTCCTATGTTTACTTCCAAAATAAGTCTAATTTCTCTGCTTGACTCAGTTCAAAGATCATTTCTTGAAAAGTACTGGACAGATTTCTAGCCCTCTTTCCTTACGAATTGCTCTTCGAAAATCCAGGCACATTTTTTGCATACTTGATTAATTATTAATGAAAAATTAATCCTGTCATTACATCATTTAAATTGACCAATCAGTTACCTTTTCTAAAATACAAACATAGTCTCACAATACGGCCATGCTTTGACAGCTGAATAGATCACAAACCTAAGGGGAAAAAAAATGGGTGAGTGGATGAGGGAAGGCACTTTTCACAATTGTGAATCTAGCTTCCTTCCACTTGGAATTCCTACAGGTAATTTGCTTTTGGCTGGTAGTTTGTAACAGGTGCAGAGGTCTGAGAATGATATGATAATACTGGATTTTGCTTGTATTGATAAAATTTTTATGGGAGTAGGAGGTATTTGAAAATTTGAGAACATTTTGAGTATTTTCTACTCAATGTCTATAAAAGCAATGAAATGTAAAATAACAGTTATATTTTAATTATAATATTTTATTAACTCTTTTTATATATGCTGATTCCAGCTTGCAAGACAAGGTTTGAAGTTGGTCCTTATCAGTCGTACCAAGGAAAAGTTGGAGTCTCTTGCAGGAGAACTAAGTAAGAAAAATATGGCTGAAATTTGTTGCTTTGCAGTGCCCTTATTATTTCTGTGTTGAAATAAAGTAAATTATCTTTAATTTGTTTTTAATATTTGATTTCATGTTAAGGTGGCCGAACACAGTTTTCAAGAGCCTATACCTAATTCACCATTACTTTTAAGCTATTTATCCTTTGGCG
>OMLO01004671.1_pt1 | contig 11465 bp, 2 predicted proteins | sample 1674811 | NCBI WGS metagenome assembly OMLO01 (sample SAMN06265003, study PRJEB25207) | coral metagenome | isolation source: Coral host | place: Mexico:La Bocana,Puerto Morelos, Mexico | collected 2008-11-13 | reverse complement strand
GTTAGAAGACAAAGGAAATTGAGAATCCAACTAGGTTAAAAATATTTTTACCTGAATTTAATTTTTAACTACAACAGTTACATTAAATAAATAATTAAGTAAATGCATGCACATAATTTTGATAGCTAAGTACAGGTAGACGAGTATGTAAATATTGTATGTGTATACGTCAAGCTGCTGAGGTGATTACTGACCGTGAATTATGATGGTAGTTCAGAGATATTTATCCCTGAGCCAATAAAAAATACACATTGTACCTATTTACAGTACAGTGTATGTATATTACAAAAATTGAAACAATCATAGTCAGTCTTACAAGTCTAAGAACGTCTTCATCCCGCAACAAGTTAACCATGGCTTGCAAATGTAATTGCATCTCCCCTGAAAAAAAAAATACCATGTAAAAAGGAAAAAATAGAATGAATATAATTATGTGATTGTGTAATCATTGCTACAAACTACAGTATTATTGTAAGACAAATATAATTATTATATACTGGTAATTTACAATAATTGCTCTCACTTTCTAATTGTTGAGTAATTGCAACAGTTTGATCAGTACAGTTACGTTGGGGCCAATTCTGAACAAGAGTTGACAATACTTAATTGCAAATATGTGTCAGGACTGTTACAAGTTAAATATTGGAAGATATTTTTGAATCTTCTAAAAGTCTGCAATGTACCAAGTGGTCTTTTACCGGCAGAGTATATAATACCACGTTCATAGTATGAGGAGTCTAGTTACTCCCAGCATTTCCTTCGCACGTACCAATTTATACATCTGTTACATAACTGGTGAGGAATATTTCCACCACAGCACAGGCCTTCACTGGCTACTTCAAGTTCACTTAGCTGACTTCAGACGACTAATGTCAGATAACTAAATCTTGTGTCCTGCCAAATACATGTGACTCTGAGTGGCCAAGAACACTGCTCTGTTACCCAATAATTTTGTTTTCATTAAAGCTCGTCTCCACCAGAGGAAGCATTACTGTTTCCATAACAAAGATCAATTTTGTGACATATTCTTCCAATTACTGGCATAATAACATCCAAAAAGACAAGAAATATTTGAATGACTAAAGAACAATATGTCCATATGTAAATGAACATGCAACTTCAGTTTAGCTGAGTATAACATGTGCTCTTACTGATTGATTTATACTTGAGGACAAATTCCTAAATCTAAGTACATGATGCACGTGACTATGTAGCTGACAGTATCTATGCTCAGGTTGGTGAGGTTGATTAGGGATCTAGCAACAGAGTATGCTAGTTTACCAAGAAATAAATACAGTAATAAAAAAGTAAGATTCAGAATATAAGAGACGACAAAAAGAAAAATCAGAAATTAGTAAGACTAAATTCCAAGCTAAAACTTACAGTGACTCTAACCTATAAAAAAATATAAATTTTATCCCCTGGTTACAACAATTACCTGCAACAGTCACCCACTCCATGACTGACCAGAGGTTCATTCTTCTGGTCTTAATACTCTTAATTACAAGCTATACAACTTCAGAAACACTTAGTTACAGGTCCCTTGTGAAAAAGCTAGTTTTGTTTTCCCTTGATCCTCCCTGACTTCTTGGAAAATAAACTGTTTCCCCTCGGAATTAAGTGCACATAATTTACGGTCAGACAGTTTTGAAATGTAGAAGGTACAATATTTAATGGCTTGATCAAAGAAAACTTTATTTGCATAATGTAATCCTTTTGATCCCTTACCTCCATGCTTGGTCGCCCGCCGAGCAAAGTCTCCATCTGGTAACGCATAGGCTGCTCCTTTAGATGCAAAGAACCCTTCAAAACTTGACCTGTAAAAAAAAGGTAACAAGCATGTAGTACTCGACTTCCAAAAAGCAGAGAGCATCAAAAACAATTTAGTACTTGAATATTCTCTTGTCACACCTGGATAAGATAATCTGTGTATTTTATTTCATAATTAACTGCCCGTAGAATTAAATGCTAATGTCTGAACTATTTCAAGTAACAATATCGAGCTATGCTTTATGCATGTTTATTGCTACAATTTCTTTGACTGGCACTGTATGAGAGGATCAGTATTTTGAATACAAAGTTCTGCAACGGTAAACATTTTTGTCTTTGTTTTTTTCAGAAATAATAATTTATGTATGCAAATTCACAACATGGGCCTCAGATATGTAAAACAATTACAGCATTTTACCAAGACTACAAAAGTAAGAAACATTTAATTCTTAACAGGATTGGCGAAATTATAAAACTTAAAACTTTTAGAAGAGCTTAGTTGTGACAATTATCTCTCTACAGGGCTCCAAAGCAACGTAGACCAAATACATTTTTAAAATCTGATTCAAGATTGCATGACCAAAAAAAACAAGGAAAACCCTGAATAGAACAGTTTCATTGTTACAATGGATCAAAGTACTGTTAGTAAATAGATCTGTTAAATGCATGCCAAATTAATCCTTTCTAATTAAAAGCTTTGTCCAAAGCTTTGAATCATGCATGGGGGGTGGGTTATCAAACTTAACGGAAGGTGCCAATTTCTGGTTGGGTCTTAAATGTAAGAATACAATACACACAAATTTCCAAGTGTCGAAGAAAGTTTGTTCTTCTGAAGGCAAGTACAATAATGCATCATATTAATGTTTATTAAGGTAATACCCACTGGAAGCCCTTATTAAAAACATTTATGTACCTACATGTGATAACAGGCCATGCTTTCTACCGCTTGTGTGATTTAGCTGCACAATTAACCATGTGGAATTTGTATTTCCGTGAGTCCCCAGCAACAAGTAATCGTATGCTAAATTAAATGTAGGTGACGAACCACAACTATTTACACCTGCTTCCGACATTTCAAGAGGGGTTACAGTGCAGATAAACCTTTGTGATAACTGAACGCATTGCATGGTCTGTTACCTTCATGAAATGCCTACAATTTCAATGTGGTGTGCCATTGAAACAGTCAAAGGTGTTTTGACCAATCAGAGCAGACACAGTACACTACTAAGCTGATATATCAGCCCCAAAATGTGAAATTTCTGTGAGGAGGACAGCAGTTATATAATAAGTTGCTCTCTATCTACATAAAGAATGTGACAAAATATTCTGCAAGAAAACTTTCATTGAAGAAAATTTCCCCATAATACACTCATTGACACAATGGGGACACTGATGCCAACATTGAATTAAACAATTTCCTTTGCCCAGAATGTGACAAATGAAAATATTATCTAGAGTGAGCACGTATATGTGCCTTCTATTTTTGGAACATTATTCTGGTCTTTGGTTTTTAAATACCGACCTATTACAATCTTTATCTGGCTATCAATCTCTTAACACTTCTGACCCCATCATGATCAATTCAAGACCGTTCGACATACTGAACTGACAATCAAGAAGAGTGACAAAAGTTTATACATTCCACAGCAATAACATCCAAAGTTGTGGAAAAGCAAAACTCGAACGCTGAACTAGACAAAACTAGGAGAAGAAAATTATGTAACTGGCCTAATATGGTTAAGTCAGATCTAGATTTCGTTTAAATACAATCACTCTTGTCGAGCGAAGAAGCAAATTCTAAGGGCGAAACCTTGCCTACGATTTTAATTAAACTAGATTGCCGAGATTCATGACATGTAACCGAAGAAAGGCAGGCCTGAACACGCTTAAAAGTCGGCAAAGGAAGTAATTTCCTCATGGCAGAGCCCAACTATCAGCGAAACAAGATATGCCTATCACAGATCAAGTCGAATTTGACATGTTGTGATTCACAGGTTAGAAAACCAAATAAAACAACTTACGCTCTGGATCTATTAACCGAGTTATCTTCCTGATCTTCGTCGACGTCCTAAGAGTGTATCAATCAAATAAAAGGTCGGCACAAGGCAGAAATGTAGAAAACTTCACGACCATCAAACACGATCATGACAAAAGATACAAGATCGTCAACATCGACAAAGGTGTGTAGAAAAACTGCACTTTACCGATTCCGTGCCCAAGCTGGTACTTTCCGACGTCGACGGAGACCTCAACACAGTCACTAAAGACATATTGGACCGAGTATATCACATCGTCAAACGCTACGACTGCAAAGTGCATCTACATGTACAGTAAATTCAGCGATCAATTTTGCTTGGGTCATTCCCAGCTACGAAAATAAAAGATTTCGCGGCTACTGCGCATGTTCAGCGTTTACTAGCCTCGTTTCCGCTAAATTTCTCGTTTTCGAGGCGATTTCAGTCAATTGTTAGCGTTATTTACAAGACCTTACCAGAGCAATAAATCTTGTATTGGAGAGTAAATCGAGGTGCCGCATCATGCCTTTCCGTCCAGTAGTGAATGCGAATTGCCTACGACAAAAAGACCACGGAGAACCGGCGAAAAGCACGCTTGACTGAGCTCGCCCACCGGAAGTCAGCGTGACATAAGTTGTCAAAACAATGCCCACGCGAAAACGTCAGTCCATTTTAACCACAAAAGACTTGTGCTTTTGCCAAAAAAAAGGCGCCGTGTTCTGATTGTTTGTAAATCCAGACAAACGTTTTCTCGGCTACGATGCACAAGCTTATTCCCAGTTATTTTCCTTTACCCATTTCATCTGCGGTATGTCAAACAGATTTGCACGTGGCAATAGAATCTGGGAGTGTCACTTGAAGCTTCTGGTAACGTCTGTAGTCTACGTCCAAAAGTAACGCAATTCAATATCATCCAATTTGATAACATCTTGTTCTCTTACAAAGGAGAAAGTGTATTGCAAATATGTACATCAGATCATTCAAAATTAAATACCTGAAGCAATATTATTTCATACTTTACTATACTGTAGAAAAGCAAAGTTAACAGATGAGAACATTAAAAGTAAAATCAGGGTTTATTTGCGCAAGTTGCGGGATTTGTTTTCTTCAAACTTGATTTAAAACGTTAAGAAACTCTGGTTGTTTCTACACGTAAACGACACGATATTGTCGCTTTAATTCCCTAGCAGCAAACGCTCGGAAATTGTTTCAGTGTTATTCCGTAAGTAACTTCCTTCTCCTCTCATTCTGAAAGTTTTTGTGTCGCCATTGAGCGGAAAGCTGACCGTCTCAATTTAATAACCGTGGTTTTAATAGTTGGTCGCCGGAAAAACAAAATTGTTTGAATTCCACTCATGTTTTTTGCGCTCTTCCGAACCGGTAGAGATTCAAAATCAGCAAGCAATCTAATACTCACAGGTACAATCTGCACGAAAGCCGGCGGAATCGCGTGTAAACTGTGTGATCGCTCGACGCGGATGTACATTCACATGACATCCAAGAGAATATTAAGTAAGCATGAAGCTATTATAAGAATGAAAACAATTGTAAAGGCTCCTAAGCGCTTTGGTGACCTTGGCCCCAATTTTTATTTGACCTGAATAGTTTGGGTACCAGTCCCTCCTGATGTAGAGGGACGCGGACGTGGAGAGATTTCAGGATGCATCTAGATATCGCAAGAAGCTTAACCAATCCGGCACGTGGGAGGTATCCACCCCAACAACCAAACCCTTACTCTTTTCTAATGTTTTGGCAGAAAAAGGTAAGACAGTAAGTTACATTCTGGATTCACATTTGTTTCACATTTCAGCTTAAGTGTAGTCCAAAAAGGGATAATCTAAGTAAAATACCTCCCTCAGGTTAATAAAAGTCCACTTTCGCACCTTCTGCAGTGTCAGTTTTACTTATATTTGTTTCAGAAATCTGTAGATGGAATATCTGCATAGTGAAACGTTTTCAGCATATTTCCTTTAATGCAATTATTTTAGCATTGTTTAGTACAGTGGATTTCTTGTAGAGCCTCGCATGGCAGAGGGGTTCTAAACTAAGGCCCTTTAGGACCTATTCAGACCCGTACACTTCGCATTCATCACAGACTAAAAGTAAACAAAAACTTTTGATTTGCCTAAAGGACATCAATGTGTTATTGCAAAGAAACGATTATGTTTTCGCCCGTTACGTACGGCGAGGGGGTATTCCGATTTAGTATTTTTCCTGCGTGACACATTCCCGTTAAAGGACGTTAAGGACGTTAAATTATAATAATCAATGTTGTTGTCATGCAATTTTGGTAGTAATAACCAATATACCAGAGATCGGAAAAGTTTTAATTATGTCAGGAAGCAATCTTTTGTCAGTAGAGTAAACAACCGCGAGAGATGCGAAAAAAACATTTACTGACAAGTGCAAATAGAACGTGCCAATCTATTGATGCCCTGACGCTTTTGACGACATTTCATATCAAGAAGAAGAAATTTTATGCCAAATAAAATCCCTTTTATTCAGCTTGGAATATCAACGAGAACGCTCTAGAAATTACTTAGCAATTAAATTTTGAAGCCTGTTGAATTATAAGTTTGCGTTCCAATTTCGAAATGTCCCTATGTTCATTTCCGCCATCGCGCGTGACGAGAGCGGGTTCTTTCAATAAAAATTTCATTCTGTACGCGGTTTAGATACAATATATTATAAGCAGCCTTTTGAAAACTACACAGCATGTCGTGTTATAAAATAGTTGCCGACCTTTATGATGCTCAATTGCACAATTCTCTGACCCTTTAAATCATCAGATTTGTCCGGTCGTAAAATACCCAACAACAGATATCAGTAATATAGCGAACGTTCGCGTTTGTATGTTGGTCGCGCCTGTTTATGCTAAATCAGATATCCTCGCATTCGATCCTAAAGCTTTTTCAGATATAAACAAGGCGAAACAAAGGAAATTAAGCTGTATTGTTGAACTGGCAAGGTCTCATAATCTGCTAAGGAAATGAGCCACTTTTCGATGACAAAGATGATAATGCTTTCTAGTCATTAAATTTTGACTATAAAAGGAAATTTTTCAACCTAGCTTTGTGCAAGCCACGTTTGATCTTTCGTTTGCAAAGCAAGAGTCAAAATCCAGCCGTTTCTCTATTGTCCGTCTTTAACCCGATCGCTGAGGAGAAAGACCCCAGATCGTGTATGTTTCCACGTCAGATCGCAAGTGTGGCAATGAAATATTTTCCACAGGAATGTTGTGATTGCGGGCTGGCATGTCTGGAGCACAAGGAAACCAAAAGAGTTATGCTACGACGTGTTTACAGCGTACTATGACCCGAGCTTCGCGCAAATCTACTTCATATTCATAAACACGCACATTTCAGGAAAACTCACTCACCTTTTGGTAAAGAGTCGAAAATTCTTAGCCTTTTTCGCCGCCCGGCGAAATACTTGCAGAATTCCACGATTTCCAGAGGACATGTTATCTTGTTTCTTCGAGCACTTTTAAATACTGTCACATCCTATAGTGAAGTGCGGTGCTCAGATAATCGCTGCGAATAATAATATTTTGAAATTCTAGCCCAACTGGGTTTATCACCCAGTAGTAACGTGACCTGAACATAAATTATGCTATTATGAGGTGTATGCGAACGGTTTCTGCGGATCCGTATACCAAAATGTCTTGAAATTTGTCTCACGCTTGACAACGCTTTTCATGAGCGTTCTCTTAAGCCACGATTCACTGATTCTAACCTAATTATATTGTCGTTATAGGAAGTCATTGATTTGCTAATCCCAGTGGAAGGCCGTGTCAATATTTTAGCAACTTTAATTTATGCGCATATCAAATGTCGAAGCTGTTCTGTGTCAATCACACACGATCAAACACCGGGAAATTAAAAATGAGATCGAAAAGACCGAGGGATTTGCTTGTACTGTGACCTTTTATGGTAGAAATTTTCTAGTACGAGCATTTTTTTATTATTTTTTTTAATAAAATATCGCAGTATTTAAAAAACTGAAACTTATTTCCTTTTAGTTATTTCCGCAAGGTCCGCAAGGAAAATCGGAAAATCGGATCAAACCCTTTTCGTTCGATATCAGTTTCTAGCGCAGAAGTAAAATAACATCGATATAACTTAACTGTGGAATAACAAACTTGGCGGAAATATTTTTCTTTTAAAATTGCTATATTGTGTTTCGTAGCTTTGCGTGTATAATGTACGAGGACGGGTTTGGCGCTGTGGACATCACAGCCTGCCTAGCTCATTCTTTATAAACAGCTTCGCTACTTCTTTAAGTGCGCTAGTTTTGGTGTAATCAATATGAGAATTTTTACTGGAATCACTCGGATTTCGGAGATCACGAACAAAATCAAATTGTAGGTTAGCCTGCAGAACAGATATTCAATATTAGTTAATGTTTGTTACGGCAAGACAACGCACGACTCCCGTCAACGAAATGTACCAGGAAATAAAATTGTGTTCGCACTGTCGTCAAGTTTCTCAACCACTGTACTGCATGCTTTGAACCTTACCTGCCGAACTTTTTCGCTAGTCCCCAGATTGCTCTCGACTCGCCTGGCAGTTCAAATAACATGATAAAGACTTCTACATTTTCAAAGGCTATCAACGGTGCTCGAAAGCTTGGGGGAAATTTCAGACGAGATCAAACGCATAACATTAACAATAATTATTTAACATATTTCTACTTGTTTCAATTTCGCACTGCCACTGTCAGGCTTGATCCGCGTCCTTGCACGTACTAAAACTATTATCACAAAAGATGTTTACTACTGTCAATAAAACAATGCAGTAACAGGTGGATCTGTGGATATTTTAATGGAGCGAGCGCGTCACTCTTTACATTAATCGAAACACAACATTGTACCTGGTTTGTTTTGTATCCTTAGAAACGGCGCGTTTCGTTCTGGTTGAAACAATAAATTTGAAAAAAACAATTGTCGGTCCATCCTTGCTGGAGTGCTTGTTTCGTCTGGATTCTGAAAAGGTCTTAGTGTAACAGGTGTCTCAGTAACACACTCCAGCTTTTAAATTAAACAATGACAGAGCAATTCTTCTATTTCCGTATCACGCGTGCGTTATCCTTTGAACCGGGCGACACGAATAGTGAATTAAAGAACGAACGAACAACGATGAATTGAAATTACCAATGACAGGAAGGAACGAAAGCGGAATGAATAAAGAAACGAATATGTGAACAAACTAAGGAACGGAAAATAGAATGAAATAGCGACAAAACAACACATAATTTTAAAAGTCGACTGGGCTAATATTTGTTGTCACGGAAGATATAGTGGTCTGCATGTTGAACTAAGAATGACCTTGTAATTCATAAGTGGTTTCGCCTGGTTTCACCTATGAACGCGCAAAAATACAATGCTTGCAGTACCCTAACTGATACAGTTTGAGCGAAGCTTATTCGACTTGTTTAAAGCCGTCAAAATTTATCGCTGACTGGCACACAGATTTTGTAGTTGTTGTCACGACTGAGAATCGAACAGATTCCCTTCTTAGGCCATGCTCTTGAATGCATTTTATTATGTCAATAACTGAAGGAAATTTGAATTTTTTGGTCGAAATGTTCCTTTATCCTCCATTATGTATCGTTCATAAAATAAAAAAAAAATAAAATCAGCAGCATTTACCATATGTTATTTTTGGCCAGAGATCACGTTTAGAGTTACCATGGCAATGTCTTTATCATCGCAATGACTTTATCACGGGATTACGTAACAAGGTAAGTTCGTATTTCTCGGACTATAGACAGTCAAGTGAAAAGGAAGTTGAGTACATCCTTATTTTGTGCGTATGCTTATCACTTCGGACATCAAGATAAATAAAATTTAAGATAGTCTGTATTTGTAATTGCGAGCTGGGCAACCCTGAGACACAAGCAGAGATAGCGTTTTAAAACTCTTTTCCATTTTTGTATAAATTTAAAATTAGAATGGAAGGTAGTGGCTACTGCATGTAATTTATTTGGTACCCACTTCCAATCAGCTCTGGGAGAGCACAAGATTCGCTCGCTACTTTATATGAATATCTCCGTTGCAGGGATAAAATTTATCCTGCCTGGACGTCAGAGAGATAATAAAAATATCAACACTTTTCGGCCCAGTGGGGCTTTATAACTTATATACAAGCTATTACATAATAACCTGTCCCAGAAGTGAAGTTAATCTTATTTTATCTCCCACCGCTTTTCTCTCTGCTCCCTATATCGCGTAACTGAATGCCCGGGAACAAGCTATTGTAAGCAGACTATTCATGACTATTACACCACACCTTTGTACAATGGTCTTCTCGATGAGGGAATTGTAGATGCATTGAAGAACTGGGACAACAAAGGCCGAGAGCTTTGTAGAAACAGAACTAACTGCCATATTCGATTAGAATAACTGACCTTGTGAACTCGTTTTGTCATTTTAATCTCAGTGTAGTTCTTGGTCTTGTGACCAAGATAAAATTTCATCTACATTGAAGGCAGGTACTTCCTCATACTTTTCTCATCCAACAATAGCTTTGTTCCTTGATGACTTAACGGGTAGTCAAATGGTGACGAGTGAAATTAGGAATTAATTTCACGCGCGCTTTGTTAAACTTTTTATAATTTCCAGAGCCTTTAGAAGGGCCTCAACGTTGTTTTAACCTTTAGCCGTAAAATAGCTTAAAATGTAACCATGAGGCGTAATAATGCTTAAAATTTAACCGCTAGGCATAGAAAGCTTATAATTTAACCTCTAGGCAAAGAAAAGCTTAAAATTTAACCGTTAGGCGTAAACGAATGAAAGCGGAATGAATTAAGAAACGAATATGTGAACAAACTAAGGAACGGAAAATAGAATGAAATAGCGACAAAACAATACATAATTTTAAAAGTCGACTGAGCAAGGGGTTAAGTGGAGTAAAGTTCCGACAGGGGCTGTGAGGGGAAAAATTGAACTGTGATGTGTAATTGAAATGTCAACGACTGCATTGTAAAACTAGTATAATTTGGCAAGCATGGAGGGTGGAGCCAAATACTGAACTTATTTTTACCCCAAAAGAAAGTAGAAATTCTCTTCAAAGGTAACTATAAAAAATGCAATCATAAACTGAGACAAACTGTCGTAATGTCAGAAAATGTGTTAAAATATCTTAGTAATTCAATAGAAAGCTCGGCTTTTCTCATACTTAGTTTATGCCTAAGAGTAACAGTCGGAATAACGTCATCTTGCCTGGTGCATGAGTTATAAATTAGTCTGTAAACAAGTAAACAAACATCATTTTATAGACTTCTAATTAAGAATGAATAAAAAGTTGCTATTAAGGTAAAAAATGTTTTAATTTATTTTAGTTCTTTTTATGTAGTAACATAATTTCTAATTGGGAAACTCTTACTAATCTTCTGGAAAAAGCTGCGTATTTCATTTTTCATGAAATACATAGTAAAGCAATTCTGCAGAAGCACCCCAGGACTGACTGCTTTAACATCGATATATAATTCACCAGAAAATTGCATCTAGCGAAATTATAAGAGTCCAAAACAAACAAGAAAAAAACAAGTCTGTAGCCAAACTAACACAGAAGTCTTGAGTTTACAGCCCATCCATATTGCTTGGCGCGTCTCTGCCACAATAACGAAAGTTACATCCGGGAGTTGGACCGAGCTTGTACACGTAATAATCACCACAAT
>OMLO01004670.1_pt1 | contig 11469 bp, 8 predicted proteins | sample 1674811 | NCBI WGS metagenome assembly OMLO01 (sample SAMN06265003, study PRJEB25207) | coral metagenome | isolation source: Coral host | place: Mexico:La Bocana,Puerto Morelos, Mexico | collected 2008-11-13 | reverse complement strand
CAAGCTTTACCAATGTTTTCACAGAACTTTAACCTTGAAGAGGCATTTGAAACTGTTGCACAGAGAAACGAAGAGCTTAAATAATGGAATCGGATGGTGTATTTTGCAAAAAAATTTAGACTTCTAATCAATAGACCTGTCACCATCTTAACTACGTGTATATATAACCTTAGTGAACGAAATGTCTCTTGTACAGGGTTGTCACAATTTGAAGTATCAGTATGTGTAGGTACAGGTCACTTTGTTGTTGGAGTAGAATTTTAAGCATTGTAAGACTGCAAGTGAATAATAGATGAAAGATCATATATTTGAATTGCAGTGTTTTGTTGTAAACAACAAATATATTGTTCTAACCAACGGATTCAAACTGTGTTCTTTAATATCAGTTTATACACATGGACATTCCAAATCTATAGGAAAAATATAGGGATTATGATGAGTAAGGATTCTGCTAAATTACAATTCCATAGAAAGGAAATATTTACCTGATGGTTGTCTTCAACGTTTGTGGCATCTTATGCACGATCAATCAATGATAGTTTCATTTTGTGATTGTTCAATTATAGCTTATTAACGATTGTTGCGTTTTCATTCGTAATTAATTAATCTAGAGTGAAACATCTGAAGACATAATTGATCATTGCAGTAATAAAATATATACAAAATAATCAGTTGCGAATTTAATGCATCAAAAAAAATTAGGCTTGAATGTGATTCAGTGTAATACTTTGTAAAAAGTGCTTATTGATTTTGTAACTGATTCTTTTTTCATCAGGTTTATGCCTGGGAAATAGCTGACCAGCTACTGAGACTAAATGTCAATGTAGAAACAAGTTATTTTGCAGCACAGACTATGCGGACAAAGGTAGGTGATATTTCCAGAAGCATTTTAACAATGGTCAACATTTATTGTATTTTCATTACATGTAATTCCATGTGAAATTTTACAACAGCAGCTGCTCAATTGGCCTTCCATCCTCTCGCCATGTGCAGGGAGGGGATGGAAGCCCAATCAGAGTTTTACGTTGAAGTGCAGGAGATTAGTGAGTACACCTGGAAAGGACTGCAACTTACATGACTATAATAATGTTGAAGTTATATATGTATATGTAAATTATGTTTTGCACAAAACATTTACGTTGAGATATCAGGGCTCAACCTTGGTAGTGGTAGTCAAAATTGATAATATATGCCTTTCAAATATACCGAACAACAGTGAAATGAAATCACTTAAAAGTTCTGAGCCCTATAATAGAATGCACATCATGTACATGCACATCATGCACATCATGTTGAACAACTTTGGCATAATTTTATGCTTAATCTTTTCATGGTATTTGTTGTATTTGTATTTGCTTGACCCTTCAATTACACAGTTTTTCTAAGCATTTTGGCTCCTATATTTGTGTATAGAATGTGGAGCATCTGTAGCTTTGTAACCAGGCATTTTCCACAGAACTAGTTTCCAGGCTTTTTGCCTAAAGTACTGGAGGTAAAAATGTTGTGTTTTCTGCACTGTTTTGGGAGGGAAAAGTTTTATGGCTAGTAGAAAGAGGTCTTTGGCTAGGGAGAACTACCATTTTACTAGCCATAAGCCCATTGGTAACAAAAATTTAGGTGGAGCCCTGGATATTGAAAACAGTCATAGAAAGTTGTGTTCTTTTGAGGTCAATATGCTGATAGTCTGCAATGCAGGCTATATGCCGAGTGTCAAGCTCTGAAAAATAATTAAAAAAGCCTGCACAGTTCACCAATGTTGTATCTGACAGTCAGGGTACATGTACTACCATCAACAATTGAATTAATTATTATTAGGTGCTAAAACATTTAGAACTGATTAGTAACATTGCTATTATAGTGTAGTAACTGCATGTACATGTATATATCAATTTTCATTGCTTATGCATAGGTTCAATATTACTTCCATGAACTGCAACCTGCACAGTACCAGGTAAGACACAGTGTAACCGTGTGATGTATAACTAAAGTAATACCAGTCGATACCATTTGTAGCATACACTGTACATGTAGCTCCAGTGGCCAAGTGGGCCAGAAGGACATAGCCCCATACCCAGGAAAGCAAAGGAAACCCATAAATTTACATGTACATGTATTTGCACATGGTAGTCATGGTTAGCAGTTTTGCTTGTGGGTGCATATGCATAATGGCAACGAAGACAGAGTAGTGTAAGATTGTGGCCATGAAAGTTCCAGCTAATAAGTTGACAGAGACTTGCAAACTTGGTCTATGGCATCCTTCTTCGATATTGGACATCCATGATACATGTGTACACAGTGATAAAGTACTGTTATTTGACACAAATGCCATACCATGATGCTTGTGTCAATGTGTTGTGCAATGCCTTTTTCAGCTTGTGTCCTAAAAAAAACGTTTTCTTTGACATTGGTTTTGTGGTAAAAAAAACAAATTGTAATGTGGTTTAACATGGTCTGTACGCTTGTCAACAATGAGTACGCATCATTACTTTTTTCCCAAACATCATTTTTGCATTGTTTCTGCATGTTGAGAGAGGTTTTTGAAGGGAAATGAGCTCATTAACAAAAAGTAACGCATGCACTTTCAAATCCTAGTTTTCAATTGTCAACAAATCAACTGTCACACTCTCCTTCTTGCACTAAATTTGCTGTCTATAGAAGTTGGATAATAATTTACTTTTAGATGTTTTAAAGAGTCATATTGCTGCATATTTTTACTCGTCGTTTGTATTTTGACTAGCCCTCAGGCTCATCAGAATACATTCTGTATGTTCAGCACAACTCATACAAATATACATGGATACTACACGCCAAAACATCTAATAAGAGATATGTAAACAACTTAATAATATACTTGTATGTAGGCAGAAGGTGTAATATACTCGTATTTTACTGATTATTCTTGCAGTCCTTAAAAGATTCACTTCTGGATCATCTATTTACTCTTCATGGTGTCTCTCATGCAATTGTTACTCAGGTAAGCAAAGTTTGCTTCTCTTTCTTGGATATTAATCACCCAGATGTGGTTTTCACTGCCTTTAGAAATAGATTTGAAATGGTGTCCAGGCCCAAAATCTGTTTGAATTTACGGGATTTAATTGTGTAGCATTCAACTCCAATTTCTGATACAGTAGCTGGAAGTGACTTTGAGTATCTGAACATGTAGACCTACATACAATGTAGAATATACAATGGCTTTTCTTATTTTGATTGGCCTTTTTTTTCTATGGGAATCAAAAAGTTAATATTTTGAATAACAACACTGTCTCCTCAACAGTTATGCCTGACTCTTGCTGATCTTGCTGTTCAAATGCCGCAATGGAAGGAGGTTGTCAATGATCTTTCTCAGAGGTACATTGTATTGTCAGTATTTTATGTAATAACATATTATACACTGTGTAAGGTAGACTAAAAAAAATGTTTGATCTGTGTTTTGGGGTCTCAGGGTCTCTGGGTTTGGAGTTTCAAAGTGTTCCCAGATATGTGTTGTTTGCAACACATTTTCTGAAATTTTGAAACATGGACTTACCCAGATGTGTTTGTTTGTTTTGAAGGTGTGGTGTCCTTATGGCTAATGTACACACTCACCTTCAGATTGAGCTGTCCAGGTTCAGTCCCTAGCTGAAGATATTGTGTCATGTTGTTGTGCCTCTCTCCACCCAGGTGTTTAATTATTTGGCTCCACAGGCTTAACTCTCGGGGGTAACCCTGTGGTGGAGTAGTATCCCATCCAAAGGGAGAGGGGTAAATATACTTCTAGTTGCTTCATGCTACTGAAACTGGGATAAACACTGACCTGATGACTTTACCTTTTATCTTAATATGTATTTGTTTCAATTGGTTATTTTAGATTTGGCCCAACAGTAGAGAGACTGCCTGTCCTTCTGGAGATTTTAACTGTTCTTCCTGAGGAGGTAAAACTCTGACTGTAGTTGATTGGTTTAGTGTTACTGTATGTTACATTACCTTGTCATTTAGTTTTAATAAAAACTACATGTAGGGCCAAGAATGTTATCATTTTGAGTCTGATATTATCCTCTATTCTAGAATAAGCTTCCTCTTAGTTTCTCATAAGCCTTTGAACAAGTGAATTAAAAACTACTGACTTCAAAGATGGAAAGATGTCCTTTAAAGAAAAATAATTTTTCTCAGCCTTCATATATATACATGTACATGTACATGTATGTATGTGTGTGTGTGTGTGATCAGAGAGTTCAAGATAAGGTTTTGCATTTACAATCAGTTTATTCACCATGATCTGCCTTAAGCCTTAGGCAGACTGCAGTAATTTGTCTAAAAAGAGAGAAGAAAAAATTGTTTGAAGGAATTATAGTATTAAGAAACTGATGCAATGCTTCGATGAGAAAGTGAGAGAGAGCCCAAAAAAGTCCTTACAAAAGTGATCATATTGTACAGCAACTGTTATTATTTTGGGGTGAAGGGGAACTGTTTCTGTTGTTTGTTGTGTTGATCTCTTAGAGGGTATCAAGCCAATCATGTGAGAACTTGCATGAACTGCTGCCTAAACCAAAAATCTTATACCGAAGAAAGGTCTCAGGAAAAGTAATATCCAACCCAAACTATTCCTTAGCTCCCAAATTTTAAAAGTCAAAGAAAAGGCCTTTGCACATCCTTGTGACTGTACAGGGGTCATAGTCCTGGCTTTTTTATTTGCATTGTAGGAGTAATCACTTTTCTTTGTGTTACTAAAATTCATGTAGATAAAAACAAACTGATGTTGACATGTTGATCTTGTGACATCATGATAGGTTGGAAGTCATCATCTTAGAGTAGGAGCAAATAGAAAAGATGAAGTTATACATGAGCTGCGTGCCTCAGCTGCTACTGTTCTCAGTCTCCTTGTAAGTGTTCATTGAGTGTAGCAACATGTATATAATCTTGCTACTGCAGTGATTAAAAAATGGAAATAGTTACAGTGTCAATGAAATAAGTACATATATCTAGCTTGCAATTTGGTCATTACATATGACAGATGCTGTTAAATCTATATCACAGGGCTATTGTTTGATCCATACAAGTATTTTTAAAGTGTACAGTGTATATGAAACTTACATACTTTCAAGGCTTTTCAAAACACAGAAGAATGGCGTTTACCTTTTTGGAATATCTTTTTTCCTTTTAGAGATATTGGCAATTTTGTATTATGCAAATTGGGAAAGTGATGGGGTTTGCAACTAATATGGTAAAACACTGAATAAAGAATATCTCTGAAAATATTGAAAGCAGTGTTCTTCAATCTTGGCACCAGAAATGTTCATCACAAACAAAACAAAATGACACCTGGCGCTTATTTGCTGCTGGTTCTGTCTTAATTAAAACTGAGATTCCCTATTATTGTCTTAACCAAGGACCATTTACTCCAGTAAATCTAATAATGAGAGAATAATGAAAGTCAATATAATTATATCTAGTAACCATGTCTGTTCTAAGCAAGACCCTGAGCAGGACCCTCTGTCCTACTTTAAGGGGTTGAAAATGAGGATATTTGGTTTTTAACAGACAGAGACTGAAGCCAACAGAGTTTCCATGGCAACAGTACTATAGAGATCATTTGGTGTCTGTTGTGATGCACATGTCTGGTGCAAAGTTTGAAGAACACTGATTCAATATTTCTAGAGATTTTCTTTATTGAGTTTTTTTACTTTATTTTGGAGTAGTGGTTTGTCCTTGTGCTTAATAGCCCACTGTCTAGTATACAAAACAACCTACAACCTGCATGTGACCATTGTAGATGTTCTAGTTAAAACTTAAATTCAGGTAAAAATTAAATTCCTTTGTCTCTTAACCCTACTTATTCATTGATTATGAATAATAAGGGTTAGAAGACAATCAAAGGAAATTGAGAATCCAACTAGGTTAAAATTATTTTTACCTGAATTTAATTTTTAGCTACAATATGTACCACACAGAATAATTATGGTAGAGGTTTTGCGTGTGTGCAGCAAAGGTTTGCCCTCTAAATCATTCTCTACAAGTGCATGTAAGATTGATAGATAAAGAGTAGACAAACTGCTACATGTACAGTATCAAACATCCTGGGCTAGTACATGTAAGTTTATTATGAAGAACTTGGTGAATATACCCTTGTTTTCAATACTGACAGTAGCATTGTGTTTACCACAGACAGCATGTGTGCAGCAGAGCCAGTTTTCAAATGATTCAAATGTGAAAGTCAGGGTGAGTAAAGTTTCTATCATTACCGGTAGTTTTAAGTTTCACATGTCCCTTCCCTTTCGATTCTCTTAAAAGAGCAATTTTTTTAATTTTAAATGTTTCATTTTGCCCTTTGCCAGAGTAGCAGTTTTACTTCTTGCCTATTACATGTAGATTTTTATCAGCTAAGCACCTTTTTGTAACTGCTTTGTCACCTGGGCCAGAGAAAGTGACCTGCAAAGTAATTGATTGCTGAAGCTCATAAAGGGCTTTTGGTAACTTGAGGAGTGGATCATTAAATTATTTATGTAGGCTTTAAAGGAGAACTGACATTTTCCAGACATTTGATCTGAAAGTAAGACGGAAGTGTTAGCATTTTAAACTTTCAGCAATTCTTGTTTTCCAGATGTTTCGTTGCGCTGGTAGTTGGGTGACGTTAAGTGCATTTCCACCAGCTGAATTTGTACAGAGTGATCTGCTCAAGTCAACATTCAGCACACTGGTGAGTTGAATAACAGTCATTTGTTTTTCAGTTGCCCCTACTAAAATAATATACTTGCCCAATAGGTGTGCATACCTACCTTAGTTGAGACTGTCTATAATCAAGTGTGTTTGGATTTTAGATTAATCTATGCTTTAACTCATTGCAGTCTTCAGGTTTTTAATTGTTTTGGATTGGAAATTTTCACGACTTACATGTAGGCTAATTTCCGGACCACCAAACGTCTATTTTCACTTGTTAGAGAGCAAAATTTAGTTGCATGGGGCAATCAGACATGCATTTTTCCTTGCCATGATTATGAGTTCATTCTGCAGGGAACTGGTTTCACAGGCAGGAAAATTGTTTTGTACTGAACGTCTTTTAAGTTAAAAAAAAATTACCTCTAGATTGTTAAACCAGGGAGGAAAATTGATCAAATTACCAGTCCCCAGCCCTAATTTAGTAATTATATGATACAGTTTTGAAATTACGTTTCTAGGCCTGTAGCTACATTTATGTGCAGAGTCACTGATATTCTCTGGACATTTATAGTGGGCTATTTATGCCATATGCCAGACATTGCTCTCTGGAAAAGTTCAAATACAAATTATTTGAGCATTATTTGTACTTCAGCTACTCATAATAAACTGTGCCCTTTTTCCTTTTTTCAGCATGAGGCCGATTCCAGTGATATGTTACATGAAGTAGCTGCTGACTTTGTTTGCAACTCACTTTATACATCTGAGGTGTGTGTTTAGTTTTTTTATTGTTTTTGATCAATGTACTTTTCTTCTTTCAATGGATGAAGTCAAGTTGGTGTTGTGGTTGGACATTCCTCAGTTTTAATTTCTGACAGTAAATTGAAACAGTAAAACTTGTGTAACTCAAAGTTTGAAGGGAAATCAGTTTGTTAATAATAATTGATGGTTCACTGATTTTTCAGCATTTTTAGTATACAGTACTGTGCAAATTATAATGCTTATCCCACATAAACTGTAACACAATAATCCCATGATAATACAATACTGTGAAATATGTAACTCAGTTACTGTATGTCCTCAGGTTGGTGTTGGAGTTTTTTTGTGACCATCTAATATGACTTATAAATTTGGGAAATGATTGTCAAATAGGTGAACAGTCATTACACCAATTAAAATCAAATTGCTGTAGTGTTCGTTTTGAGTGTTTTTACCCATTACACAATAACAAAACTAATGGGATGTCATCCCGTGATTAATTACATTTACCAGAATTTGGGTTATCAGGGTAAATTTTGATTGAGGGAAATAAAATTATGTTCCAGTTAGAAGGGAATTTGAGTTATTCAAGTTAACTAAGTTAAAATGACTGAAAAGTGGGGTAAAATCCATGGGAAATGACGCTTAATCCAAGTTAGTGGGGGAGTTGGCGTTATCTGAGTTCGAGTTACAGGGTTTTACTGTATACCAGGTACTCACTAAATTTTATTTAATTTAATCCTTTCATTGGAGATATCATGTAACCAATTGTCTGAGCTTTCAAATTAATTTCACTCAAGAATTTGTAGCCAAAATAAATGGAAAATTATTTCCAGTAGATAAAATTAATTGTATCTAGGCCATTAGGGGATGTTTCCTCCACTATCAAACTCCATTACATTTACAAATAGGCTTTTTGCAAAATACCTTTAACCTCTTTCTCAAAGCGAGTCTTGGTGTCCATCTTTTCTACATATGAAAATAAGATTTCTTTCCCCTTAAATTATATAAAGAAAACCTACATCTTTTTAAGCGAGAACTTTCTTACAGGGTATTTTCTAAACCATTGTAGTAGTAATATTAGTTCTTCATACTGATGGACAGTCTGCACCACAATTTTTGTTTTTCTTAATTTCTTTCTTTTTTTTATCTAGAACCTTGACAAACAGCGGCAGTTGGCTGAAGGGCTGTTTAAATTTGTTATGGAGTTACCACCTGCTTATGAGAAAGCTGTACAAAGTGAGGACTTTGACAGGTAAATGGGTCAGTGGGAAAACATTTCTGAATGTACATGTAAAATTGAGAACTCTGAATGTACATTGTAAGTACTAAAGGCATCCACAGTCTTGTGTCAATCAATACTCTTCATAGATATCCTGAATTGAACCTTGATTGACACTAAATTAATACTCAATCAACACTATTGACAGCTTGGTTGACACTCCATCATTATTCCATCAACATCTTGGTGGACAGTTAGTCAAGAGTCAACTAATTTTTAATTGATGCATATGAGTTGGTTGACACTCAGCCCACCATCTACTGACTGTTGATCGAGCCTCAATTGATTGACACTCCATCAACAGCTTGGTTGACACTCAATTGATATTCCATCAACATCTTGGCCAACAGTTGTTTGAGAGTCAGCTAATTTTCAATCAGTGTATACGTGTATGAGTATGATTGTTGATCAAGTCTCAATTGAGATGTTGATTGACTGTTGTTTGAATGTTGACCAAATATCAATCGGGATGTGGATCGAGCACCAATCAAGATGTTGATAATGGGTCAATCAAGAGTATCAATTGCCACTGGACTGTGTATATTAGAACAGATAACCTTTGATTTGATTTTTTCTGGATATTGCTTAAACCTCATGCCATTATGGTTTGTTGTTTGCTTTACCCAATTTGTAAATATTGTTTTATGGAGATTAACTTTACGATTTCCTTTTCCAGAGCTCTTAACTTGTGCAGAGTGTTCACTGAAATGGGGGAGTCATTTTTACCTGTGATTGTTGAGTCACCTGGAAGGGTAAGAGTTCAATATATCACCCAAGGTCTATGGTGAGAGTGTACACTCTGTATCTGTTGTAGTAAAAAATTAAATTCAGGTACATAAAAAAATAATTTTAACCTAGTTTGATTCTCCATTTTCATTTGTCTTCTAACCCTAATAATGGTTAAGAGACAAAGGAATATAATTTTTACCTGAATTTAATTTTTTACTACAACATATATTACTCTAAGTTATGTTACTTTGTTTACTTTTTGTAGGATCTTGGAGACTTAAGAACACTCAGTATTATACTGGCTTGTGTGAAACACTATCAGTATGAGGTATGATGTATTTTTGAATTTTGATTTTTCTTTTTTTAACTTTATTTACCTTCAGATTTCAAATCCAGTGCTGTTAGCCAGTCAGCCACACCATTATGACTCAAATTGCTTAGTCTGTGGGTTTCTGTTACAATATACAGACTAACAGAGACCCCAGAATCAAAGGTTTCATGAACACTAACTTTAAGAGAGGGTTTCAAGTTGAAAATGCAACATGAATTGTACAATAACACTCCTTGCTTCCTCCAATACTCTGAATAATGGTAAAGACAGTGCAGTAATTTTATGTGGAAACAAGTCAAGTTAGGCCTTGCAGTATTCTTAAATTGTGTGCTTATTTTGTGTTCATGTCAGGTAGCAGAGGTTACATTTAACTTCTGGTATCGCTTATCAGAGGCTTTGTTCAAGGGAGAAGACGAAGCTAAGACGGCCCTTTTTAGACCATATTTTGAAAGTCTGTTTGAAGCATTATGTGTCCACTGCCGACTCGAAAGTGATGCTGTAAGTACCGCCTACCTTTAAGTGTTGTTTGGTGATTTAAATTTATTTGGTGCCTTTCTTTTGTACTTTGTTGTTGCGTTACATGTAGTTCAGTGGGTCAATAACTAAAATCATTCAATATCGGCTTAGATGTAGTTTCACAATTTTTTGTATCATAAAGTGTGGATGCAAGCCAAGTAGCCCACCAGGCTGTAGCTTATAAAGCATGAAGTGACTAGGAGTTGGGATGCCAAATACACTGTAGTCTTATGCAGGGCTAGCCCCAGCATTAAGTTCACCAGTATGCATTTATACACCTGGGCGGAGAGAGGCACTGTAAGAGCAAAGTGTGTTACCCAAAATCACAATGCAGTGTCCCTGACCAGGGCTCGAGCCTGGACTGCTAGATTCAGAGCACAATATTTCTGCGTAGCAGTATTACAAACATGTATACACCTAGTGAGTTGAATGACATTGTGTTTCATTTTACAGCAAGGAATCCCAGATGACAGTGATGAGTTTGGGGAGTTTCGTCTCAGGGTAGCAGATCTTATCAAGGATTGTGTGTTTATTGTAGGATCAGGAAACTGTTTCAGCCAGGTAAGAAAAGTAAGAGAACGTGGTACTAGTAATGTGTTATATGATCATGAGATACACCTATTAGAGAGACAAGGAGCTCGGGCAAAGGAAAAAGCTCACAATTGTGTTTTGGGTCATTCCACAATATTCTGCTGTTGCGGAGACTACAATCAGAGACTTTCATGATGTATAATCTAAAAATGTAGGGTGCGTTCTTTTGGGACTATTCCGGAATAGGAATACTCGGAGTAGACGGTCATCGCGTTCTTTTGGAACATATTCCATTTTCGGAATGAACGGAATGCTATTCCGTTCATTCTGCTCCCAATAGCAGAATGAACCGAATGAACAGAATTCGGTTTATGCGGAATAGGCAGAATGTGTGTTTTTTTTGGGGGGGGGGTATAATTTTGGCGGGAAATCGTGCGCGGCCAGCCGTCCCAGGTAGCCAGATCGGATCGGAATTATTTACAGTTGATGCGAGTTCTCTCGCACTAACGTCTATGGACAGTTCCCTGCCCTCAGTGAGAAGAGCTAGATTACTTCCAAAAGAATGCGCCCGTAGAGTACAAAGCAGATGTACATGCAGGCTGCTGTTGTTCAATCTACAATGGAGGACAAAAATCCTTGGGACAGTTATGGAAAACCTTGTTTCCGCATCCTTAACTTATCAAATAATCAA
>OMLO01004669.1_pt1 | contig 11470 bp, 7 predicted proteins | sample 1674811 | NCBI WGS metagenome assembly OMLO01 (sample SAMN06265003, study PRJEB25207) | coral metagenome | isolation source: Coral host | place: Mexico:La Bocana,Puerto Morelos, Mexico | collected 2008-11-13 | reverse complement strand
GCTAAGCTTCTGAATTTTGTTTGTCAACCCACTGTCTTCTTCTTTCTTGTACTTGACCACTAGTCAGAGAAAAGCAAGACAAAGCCTCAGTCTACAATAATGGTGAAAAGCGAAAACAGTAAGCTGAAACAGACAGACGAACTGGCGAAGGACTCAGTTTCAAAGAAGCGCGCTTAGATGGGGACATTTTACGGCCCCGTTCACACTCCGCCGGAGAAATTTGAAAACACGCCTTTATTTCTTGCGGACGGGACCTTTTAAATTCTACGTATCTCGTCCGTTTGAGTACTTTGTTTGAACGTGTCTTTTAAAGTGAAGATGTTATCAAAAGCCGCATAAAGGTGAGTACTGCTCCCATACATGTACTCTATACAATTGCTTGTCACCTTGTAAGAATCTGCCAAAGAAAAAAGAGATGGCTGCAGTTCATATTACCACAATAACTTGAGAGCTTAGCACAGCCCGTTACACATGGAAAGCCATGGATACTTTGCAATGTTTGATCCTGTACTAGTGACATTGTGCGGTATGCTATCTTATTGCACGAAATTTTCGCGACACGTTAATTTCGCGATTTAAAACAATCGCGAAATGAAAGTGACACGAACAATAACATTAATGTTAATATACAGTCCCAACGTTGCGTTTTCGTTAAGTTTGACGTTATTGTACCTTTGATAATCTCGGTTTACGAAATTAGGAACATGCTAATTAACAACGCCAACGCCAAGAAAGTGAACAGTGTGTTACTCAAAAACAAGAAGTTAAGTGACTCAGAATACTAGATTTTCGCAAAATGGCAGAATATAAACGCGTCGCGAAAATAATCAGGCAGGTTTGAAGATTTTAGAACTGTTTTGTACACTTTTATGAGCGTAGTAAAGGTATTTGTGCGCCGAGATTTGTTCAGATAATTTACATCCTCACCGAGATCTTTTCTTCTTTTGAACTCGTTGATAGCATTTGCCACATCAGCCATGACTGATATCGCTTTCAGCAAGTCGTACTTGTCTCGGTGGATTTCAGGCGTATACTGAAAGAGAAAGGTTAAAGTCAAGTCATCAATCTAGCCAAGGGACCCATCAGGCCGGAGATTATTCTGGTTTGTGTAGCATAAAACGAGACTAGGAGTATTTCTACTTCCCCCTGGATGTGATGCTAGTCCAAAACAAGGTTGCCAGACATTAATCCCATAGATACACCTGGGTGGAGAAGGGTACTGAGAGTGAAATGTCTTGCCCAACAACACAAAGTGCCCGGCTAGGAGTCGACCCGGGCCGTTTGATCCGGAGACGAGCGCACTAACCATGATACACTGCGCCCCCAACTACACAATGGCTGCTAATTAAAAATTCTTTTGTATGAATTTAAATTAGCCCAACTAGCCTCGTTTGAGAATAAAATTCCTTTAAATTATCAACTCAAAAACGAGGTTAGTAGGGCTAATTTTAATACTTACAAAAGAATTTTTTATTGGCAGCCATTTATGCATAGGGTCTATGTAAAGTTTAATAACCTCCAATTCGTCACTTTAGAAATAAGAGGAAACCTGGGGCAAGTATCACCTACCAGTGGCTTGTGGGATCGTTACTGAGGCCAAAACAGAAGAGAGAAGCTAAACTGTCCAGAGAAACGATGCCACGAACGACCGCGAGGTGAGATTCAAGCCAGGTTCCTTCTCGGTTCTGAAGTGGCGTATAGATTAAACCCACTACATTTATTATGCTTTTATCATCAGTGCCATGGCACTGTTAATACTAAGTCTAGGTAGGTATTCTTTATTTATCCACGGTATAAATTCACGTGACCATGCTCTTCCATTGAGCCGCCCTTACTTAACTAATTAAATTATCTACTGTAACTAAATAAATTATCTGTTCAGAATTATACTAAAATTATTGAAATACTTTACTGCATAATTATTACCTATCGTGATTTAATTTTAATTATATAAAGGATTTAAAAGAGCAAAAAGTGGGCTGTATTTTAGCACTCAGAGGCAAGCTCTTCCAGAGAACAGAAGTGTGATATTGAAAACTTCTTTTGCCTGCATCAGTATTCGGCCCACGAACAAAAAAAGGTGTTATTTTGAATTTCTTAGATCAAGCCAGTGAGCACTGGATGAAGACTTGAAAATAGTATTCGGACTAGTTGGAGAAGGATTATGGAGAGCCTTTCACAGAATAATTATTGCTAGTTCCCAGCCAAGTCACAGAGTAAAGTGAAAGATCTTGTACTTAAATAAACGTGCTGTCCTACACCCGCACTGAACTACAATAATCAAAGTATCGTTGGATGAGAGCTTTATAGATCATTTTAATTTGTATTTTTTTGAGTCTCACGGGGAACCAAGTTCCTGGCACTTTGATAGCCCCGACTGCCGAGGCCGGTGGATACTTTTTTTGTCAATATTGTCAATGTGGGAATCCCACGATAAGCTCTCATCCAAATCAATGCCAAGATATTTGTAGGTTTAAGCTCCTTCTAGGGAATGTTCATTGATTTTAACATCACGTTGGTGGTTTAGTTAACCTATTTGTTATGGCTACAAACGATAGAATACTTGGATTTGACATTAACACTATAATATTATAGCTTTTAGCCAGGTATGGATTGCAGCTAACTCAATGTTTAATTTGGATTGTAATTCTACTGGATCACTAAAGCATAAAGTAAGACTAGTACTGCTCTTAGGCGAGGCTTAAAAATCACAAAAATCTTTACTGATGAGATTGTGTACTGTGCAATCAACAAGTCAACCCTCACCTTGAGAAGCTCATTCAACAAGAGCGGATATTTAAGAACTCTCTGGACTGGTTTGATAAGAAATGATGATAAGTCCCAACACCGGGTGTGCTCTCTGCAAAGAGAAACAAAAAAACAACTTTGACATCCAAGACTAAGTGTTAGAGTCTTCAGTAGAACGGAAAAAGAAATTCAGTAAGACAAATAAATTAGAAATCTGACGTGCGAGTACATGTCCAAGTATAGAGCTTACTCAGACATGCACCACTGGTTTTCAGCAACAACAGTTCACAAATAGTATGCTGGACAAAACTATTTTGGATAGACGTTTTACGACAAAAACTGATGAGAATTAAAACAAGGAAGGCGATGCAAATAATTTTTTATTGTCTTAAACCTTATTAAATTCCACACAAGAAAAGCTGTTTTCATATAGATCAAGTAAGGAAGAATTCGGTTACAGCCTATCTAAATTTGCGGACTGAATCACAAAAGTAAGGAAAATTGCGCGCTTTCTGCGAAAAAATTGTTATGCATTTTATGATTTACAGAAGAAGAAGATGAGTTTCTGAAGTCAGTATGGTATTTCTGTGGTCAAGTAAGTTGTAAGTCTTTCCCATGCTTTCTTAAAATCATGACAAAAAATCCACCAGCACGTAAAGAGTTTCTTCTCAAAACAACATTCAGAATGTGACACTTTTTCTCATAAATAACGCGATTTTGCACACTTTTGTGGCTCAATTACCAAATTTGGACAAGGTGTAACGCAAACCTTTCTTGTATAATCCATATTAATAACAATAAGTTTAAGTAAGGTTTAAGGCAATCATCAATTTTTTTGTGTCACTCTGGTGGTTTTAATTATTTGTTGTCAAAGGTCGATCCAAAACAGTTTTGCCCAGCGCACTAAATACCAATCAAATCCAGCTGACAATCCCAAAGGTTGCAACCCTGAGCACTGTAAATCATGTGATGTCATTTTGGAAAAAGACAGACTTCAACTAGTGGGAGACATTTCTTTCGTGCAGTTTAGCATACTTTACCTAATTTTGTCCAGACATTTCGTGAAGGCATCTTGTATCTCTGGCACTTCTTCATACTGGAAGCATAGAAAATTTTTCACATTACAGAGTGCTTTTACATAACATCACGGCAGCAATATTGTCCCAGAACTATGGCCGAATTTCCACTAATCAATTAGCCCTGTGAGACGGGTAACTGATAAACCGTCTCAGATGGATAATTCGTCCCTAGTATGGATTCTGCCATGGATAATTAATAAATCGTCTAGGTAAAATCCGGTGTTAATACGAATTATGTGGCCAAATTCCTCTTCGGATGGATCGTCTTTCGGAACGTCTTTAAGAAGTGCCGACAGACGAATCGGCCAAAGAATTTGGACACATAATTCGTCTGAACACTGGATTTATTGCTAGACGATTTATCCTTCTCAGACAGGCAAATTATATACAGGTTTCCCCAATCAATCCACTCTAACGTAAGCTGAACGATAGAACTGTTGTATTTATTATTGACATGGACATAGAGCAGTTGTACAACTGATTCTGTCGAACTGCGACTTGTCAACATGGGTGTTCCGAGCTCGTTTTCGGGACATTTAGAGCTTAAAACTAGTATCTTTCTGACCAATTTTCACTTAAAAAAAATTGCGGAAAGCATTGACTGAATAAACAGGGTTGTATTTGTTATGGAATGGCGAACCTGAGGTATTGATAATGTTATCTAGAACCTTTGTGACTACGGTTGCGGTATTTTGGTAACTTTCAATGCGGTATTACGTTTTTGTGCCTTTCTACGCGGTTTTCGGATACCCTTCACGCCCCCCTTGTTCCCAGTATAAATTCGGTCAATACCAGACACCTTCAATGCCTCAGAATAGAATATGTAAACGAACATGTACCTTTTCCATGAGTGAGATGGCATCATCATGGTTTCTACAATAAACAGCATACACCTCTTTCATTTCTTCAGCTATGTCCACAAAACACTTTCCTGAGAAAATACAAAATTTTACCAAGCAATATAAACAACGTGGTGTAGTAAAGAGTAAGAAGTAATATTCAGATACAGGAACTCCTTTGGTTACCCTTAAGTGTATATGTATTTTCACATTGCCTGCCACTTAAAATAACTTTAATTAAAAAGCCACATAAAGAAGATCTTGTCTTAATGCAACCGAATTCTCCCTACTGTAAAATTAAAAGAACAGCAAGACAATCAGTAGGGTGAATTGCTATTTTCGTCATGCACATTACCAAGCTCCTGATCTTTTCCTTCCTTGTCTTGTACAGCATTATCTAAGTTCTTCAGGAGTTTCTGTGATATTTCCAATACACCCTCGATGTTACCAAAAATCCCTTCACAATCGAGATCCTTCACCTGACAGGAAAAATCCAGGAATAAATAACTCTGTGAGTGACTTCGGTGCTTTCTTTGTTGCACATGTATTTCAAATAAAATCAATAAAAACACACACCTTAATTCACAACTCCCACAGTGAGCCTTTTGCTTATCATAAAAATCGTAGCCAGCAAGAGGCACACTAGTTGGCTTTTTACAAGAGTGGCCGACTAAGAACGGCACCAGCTAATGGCCAGAATGCGAGTTGAACCTGCGATCTCCTAATTTCAAGTCTGGAGCTCTATACCCTGCCATGCTGCCTGAAGCTATTGTAGCATCTTTAGTTGCGTTTACAGAAGTTGTGAAATTGCCCGAGTCGCGTATTCTTTTGCATGTGAATCAAACCACTCAGACATGACGGGCATGACTTGTAGTGCTATTGTTTAAAGACTGCGCAGATTGAACTCTGACATCACTTGAGTAGGAGAAACAAAACATCTGCTTGATCGAGCTAATGTTGACTCTACTGAAACAGATGTATGAGCCTGTAAGTGTTCCGAGCTCTGTTATCACGGGAAGCAAAGGAGCTTGTTTCCCATCTCCTCAACCTTAGAACCTCGAACAAAGCACTGTACTCTGTCGATAACAAAAACTAACCTGTGTAGTTTGGAGTTCGAACAGGAAGTACTTTACACAGAGCTCAAGGTCACTGCAATAATCCCTCTCTGTATTAATGAGTTCAGTCACGACTCGCTGTCTTTGCTCAGCCATATGTTTTTGGCTTGATTCTGCTGGTTTTTCTGTTAAGCTGTGCAGGGAAACTGTAATGCAACAACAAAATCAACAAATTTAAAAAAATGAAACCTTACAGTTACTGTCTTAAAACTTAAAAGATCGCAGCTAGCCATTCCACTGTCCATATGGAGTTGACAGAACCTAAACCATAGATGTAGGTTGGTTTCCGCAGTCAATCCAGTCGGTCGTCAGCTGAAAGACGCGGAAATGTAACGCCTGTATTCGGTCTACTTTACATTGGTACAACTGTCACACTATTTAAGTAAGCGAATGAACATATCACGCGCTAACTGGTTTTCTATCCCTCAGGTATCAGTATCATTTCTAACCATGGCATAAAGCAAGTAACGACAGATTAAATCTTCAAGTTGGCTTTGACAAAGGGTCTCGTAAACGTTGCTCAGAAGGAATTCTAACCTGTGTGACAATTCATTTCGTAGATACCCAAGAGTCATAAATACCGAAGTCCCAAAACACTGCATGACTCAACTTAATTATATAATGCGGGCTGTTCAAGAATAAAAAAAAACAGGTATAAATTACGATCACGGGAATTAATTGTCAATAAGGGTCAGATCGGGTCAGATCGAGTCGGATCAAATTGTGCAACTAACAAAAAGCCGGAACGGAATATGCACTCCTGCTTACTTTATCTGGCGCTACCTTTACACTTGTTTGAATTAGCAGTGGATTTCTCTGCGCTCTGAAACAAGTGACATGAGAAAGGCTAAGGGGCCATCTAAATATTTTTTTTAGTTTCTTATATTTAGGGGAGAGAGGCGTTTTAGTAATTATAAAACAATTACTGCAGTCCTTGGATATGAGATGGTTATCGCCAACTTGGCACTAAGTAAGGATTCTGCTTATTACTATCTTCTTCTTTCTAATTTGTTCAGTTTCCTATTTATATTGTGTTTGTAAATAATTAGCCAAAAATAATAAGATAAAAAAAACTTGGCACTATGAGCCTTGCTGGCTATATATCATCACATATCCAACCTGCCCTTACGGAATATTTGTTAACTAAATATTGTTAATACCAATCACACCCACTCATTCAATACATCGTTTTCACTGTCACGCAACGAAAGCATAAATCGAAAACTTTTCAGTGGAGAAAGTTAAGACCCAATCTTATAGGAAAGAAAAAAAGAAAACGCTTCCCTAAATATTAGGTCTTTGTGTTTTTTCAAATTTCAGACATTCGTCGAAGTGTTTTTCGAAATTCAGAGCCAAGTATGGAGCCGCCATGTTGTTTTACTTCCGTGTCACACCAACAAGGCGAGCGGAAAATTGTGTAAACTTACTGGAACCTACTTTGGCTATCTATTTGACTGATTATCTGAACTGAACCAACACACATTTATACAAGCACTTTTGCTAATACTTTAACTTCTAAAAAGCTAAAATGTTTGTTGTTCGGCATACGCAATCGGAACTTTATGTCACGCACCGCCATAACCCTGACATTTAAAATGCGCTGGTTTCCGAACCTAGCACGCTTTTGAGCTGAAACGTTGTAAACAGATATAAAATTAAATCGCCTAATACCTGATGAGGATAAAACCTTTCGTGGCTCTCTTTAGCTATGGATTTTGGTGTTAAATGACGTTACGTGTAAACGATGTACATTGCCTTACCCTCTAACTCTGTCAGCTCTCTCTTGATTTTCTCCACAAGTTGTGCACACATTCCAAGGTTTTCCATGACCTCTTTCTTTCTGTTCTCCTCGACCACACCAAGCAACATTTCAAGACTTCTCTGGCTCCTCACTTGTTTCTTAAAAAAAATTATTGGACAGGGACATCTAGCATATACACCTAACTGAGGAATCATTGTCATGAAAAGGGTATAAACCATAAACGATACGGCGCTGTTTTTTTGGTTTCACTGGTTTTGCGAAGTAAAATATACCAATGTGCTTTCTTACGGACTGTGTAATGCATTTAAACGGATCTCGTGTCCACTAACTACTGTTGCAAACTTGTGCATATCTCAAAGCTTTTAGCGTTTCAATCTTCGTATGTTTTCCAGCTTAGCTACCTTTAACACGGGCACGGCAGGTTCCAGGTTCCAAGTTTTTCTAAATCACCACCTTGGGAAGCTGAACTGTGATCATTAAATGCCAAGACGAAACAATCTTGAATATTCGTGACCATGTACACACTTTTTAACTCTTCTCATAATTCTCTGAAGTCATATACACTGTAGTCTATGGTTTGTACTTTTGTTTGGACAATGTTTTTCCAAATGAATCAGGTTTATAAGATGTCATTATACTCTTCATACGTCTTTTATTGTAACTTGAATTGTTTACATGAGAGCGAGGCTTTTGTTTCTAACATTCAAAGCACCCAGTGTATCCTCGCCAAAACTGGGTATTGATTTTTTGCAGGAGAGAGTGGCTACAACAAAAATGCACGGCCTAGTTTTTGTGTTCATGATTTTGTTTTTTTTTTCTGACTTCCAGATTCCGAGAACTGTGCAATTTTTGGACCTTGAGTAACTAATTTTCAGCAAGGGTATTGTATTTTAGGGCAAACCCAGACAAGAGAGCCAATTTGTGTATAATAACATAAAATTAATTGCATTCTCTTCATCAAATCAAAATAAACAAACAGACAAACTTGGCTACCAAGTAAGCAAAGGCATCAACTTTACATGACGTGAATAAATCGACATGTATGTTTTGAAAAGCCAATAATGAGCCAAACTGAATTGCTGGGATGGTATCTGCATTTTTCCAACAGGTGTAGTGTGATTGAAAAAAACAAAAAAAATAAATAAGAATGGTTTCTCGAGTAGTGAGCACAAGTACACTACACAAATACAGGAGAAAGAAAGCAAATTAAATTGTTAGGATTTGAATTATAATACCTCTAGGTCTGCTTCCAAGTCAGCTATTTTAATCTTTAGCGTCTTTTTCCTATGTGACTCTATCAGAAAGACTTGTTCATCTGTCAAAAAGATCAACATACATGTATTTATTGGTTACAATAGTTGTTGAAGGTTTCTTCCGAGTCCAACTACAGAAGAACCATATGGTATGATTCATGCTTAAGATAAAAAGTGACCCAGGATTTCAATGGCTGTCACCAATCCATGTTAAGCTCTAGAGGCACTGTGAGAGTCAAGTGTCGCATTATGCATAACCATTGCTAGGGTTGAAACCTAGATCACTTGATCTGCAAACCAGCATGCTTTTGCCATTAGGCCAGCATGCCCGAAATTGCAAATTGAGATTTAAAATGGTGACAAAAAAAAGGATTTTACTCTAAAAGTAACTGTAGAGTATGAAACCTTTGAGATGCTTTAATTCTTCTTGCCATTCTGTTATTTTCTGCTGGCTCTGTGACACCTTTGCTTCCATCTCTCTTTGTTTAACAGGATCAGTCATCACAAGCTGAAAAAAAAACAGAAAAGGGAGTTCACAAAGCAGAGTATTGTCTTTTGACAAACATCGAGGTGTTTGGAGATGTGGTCAAACACCATCTTGAGTGTTTGATACACCATTGCAATCGAAACTAAAATAGAGAAATAAAATCGTAAAAAAAAATTATTCTAATTAAGATCAGATATAAACACCATCACGGTGTAGATTTTGTTTGTTTAAACTTGATGAGTTTGAAAGAGGTACATGTTAAGTGTCCTTATACCTGGGAAATGGTCTTGAATCCAGTGTGAACTTTCATTTCCTTCTGTATAAACAAACATGAGAATTTGACATTAATCATAAATTATAATAATCATTCTAACTACTGCATGGCCACAAAATTAATGCAATCAACATAGTACATTGCATGTAATAAACACTGCCATGCAAACTTTACCCAGGTAGATTTACATGCACTGTACATAGTATAAATTATTAGCAAATACCTCAAAGCAAATATGCACGCTGATTGGTTTAAAACCAATGTTTCTATAACTCAATAGAAACACAGAACTAACACAAGCTGTTGCTGTAATGATGGCACAAGCAAAGAGAATTTACATTTTGATGATCAAAGTATACAAGTTATTTGTGTCACAGTATTTTCTAAAAGAAACAGAAAACATGTTCTCCATATTTCTATTGAGTTATAGTGAAACACTTGTCAAAGTTTGGGAGAGTCCAAAAAAGCTATGGAAACACTCGCTGTGGCTCGTGTTCCCACAGCCTTTCTCATTCTCCCAAACTTTCACTCCTGTTTCCATAATAGAAACACAGTACATGTTTTCTATTTCTTAAATATTTAATACACTGTACAGTGGGAAAAAATTTAATCATACTGAATGTTCCATTCCACTGCTTTCAATTTGAGTTGACTCCTGTATATGTAATCCAGTTTTATATATTTAACCTGTGCCTGCCAAGTCAGCTAATCTTTGCACATTTTATAAAAACCTACTGCACTTTGTTGATTTATTGGTATTTATCAGGTTAATGTAATGCAGATGTTACAGACCTGTGTGGTGTGCAGAAAATCATCTTGTTCCACAAAATAACTGTATCCTTCCACTGGAAGGTTACTTGGTTTACTTGGTAAATGTATGTTTGAGCTCAACCCCTCCCCCTCCCCCCCCCCCACCCCACCCATTTCAACCTCTGGAAACTCCAGTAGAGCATAGTACTTCTTGAAAAATTTTAGGCTTTTTGGAAGTCCACACCCACAATGTCAAGGATGTGGTAAAAGGATATTTACCGGAAACTGCAGTTTTAACTATTAATTAAAATGAATTAGTATTTTATACCTTCAGGTTGTCTTCCGCCTCGGCAATCCTTTCTTGCAGTGTTGCCAGGCCTGCCACATCAGTTCCCTCTGTTGAATTCCCTGAATTTAAAATTTATTAATTGGTACACATGAAAGTATTTTAGCCAGAAAATTTAAAACAGTTCGTACTACCATGTAATTATGTGTATGCATGTGTATAAATCCTCATTTACAAGTACATGTACTGATTAAAAATTGAATTCTAAGCCAAGACAAATCAAAGTGCCTCTCCTACAGTGTTACTCCAACAAAAAAAGACTGTGACTTGGAAACTGCTACACATGAGGCAGAGGCTTGTAGTCAGTCTTGAGAGGTCTTTAACCTACTGAACTGCCAAAAAATATTTTGATCAAATCTAAATTCAGTGTATTGCTACATGTACAGTACAATGTATATATCGTTAGGTACTGACCCCTGCAAAATGGAAGACATTACTTGGAGAAAGGTACCTTTGTTCACTGATTGTGCATGTACATTGTTCTGTTTGTCAATGCTTGTAGTACTTCCGATATTGCTGGTCTTGACCTTGCTAATCTGCTCTGGACTGTTTGAACGTCTCAACTCCAATGGACTCTACACAAGCAAATTATTCAGTTACAGTGAAACCTCTTACAGTCTACCTGTTCATTACCGGTAGATTGAATAACATGTATTTTGTCCTAGGCTAGTTAGTATTAGGGACCTTAGGCAAAGTACGACGGCGACGGCAACGAGAACGCCACAAAAAAAAAGGTTTAATGAGCAGGACAATGGCTGTGCACGTGCGTTTTAATTTTTTGTTAATTTCTTAGTCGTCCTCTGCAAAACAACAACGT
>OMLO01004667.1_pt1 | contig 11470 bp, 5 predicted proteins | sample 1674811 | NCBI WGS metagenome assembly OMLO01 (sample SAMN06265003, study PRJEB25207) | coral metagenome | isolation source: Coral host | place: Mexico:La Bocana,Puerto Morelos, Mexico | collected 2008-11-13 | reverse complement strand
TTAAACACAAAGAAACAAATAAACATTCATTGAAGCGAAAACTCAGAAAAGTCACGCAATTTCTTGTTACAATATCAACACACTGTCAAAAAGCGGACGTTAACTTCATGTATCTCGAAATTCCTATAACTGACATTTCGAAAAATGTAAAGGAATCAGCAGGGAGAATTCGTATGTAAATTGTCACTGAAGGCTGCTAAGTTTGTTTAATTTCCTTCACAGAGAGTATTCTGCGCTTCGCTTTTTAGATAGAAATCGCAACGTACTTGAGTAAGGGAAGTTCGCTTGATGTTGTTGTTTTTACCTTATGTATTTTTATCCCTCGCTTAACTGTCTTAACATTTTTGTATGCGGAGTGGACCATAAGCTGTCCACAAAGCGAGCACACGATTGCGAGACAGCACAAAACGCGATAGCACACTTTGGCGTACTGTATGAGCGATCTTGACACTCCTGGGATCCCGCGGGTATATTTTTCTCGGGTCGTTAGCAGGAAACGTTTGGAACGTCGGACACATGTCTTGTGCGGTATTTACAGTAAAACACACCCTGGACTGTTTCTTAAATTACTGACATAGAGGTCCTATAGATAGTTCCGCCAGATCAGCTACCATAGTAAGCCATGGACACTTAAACGAAGTTGAAACGGAAGTTTCGGTTTTTTTTTTCTAGAATATAAATTGATGGCAATATGCAAATGCGAAGTAATCAATCGTCTCTCGCTCTCGGTATTATTTCTATTCTGGGATATTATAACTAAATTTAGTGTTATAAACGAGAAATCTAAACAGCACTTCCTTGTGCAGTTCCATTCAATTCCGCGGTGAGAGGCAGTACCAGGAAATAGAGAGCAGATCTTTCTACAACCGTTTTTGTTACTTTTTCTCTTTGCATGTTTGCACACACTCTCTCTCTCTCTTTCCCTCCCCCTCTCTTTCTCTCTCTCATAATTATTTCTATGACTGAATTTGAACATAACAAGGACATCACCACTGAGAATATATTTATTTTAAGCAGTTTCATCCACTTGCTTCTGGTCCTTCGCCATCGATCAGTTTCTCTATGTAAACAATTAAGTGAGTAGTTCAACTTATTCTAGAATGCTGTAACGCATTTATGAAATGACGAAAAATTCCTGGAGAATAAAAACAATTTCAACACTAATCAATAACGTGCAGCAAATGTAAAAAAATGCTTACAAAAATACAAAAATAGCAAATCCAAAACAAAAGAAATCGCCGGTATGTCAATGTTTTATGAGTAGGTGAACCCGTATTAGTTCAATAAATTACACACACGCACACATCCACAATCAAGACAGGATATTGAGACAGATTTGTCTATCTCAAGTAGCTGAAAGCTTTTCTGTAGAAGGAAAAACTTTCCTTTTCCTTGTGGTTAACTGACAAGCATCGTGAAACGACGAAGTTAGAACCTCAGCAGCTGTCATGTTTGACAGCAACTATGTACATATATTGTATCTCGTAACTTTCAACTTCCCTATAAGGAAATTATAGCTATTTCGTAGTTTTACTCTATAATTTTCGTCTTCTAACGAGAAGTAATCGAAGGTGGCAAGCCCTAAAATGCTGCATGTTTCTGCTTCACAAAAGAAAATTAGAATTTTTCGGATTCGCTGCCAAAAGATAACGTAACCCGTCAGGACCTATCCCAATCGATGCAGTGAAATTTATCTGTGTATAGTTTAACGGCTGAATCATCTCTTCCACTTTTAATACTGGGTGTCCTTCATTTATTAGAACGGGATGATACGAACGCTTATTTTGTAACGATCATTGCAGTCAGTAATCGATGGCGGTATTTCTCTCCAGGTTCTGTGACAATAGTTTGTTTTCGTTTTGAGGACACTGAACACTTCCGCTTAAATGTTTATGTTTTCATAGTATTCGGTTGGTTTTCTTTTTATGTCATTCTGCGTCACGCAACGAAGAAGCCCCTTTTTTCGGTGGAAGGGGCGGTGGTTCCTTGATACAATCGAGAGCGTTTGGAGGACCCTCACAGGCAAATTTTTTCGCAATGAAAGTCTCTACTTCGGCAGTGATTGCCCTAAATGAGGCTGGTTGATTTCCTTCTGCCTTGATCGTTGCAAGCCCTTTATCGCTCTTCTGCGTGTTCACAAATTCTTCTTCATCGTTCGGGTTATCAAGCTGCAGATAGGGCGATGTGGACGATCTGTCTCTGTGTGTCTCTAACTCTTCAGTATTGTAGTAAATCACATCTGCTGCATCTTCCAGGTCATTACCAGCTGGTTGCCTTTCCGCATTCACATGATGATCACGAAATTCTTTTTCACTGGACACGTTTTCAAATGAATAATTGACTCCTGTTTGTTGGTTTATATATTCTCTGTCATAACACTCTTCATAGTCGTAGTCATCGTCATCTTCTGAATCGTCGCGTTCTTTGACACTGGTGAGAGAGAGCTTCTGATTAGAACTCACATTACCAGGGAAAACAGGCGCTAATGAAGATAGACTGGGCTGTCTGTTTTCAGATTCGTCTGCTTCTGGTGAAGACAGACTCGGCTTTTTTGACATTTCGGTTTCATGATCGTCTCCTTTTTTCAATGAGACACTCTCACATTTAGTGGCAGCCTGAGTGTCTCTTTGGGAATTTCGAGATGAATCGAAGCGATTATGATTCTCGTCCAAGGAGTCGGCCTTGTCCACATGCGGTGTTGCATTCCCGGTTTGATGAGATGTTGGCGGTTGTTGTGTCTGGCTTTGGGATGCAAGGTTTTGTCTTGTCAGGGTGACCTGTTTTTCTAAATCGGCTTTTTTGGAAAGAGCTTCATGTAGCTGTTTCCTGAGTTTAAGAAAATGCTCGATCTCTCTAAAATCCATCCAATCATCATCTCGGTGTCCAGAGATATTAACGCCCCTAAGATTCATCTGACCATTCACGATTGCCGCTCGGCTTGGTCTTGTATCACAGGAACCGTGGGTGGCCTTTCTCCAAGGATTCTTCGAGGGGCGCTCGACTTCTGTTTTTTCCTGATTCTCTGTACCCTTACTTCTGTTCTCTCTCTGTGATGGTTCATCTCGTTCCTCTATCTCTTCATAAGAGCAGTCTTCGTCGCTACTTTCCTCTTCATGATGCCTAGCTGCTTCGTCTCCATTTTCTGTACTGGCATTTGGAAGTACTGAATTCTCCAGTTCTTCAGAAATCCCTGTTTCATCAGGCTGAATAAAATCCTTCTTATGGAAATTCTCTCGGCCACTCTGCCTTCCATCCATTTCCATTTTCTCATGGCTTTCCATATCGACATAAGGTCTTCCTTTTGCCCCTGGCCTTTCCATGTCAATGTAGGCTTTCCCCTCGTCTGGTGGATACATCAAGGATAAGTCAAGATGCCTAACGCTATTTTGTTTAAAAACTTGTCCATCATCCTTCGCGTCGCTGTACAGCTCCTCGTCCACAATAGTGTTTGGCCCGAGGGCTTTCTCATCGACTGCTCTCCAGTCAGTCACATCAACTACTAAGTACGCCGGAAAACCAAATTGATTAGGTCCTGGACACCTTGGAGGTAATGCTGGTGGACGTTGTCTCGGTGCGTCGTCGTCTTCATTATCCTCGATGCTCCTTATCTTTAAAAATGCCGGTCTAGGTGGTAACTCGGGGCAGGTGTCCTCGCCGTCATCTCCAGAGCACGTGCCAGCCCATTCGGGAAAATTTGTGTCTTGTGAATGTGGTTGCGACACAGCATTGTTGTCGTTTTCTTGGTTCCCATTTTTTGCTGAATTTCGTCGCTTTCTTGGCTTGGGCACTGGTCGACTCTGGTCATTTGCTCGCGTGTTGTCTTTGGATTGCGTCGACCGTGATATTCTAGTGGATAACTTAGGTGGAAGAACAGGTACTGCGTCTGCGCCTTCTTCTGCTTTTCGAGCTTCGGTTATAAGGGAATTAGTAAAACTCTCGTCAGTCTCACAATTTTCATAGTCAGCTGCGTTTTCTTCAAAAGACAAGCCGGATATGGACGCTGATTGTGGACATTCCACATGGCGAGGCTCTCTATTTATAGCTGTCTGTTCCGCTGATTTGTTTTGTTTCGCTTTAGACAATATCGCCGCACGCTCTTTAGTTGTCTGTGGAACTGAAACTGAAGGAGGCTGAAGTGACTCGAAATTAAATCGCCTGACGGGACATACTTTAAAATAGAAAGAATTGCTTGCTATTTTGTCGAGTCGTTTTAAAGCTCTTTCACTCGCCGCAAGAGTCTGTCTGCATTGTTTGATCTTCCTGCTTGTGTCTGCCGTGACTTTAAATCCGAAGCGAACGTTTATGCCCAGTGTTCTCGGGAACAGGTTTAATGACAACGGGTCATCAACTGAAGCAGCGAAGATCATTTCCACTTCGGCTTCATGCTCTAAATGGATGTTTTTCAAACTTGACAAAGGATGCGAAAAGCATGCACAATCATTGGCGCGTGACGGAAGAACAAATCGAATGTTCACTGGCAGTTGATACTGCGCTAGAACCTCTTCTAAATAGTATTCCCTCGCATCCAAGAGCGGCTGAAATCTCCCCTCTAGTTCCAGTGGCAGGAAAATCTCTCTAGAGTCATACAAGTCAACTACTTTACATTTCGCGAAGTTCGGAAGAGGTTGATTGCTCAACAGTTGAAGTGTAGTTTCTGAAGATATTTGAAGGGATGCAACGTCTTCAAGAACGCGAAAATACTCTGTCTGATGAGGATTGAACAAGTGTCCTATTCTTTTATGTTCTTCGTGGTGATCAAACGGAAGAAGCTGAACTTTATTTTTCGTATTCCGTGGCACGCAGAGCTCCTGATTGAGCTGATCAAGTGCAATTATCGTGTTCTGCTTCTCTACTTTATAAATAATGAGTATCTGGTCCCCCTCCAACGTATTCTCAGCGTTGGTTCCACAAAAGCCTTCCACCAGCTTAACTGTGCTTGGGAGTCTTGAGCCATGGCGCTGAAGAAATGTCTGGAGGTCCACTGGAGCACTGTAGTCCGTTGTGGACTCCATACTGCAATATCCAGTAAATTAATTGTGAGCTCTTTACAAGTCCTCCCCTATGCGTTTAGCTGTCAGCGGTTATCTGATGAGAACAATAGATAACTATCTGATACAGACAAAAAGGAAGTCGGATGAACTCAGAGGTCACGCTAGTGGTCGGAAATCGCAGAAATTAAATACAGAGAACAGAAATGATTGCGCCGGTTAGACTGCTTTGTTGGTGCTGGTTTGGTTACGGCTTTGTTTACTTGTCAGCTGGATGTTAGCACTACTTGCGATAATGTTTTATATCTAGCAGGTAGCAGGATGCTATCGCCATCGAGTAAAGTGAGTGTTGTTTAGTCTGCATGTATCGATAATTTTTTCGCTTGTGCGTCATTTCCGGTAACTCGATATTAAACTGTTCTAATGAGCGAAAATGTAATAGCCATTGCCTAGTCGGCTCCATGTTCCATTTAGTCCAAGACTGATCTCACTGATCAATTTAGCTGGACATAGTTCATGCTTCTGTGCATTTTTGTCATAGATAATTGGCACAAGTTTAGACTAAATCCCCAAACATTCTGCCTTGTGAGGGCCGTGACACAAAAACTTGTTTTGTCTTGATTTAATAAGTGGGATTTGGGGTCAGGAAGGCATGGATAACTTGGTCTCCGACTGCTTCATTTAGCATCCTGTCACGCAAAGTTCATATTGCATCCGGTCACGCGAAGCGATAACGATTACCCAAGACCACCAAATTTGTGCTTTTGACTTCTTTCACTCCATGACATGGAAAACTCATGTTGGCGAAGCAGAGAAACCAAACAGTAAAGTTGGAGTTTTATTTTATAAAAGCTATGGCGTGACATTGAAACCAATGCGTACAGAACACGCCCTTGATGACGGAGACTAATCTTCGAAAACACTTGAAACAGATTTCAATTTTAACCTTATTTGTCAAGGAACGGCAAATCATTCTATTTATAGCCATCTATAAAGAGCAACCTCGTTCCCAGGGCTTTTCCCTTGAAGGTGGGTGGGGCGGTCCACCCACCTTCAAGGGAAAAGCCCTGGGAACGAGGTTGCTATAAAGAGGTCAAGCTATATTGGGTTGCTTTTGCTCTTCAGGCGAATTTCTCGAATTCTATTGACGCTAAAGGAGGGTTCTGAAGGGGGAGGCTTAAACTCTGTTTTCCAATTCACATTTTGGCCAAATCCCATTTCTCGTCTTAGTGCAGGCCCAAATGATTCCCAGTCCCAGAGGAGAAATATAGACCTGTTGTAAAATACTTCTTAGGATCAAGTAATCGGCTGCGTAACGTTTTTGCAAGGAAGATAAAGAGTCAAAATAACCTTTCTTACCTCAAAGTTCGTACCGGAAATATTTCGTGAAAGTTAAAGTAGTATGTCACGACGGCAAAACAGCAAAATATAGCGGTCCCCTTTCGCGTATTAACTCTGTCTTCGTCCTGAACTCAAAGAAATACAGATCCGGAGATTGTCTCACTCTCTTAAGAAGAAATTTTTTAACGTACCGCACCCCGAATTTTTGACGTGCCAGTTTATATGTCCCAAATGAAGTGTGACAACAGTGCCCAAAATTTTTAGTGCGTCGAGAAAACCTCCGACGTAGACTGGGCATGGGTAATCAAGGCACCGTGTCAAAAATCAAGTTTGTGTAAAAGCTCTTCGATACCGTCCCGTTTATTATCAATCGGAAAAAATATATATATTTGCTAGCAGGGGAACGCTTGCACACAGCGTATTTCAGGCCATTGTGATTATGGACCAGACCCAAGAACAAATGTAAAACACACATGACAAATCCAGCAGACACTCGCACTTCTTTTCGTGCTTTTCTGCGAATGTTGTCAAATTATTGACATTTTTAGAGATTTCAATCCGTTTCGTCCATGTATCGTCGACGACCCTTTTCCTTTCGATAGTGTTTAACACTTCGCACTTAAAACGCAATGAACAATACTGTTAAAGCTTTAATTTTATCTCTTACTTCCTGGGGGAAATACCAATCAAAACGTCGGACCCGTGCCCAGCGGGGAAAAAAACCTCTTTTGGGGTGCGTAAATGATTTGGGCACAGTGACGAAATTTAATTGAGGTGCCGTGTCAACTTTTTAGAGCGTGAAAATAGAGTTTTAGTTTTCTCAGCCCCACCTTCTGTACATCAAATTCTAATATACAATACTCCGACGGTTACCCCTCTTTAGAAATACAATGAAACGCAACGATGGAAAGACTCGGCAAATATGCCTCCTTACAAAGCCAAAAACGATTCAATGAATAAACCTCGTTCTTTATAACGCTATGGATTTGACTGTTGTTGTCTCAAGCCTGTAGTTATGCCTGTATACGTGGCACATACAGTTCCGGTCTTTCTTCACAGGAAAGATATTGGGTCAGCAAGGAAGTGTCTACAAATAGGTTAGTTGACGGCTTTGTGTTCTCGCAACTTCAAATATTATGAAGTATCTATTTCCTGAGGTCTGTGCCATCTCGCGAGCGAAATGTCACAATCGTTGCTATTTCCTCGTACAAACGAACGAAGGTTTCATTTGTTTGGTAAATCTCTCCTTGTGTATGTATCCTGTGGAGATCAGACGGATTTTGGGCATGTTATTTACGTTCAGAGAGCGTATGATGACCACAATAACGTGATTCTCTTCTGATCACCGCCTTTGTGACCTTCGTCTATTTTTACAATACCCTCACGCATACTTGCAACGTACGCGTTTGGGAGTGATCATGGGTAGTTCTTAACGTGAGTACTTTAAGTAGTCTCGGAACTGTACAAGTTCCCCGGACAAGTTCACAATTTTCAGAATCCTTCCGGTTGATATTTCAAAACGACACAAAGATCTTTTTGGTGGATACTCCAAACAATTTGGAAGTTTAAGAAAACCTTCAGAATGTGACTCGATTAAATAGAATGTAAAACAACCGAATACTTTGTTAGTCTCCTCCGCAGCTGTTATTTGGGTCGTCACGCAACGCTTCTCCCCATCGTTGCGTGACGGCCGTACGTTGGAAAGGATCATGAGCGGCCGCTCAATTAATCTTATGAAAGTGCCTATATCAGATCGAATGTCTCTAGAGCTGCACATATTATTTCCGGACGATTTCGAATATTCTGGAACATCATTTACAAAATCAATATTGACATCACATGATCTTCTTCGTGCCTATGCTGCATTAAAGGTTGCGACCAGAGATTGGAAATCAGTACTGACAATGTTTTATTTTCAGTCAAAGTTTAGAAAAACTGCAAAAACAAAAAAACTGTAAAAAAAACTGTAGCGATTATTGCAAATGAACATACAAAATCAGACTCGAATCAATGTTCCTGACAAAAAATATACAAGAGCGTACCAGTTGGTTATTTTACAAACGCGGACTGGGACTTATCTCTCCAAACAGTAAAATCGGGAATGGGAGGCTCAAATCCGGGACCATCGGATTCTAACTCACACTTCAACGTTTTCTTACATAACTGTCGATAAACGTACTTTAAAATTTATCTTATCTTTTAAAGTGTATCAGATACACCTTTGCAGTTCCGAACGTGATCACAACTCATTTCTCCTTAACATATTAAGAAGAAGTCAAGCGTGCTACGGTATAACCTGTGACGATCCCATAGCAACAAAGATGCATCACGCAAGTGAAATGAACCGTTGTACCTATTCTAGATCTAATGTTTGGGGGATGAGTGTCGCTGCTAACGTCTAAATCTGTGGTCTCCAGCCAGCGATTACTTTAAGAAGTTTTAAACGATGAAAACGATCCATTCCAAACGACTCCAAAGCTTCTTCGTCTAAACACACAAGTATGTTGCCATCAACCTGATGCTCGCTGAAAGTCTTCTCAAACTGTTGCATGTTCAAACCTCTTAGACACTCAAGAACTTCTGAGACTCTCAGTGTACTTAGGTCCTGTGGAATGACAAAATTGGACTTGGAGGTTTCTTTCACTGTTGCCTGGAACTCCTCTGATGTTTTTTTCCCTTGTTCTGTTCCAGGCCGCGACGCTGTGTCGAGCGTTTTAGTGCCTGTACCAGGTTGAAGTTCCTTTTCATTTGGTGGGGGCAAATTCTTTTCTTCGTTAGGCGTTTTGGACAGGGGATGGTGCTTAACCCGTGGGATGGGAATAGGTTGGCGCCCTTTAAATCTTGCATTGTTGTCTCCTGATAAATCTGTCGCCTTTTGGGAATTCTCACGACACAGAACTTTCCCAGATTGTTTGATACGTGAAGGAAGTGGTGGTGGGTCTTCCGTCGTATTCGTTGATACGTCGGGTTCAACTGTACCTGTAGGTTGGGTTTTGATATTTGCGTCTTTCACACTCCTTTGAGAAAGTTCAGGGATTGCTTTCGTTGTGCCATTCGATAGAATCATGTTGCCAATAGCGCCACGACTTCCATTTGATTCTGCCTTAGCGCCCACCGGAAGATCGCCACCTGACAAATGAGTTTCCCCTGAACAACCCCCCTTTTCTGAAGGAAGTGGTGGAAGTGCATCTGAGCTTGAACGTGTTAACTTCGATGCAAGCAAGACATTTTGGCTTGAGGTCTCTGTTTCCTCAGAACCATAAAAAGGCGAGCTCGTTGTTGAAGAAGGCAGTAATGGAGGCAGCACTGGCTGATTCCGTTGTTGGTTAGCAAGACCTTTGAAGACAACGCTGTATACGTCATGATCACTGGACGAACTTTCATTTTCTACCACTGTTTCCTTTTTCCCAAATGTCTTCATTTTCACGCGTGACATTAGAGTCGGTGAGGTTTTCGCAATCTGCAACGAAACCATTTCAGCTGTAAATTGACAGCTTTCAGGATCACTCGAGGTCTGATCCTGCACGTGTACCAAGTTGTGTAGATTCTGTTTCGATGTCCGATGTGTGTTCGGGTCGCTTCCTCTTCTTTTCATTAGCGTCGGATTGCTTTTCACTTCTTCAGACTTGGCACCAAAATTTACTTCGTCGTAGAAGTCCTCTTTACTGTCGGTGAACATCGTTTCTAGTTGTAGGGCGCTCGTAGTCCTTTGTAATAGAACGTTTCCTCTTCTTGGCAGTGTGACACTTTGGCTTCGGAGCACTTTTTTAGAAGGCGCCGGCGAATAAGTGTTCTGGCGAGCTCCTAGCCCACCCAACCGTGCGATTGTCAAGCCCTCGTTACCGATTTCACTGGTGCGTTTCCCTGTCTCTCCTCTTGTTTGCTGAGGTGAGCCTAGTACCGACTTTATGCCAGACATGTCTTCATACTGATTTTGGTCGTCGAGTAATTCTTTGTCATCCTTACCTCCTTCGTTGTTTAGGTTCGAAGAGGTGGCTTTCATTGCAATAGGCACAACACTAATCGGTAGCGTCTTGGGAAATGAAAACTTTGATGTCACGCCCTGAACTTCTGTTGCAGCCGTTACCAACGTATCAACCAGAATCCCTTTCAGTTTTACGACACCTTCCGGCAATACAGTGGTAAAGTCCCGTCTTGAAGGCCTAGGTAGTTCCCCTTGTTCACCTTTGAGGTCGTTTGTACTCGTATCAATAAACCTCACATGGACGGGCAGTTTGTTCTTCTTTACAAACTTGGCAAGAGGGATTTCTTCACCGTCCCAAAGTGCTACAAATTTAGCTTCGCAACTCGCTGGGACTTTCAACAGGGTTTTGCCCTTATCACTCACCTTTTTGAAAGCCACAAAGTTTTCACGACACTTTTTCTTTGCTATCTTAAGCTTGTCGCCATTGTTGATGAGCGCTTCGTAGTCCGGGTCGGCCTCAATCACACGCACAATCTTTACAGCTGGGCTATCATGGACCAGGTCTTGTAGCTTGAACCTCTGTTGAAATTTCTCTTCCGCTACCCGTTCAACGAGACACGGGTATTCAAGCGGGATTCGAGTTTCTTCGCCTTGGGCATTTTCATACAGCACCGTTTCGACACTTTCGACCGTCAACAAGTTGCAAACACCATCTGCCCCAATAGTTGTGCACTGATTGTCATCGTAATACCCCTCATGCACCTTCACCAGTTGAGGGAGAGTGAACTTGTCGAGAAAATCCCTTAACGCGTATGTCTTGTCACTTGCTGGAGCCGAATGAATCATTTGGAAGTCGGACATTGGTGGAATTAAGTACCTATTATGCACAGTGTTATGGCTGTCTTTCCAGACGAGAGTCCGGTCGATTCCTTTAGACACCGCGAAGCTTCTTTCAAGCGCTTACAAGCGTTGTTCTTTGCAATGACAAACTCGATATATCTACTTCGTCCTCCCCAATTAAATTATCTCAACACAGCTTCCTTTCGAAATGAAACTGATTTCTGTCACGTTCAATGCCCGGAATCACCTCATAACAATCCCTGTTTTGTTCCTTGATTTTGTCTTTATTAAACAAATATCATATCGTTTCGAAACTGAAGTATGCTGATTTAGTTTCGAAACTGGCTCTTACAGTTTTACGCCTCGCTCTACGAAG
>OMLO01004666.1_pt1 | contig 11471 bp, 3 predicted proteins | sample 1674811 | NCBI WGS metagenome assembly OMLO01 (sample SAMN06265003, study PRJEB25207) | coral metagenome | isolation source: Coral host | place: Mexico:La Bocana,Puerto Morelos, Mexico | collected 2008-11-13 | reverse complement strand
ATCTTTTCTGCTTATACTGATGCATGTACTTCATCATGCAAAATAGTCGTAGCCTCAAAGAGGCCTTTGATTCATTCATTTTTTAGATGCTTTCAGTCGCCCTGCTCACGTGGGGAACATTTGACTGTAGGTTTAGAGAATGAGAACATTTCTAAAGAAAGAGTATTTTTTAGTTCAGTTTTTAATTTATTTATTACAAGAGAAGAAAAAAGAACGCTTAAGTAAATACAATACTGTACTATACTTTACTCTTACAACACTTATACTATAAAAAATTCACTGCCTGACGAGTAAATTCCACTTAAATTTCACGCGAAAAACAGATATCGCACAAGGTCCCAAGCGATGATTGCGAAATCACTTTTTGAAGTGAAATTTAACGCAGAATTCACTCGTTGGGCTGTGAATTTTTCCGAATTGCATAGCTAAAGCCGCCTTAGCGAAACTGAACGTTTTGTATTTTTGTTTGGGCAAAAATGAAAACCCTTTCAAAGTCAATGTGAAAGTCGTACTTTTGAGTGTAAGTTGCTTCCTCAAATTTCCTAACAAGGTGTATTTTAGCTCGAAATTTGGCAGATATTCACTTTCTGTGAATCTCAGTTCATTTCAAAGGTGATATTTTTGTAGCAGGAGCTCCACTTCCTTTCTTGTTTTTGCGATAGATATGCACAAGTGCAATTCCACGCTAATTACCTCTTACAATACCTACACTACCTACAAGTTTATACCTTACCCTAACAATACTTGTACTACTTACAATACTATACTTCCCTGTTATAATACTATACTACTTCCGATACTATACTTTACTCTTACAACACTATAATTTATTCTTACAATACGTATACCTCTTACAATACCATACTACTTGAAATAACATACTTTACTCTTAATAATAATAATAATATTTAAACAGGGGGTGATCTCACATAAAGTGGTTTTCAGAACTTACAGCACTTATACTACTTACAATACTATACTTTACTCTTACAATACTATACTTTACTCTTACAGTACTATACTACTTGAAATACTAGACTTTACTCTTACAGTACTTATACTACTTACAATACTATTCTTTACTCTTACAATACTATACTACTTACAATACTATACTTTACTCTTTCAATACTATACTACTTGGAATACTATTCTTTACTCTTACAATACTTATAGTTACTTGCAATACTATAAATTACTCATACTCTACTTATAGTTACTTACAATACTATACTTTACTCTTACAATACTATCCTACTTGCAATATTATACTACTTACAATACTATACTACTTACAATACTATACTTAACTCTTACAGTACTATACTACTTGCAATACTATAGTTTACTCTTAATATACTTTGCATCTTGTAATACTATTCTTTACTCTTACAATATTATACTACTTACAATACTATACTTTACTCTTACAATACTATACTACTTGGAATACTATTCTTTACACCTACAATACTATACTACTTACAGTAGTATACTTTACTCTTACAGTACTATACTCTTACAGTACTTTACTCTTGCAGTACTATACTACTTCCAATGCTATACTATACTACTTACAACACTATTTAATAATAATAATAATAATAATAATAATAATCCTTTATTTAACCACGATCTGTTTCAAAGCAAATACATGCTTGAGGGGTCGTGGGCACTTTCCAAGCTAGAATTGGAATTTGGAAATGTTAGTTTTTGAGGAGAGGGGAAAACTGGAGTACCCGGGGAAAAACCTCTCGGAGCAGAGAAGAGAACCAACAACAAACTCAACCCACTGACGAAGTGCTAACGCTCGAAACGTCAGCTTTATAACTCGTTACAGTGGCCAATTTACATTTTCAACTTAGTTGATATAACCAAATTACCTTGTTACCCCCACTGATGCAGTACCACAGTTTCTTTAGAAACTTTCACCCTTTACTTACAAAACTATACTTTACTCTTACGATACTATACTACTTAAAATACTATACTTTACCCTTACAATACTATACTACTTACAATACCACCTATAATTTACTCTACACTGCTTACAATACTATACTTTACTCTTACAATACTAAACTACTTACAATTCTATAGTTTACTCTTACAATGCTAATACTACCTACAATACTATACTTACTCTTACAGTACTATACTACTTACGATACTCTACTTTACTCTTACAATACTTACACTATCTACAATACTATACTTTGCTCTAAAGTACATATACTTATATAAAGTACTCACATTTAATTAAAACAAGGAAAAAACAGAAATGAGTCACGAAAACACACGCTTATACATTTCGTGTAGCTTTAGTTTGTTTTGCTTGTCTGTTTATTAGCTCAAGTTGCTTCCTGAGTTAACTGCATATGAAGGATTCCTAGGTTGGTACGGCTAATTGTTTGCCACCATTTCTGGGCATTTGCAGAAGGCTGCTGGTGTCCACCTGCTCACATGCATCCTCAAAGGTAGAGGGGCCTAGCTAATTATGGAAGCATTTAAAATGGTGTGTGACGTTGATAACCCCCAACAACCTTCACCACGCTTATACAAACAAGCTTATAACAGTTATATTTAACATATATTTATAACATTCAGAGCGTTTATAAGTTGAAATGTTAAAAGCAAAATCTAAAAATGTTAGTTATGTACAAATGGTGTAATACAGATGTGTAAATTTATAAACCAGGCCCCAGTTGTTCAAAGGCTGGATAACGCTATCCACCGGATAAATCGCTATCCAATGGATAGGTGTCAACAAAAAACACACGTTATCCACTGGATAGTGATTTATCCGGTAGACAGTGTTATTCACCTTTCCAACAACCCGGGCCAGTGCTATAGTTGCACAATTTTCATGATCACATGAAAGTAAATACCAGTTCTAATTTAGTGGTAGTGTTCAGATATACAACAGCAAAAATTCAAAACAGTGGTTGTTAAAATCGATGAACACAATGCAGCGTAGGAAAAAAGATGGCGACTGGTACATTTAACCATAATTCTTAGCACACGAAAATCTTAACAACTTTCACAAAAACGGACCGAAACGTTATAATATCTTTAAACTTACGCTACCCAATGTTCTTGGTGCAAGGAGAAAACATTGTAAAAATTTGGCTTTCTTTGTACCTCATAGACTGTGTTAGTTTCGCAAGGCATTGTGGTAAAATGCAGCCATACAGCCGCGCCATCTTTGTTTCTACGGTGAATTGCGGGAATATTACATTACTACAACACGAAATTTCTTTTGTAACAGACCTAGATTACGAGATAATTACTATCTCATTTTGAGCTTTACTGGTCAGTAATAAGCATATATATGTTGTAAAATAATGGCCTTAAAGTGGGCAAGTCAGCTTAAGTCCAGTTAGTTAAGAGTAGAGACTATTTCAAATCACAACAACTACCCGCATGCAAGATGAAATGAAGGCTGGAGGGGGCTCAATTCATTGACTTTTTTGTATTGAGAGTGAGGAATTATGGGCAAGATCAGTACCCTCGTCTTCAGGGTCTTTTCCAACAGGCGGATTGAGCTTACTCTTGAGGTCAGTCACAGAAACTTTGAGCAGAAAGTTAAAGATTGACGGGATTTTATCGCCAATGAAACTGCTCTTAAGCAGCCATCAGAATATTTTTACAACATCCTAATCCGATTATCGATTCTTTCTTAATCAAAGTTCGTTTTGTCAGAAAGTGCGATAATTTCAGACACTCCTCTGGTTAACTGTGGTTTACTTTGATTTGCTAAGAGGAAACCAAATACTTTAATTTTAATATAGAGGCAAAAGTTAAATGAAGCAAAACGAATACGGAAATATATCGTTTCGCACTCAATGTACTTGCTTTTAGTGCTACTTGCGTTCAGCACTCAGTGTTTAACTGGCTTCATAAAGTCACGCGCGCTTCATGCAGTCACGCTCGTGTTGATTCATTCATACCGCGTACACGTCGCGCAGGTGAGTAAAGAAATGTGGTTCACTCTCGAGTATTCCCTCTCTTTCATAGAACCAAACAATCGACTTCATATCTCCTAAGGACACTACCGCACCGTAATAACCATATCTACCGTATTCAGCGCGAAGAACAGAAACATGCGAGGACTTTTTTGCCACGCACGGTACCACGTGATCTACAATAATGATGACGCGACGGATGAACATTTAGCGGACTAACTTTGGTCTCGCGCCTGAGGCGACCAGACCTTATGAGAAAAAAAAAGCTAACTGTAATGGAGCATTGCGTAAAAATAGCATCCTTAAGTGCTATTGTTCTTTCGACTGTTTCCAAACCTTGGATCAGTTTAACTTGATCCAAATTCTCAGAGAGACAAGGAGTCAGTTCCAAGGGATTCTAACTGAGGAATCATCAAGTATGGAAAACATTCAAAGGTTAGTGACAATTACGTAAATGGTTTTAGTGATGTATTTGGGTTGTCTTTCCCGAATCGAGTAGAGATTTTATGTTCAGTGCGTAGTTGAAGATCAGTTCTACCACGAGAACAACGTGGCTGAATTACGGTCGAGAGCTAAACAATAAGTCCATATAATAACTACAGACTGAAGGATTAACTGAACACTGATGAAGGGGTTATCCTAGAAATTTCTGACTGCCTTTACATGTAAAGTATTTGTGGACCTTTGAGCACTCAACAGAAAAGTACTTACGTGTTACAGTAGATAATTTTCAGTAATTTTCGCGGATGGAAGTGACCTTATTACCTGATGACCAACAGTGGCCAACTTCCAGTAAAAATAAAAACAAAATTACCGCATGTAACAGTTAAGACTGTATTTCGGTAATATAGACTGAACTATTGCTAGCGCTGGACTAACCAACAGGGCAGTAGGGGTGAATCCAGAAACGTCTGTCTGTTTCCACATGGACCTTTGAGCACTCTGAACATATAAACTATTTCGCCACACTGCAAAGATCTCTTTTGTGATTGTAGACTGGCCTTCTGTGGAACTCCAAGCTAAACTAAAAGTTTTACTGAAGTAATGGTTGTAAATAGGTTTATGAAACTGAAGTATTGGGTCCCTGGATGAAGACAAACCTCGAGTTTTTGCCGACAACAAATGAAAATAGCCTCCATATTTGAAACTTTCTGGCGGTTCACCAGTGGGACCTGTTTAACACTGATCGGCGATGGCAATTCACTGAAAACTATTAGCGGAGCATTAATATTTTTTGTGGAGCTATTTAATGAGTTTTTTCGTCAAGAATATGAGTGAAAGTTAGTTTTAAACTGAAAGCCATTGAGTAGTTTCTGTTCATCGTGTACTGTACGTTTTAATACTATACAGTTGCAACATGGCTACAACTTTCAAGTCTGTAGATGAATCCCTGGAGTGTGACTATTCAAATGAAAGCTAATGAGCTGTACCGTTGCATGTGGTGCGTTTTAATAAACTGAAAAATGAAACCATAAAATACTTTTTCCTAATTTCTCACTTGGGTTGTTTAAGAGAACGAAAGGGTCAAAGTACTGAACATGTTATCTTTGCAAGTTGCATATTTTACCCTACTGATTGTCCGCTGTGACATACCCAAGACATATCACTGAATAGGACATATAGTTAGGTTTGATCTTACGTAAACTTTAAGCGACAGTTTGTTTGCCGAGATATTTTTCACATTGTGAGTCTTTTGTTGCAGAACAAGCAGTCTTTAGAATTAATAATAATGTTATGAAACTGGTCTGAATAAACTTTCTAGACGCTTATCCTTCAACTCTTTTTGTTTTCTGAAGGTTTAACCGCTATTTAAGGCCTTGAAGAAATCAAGTTTCGCATCAGTTATTGTATTACTGAAATACCTTCAGAAACATTATCAAAAAACCCTGAAGTTGTTTATTTTTGCTAAGTTTAGACTCATTATGAGATTGATATGTAAGCGAACGATTTTCGAGACCACTGTCGGCTAGAAATCAATTTGCCATTTTAACCGGACTATTTTTCATTGGCCTCGCCCTCAGGCAACCGAAAATCAAATGTTTATTGGCCTTATATTTCAATCTTCATTTAACTGGTATACTTGCAACAAGGAAATTTGAATAACGCTTACTCAGTTAGGGAAGCTGAACATCGAAAATGCAAAAATACTTTAAAATATTAAAGGCATTACAAACTAATAATTTTTCTTATTTTTTTGAATAAACCTGAGCTCCTGGTTTTACTGAAGTTTCGGTACGATCATTTAGTAAACGGAATATTCACCCTCACTTTCAAGACTGAGTTTACGAAAGCCGAGCCGGCCGAGTGCATGGTGACCAGAGCTTCGCGAAAATGTCAGTTACTGTTATTGCTGAAAGGAAAACTCAGATTCGTTCAGGCCTGCGAATTTGGAAAATAGAAACGATTTCATGGTAACCAAGAGGATACGAGCGAGGCATTTCCGTTTTCCTAGATAATCTCAATTCAACCAAACACTGAATTTGAGATAGGAAAAACCCACTCAAAGTTGAAACAATTCAGAGAGTACATCTACTTTGTGACGCGATAAAAGTGAGACCTCTCTAAATTCGTTGTTTGCAAATACGTAGTCTTTTCCAAGGAAGAACTATTTCTTGGTTTTTTAAGATAAGCTATTTTGAAACTCATCTTTACAGCTTATATTAAATGGTTTTCTTTTAATTACGCTCTTTTTTAGGTGATTGTCAAATAAATTGGGTACACAGTGGGCGCAATATCATCCACAACCTTAACTAGTTGATAGTTGTCAAATTTGATTTTTCATCTATGGGTTATGAGGCCAGCGAGAAGTTTGGATGAAAAATGTTAAAAATAACCATTGTGAGCGAGGCATTTCAGATCAGAACCTCTCAATTGCATGCATACTTTGTGTGATTTCAGTTTATGCATTTTCTGTAATGCAAACTATTTCATTCTTGTGCGCGGATCGCGCAACAACAAAAATTTTGATCATTTGGGATTATTAGGGCAATCAACGATGGATTGCGAAATAATGAATTAATGAGAAAAGATCACGCAGAGCTTTCGATTGAAGTTTTGTGGCATTGATTCGTTTTATTTCCTCTCAGTTTGGTCAATTTCTAATGGGAGGCCTAAATTACATTTTAAAAATGCGTTCAAAATGACTTCTTTAATTAGAAAACTACTTCGTAATAAAGAATGCACCCTTCCGTTTTCTTAATATTACGAGCAGTTAATCGCTGGCTTTTCATACCAAGCATGCAGAGTTCGTTTCTTTTCTTGGAAAAGACTGAGGCAATAGAGATTTTCAGTCAACAAAAACTGGAAAATTTTCATTCTTTGTGAACCGACTTTGAGACAGTAAACACCGACTAAAATTTGAGAAAAAAGGAGAGCACACCTATATTGAGAGATAATAAAAGGGAAACCACTCTGAATTAATTGTTTGCGAAACTATTGGATCAAAACTGTACCTCTGCAATTTACGTTTTGCCACACAAAACATTTTTTCTGCTAGGAAATAAATTATTTTGAAATTCAGTTTATAGCACGTAGTCAAAGGTTTTCTTTCAATTCTCACTCTTTTCCCGGCGATTCTAAACTCAATTGATTATTTTCAGTTAGTAGTTGTCAAATTCGGTTTTTCATCTACGGATTATGTTAAATGTTGAATAAAAAAGTATCGTGAAGAGCTAAAACTGCTAAGTCAGCGTCAAAACCACCTCTCGATTTTAAGAGAAGAGGAATCGGCGAAGGGATTCTAAAGCGAGACCGACTTGCGGTCAAGATCAAAATGTCTAGATTTTTGAGAGAAAAAAAATCTGGACATTTAGATCTTAACCGCAATTCAAGTCGGTCTCGCTCTAGAATCCCTTAGCCGATTCCTCGTCTCTTAAAATGCCTATGTATATAGTTGTAAAATTAATGTGGTGCCCCTTAATTGTACCCAATTGATAAATAATTTAAAAACACAATGGAAAATAGAAAGATTAACTTGATGTAATTATTATCTCTCTTAGCCTTCTTACGGGTAATTAACTGATAATTAAGTTAATAATAAGAATTGTAAGCAATGATATTGTAAATTAGTATTAGGTATGTTGATGTAAGTAGTCTTCGTCCATTTTATTTTATGTTATATATTTTTTTCTGTTTTGTTCTCTTTCCCTTTTAGTGCGTTTCTGTATTTTTTGTATCTCAATGTCATTATTGCAAATCAAGTATAAAAAAGAAAAAAAAGAAAATCAGTAAAATATAAAAGAAAAAAAAGATCTAAATGTCAGGTAATAACTGAAGACTGGACAATTTCTTAATAAATCGGCAAACACTGATGAAGGGGTTATCCAAGAAACCCTCGACTTCTTTACTGAATTACTGGCTAATTTTCCATGAGTAACAGCGGGTGATTAGTTTTTGCGGAAGTTTCGACACGATCATCTAGTAACCATAAAATGAGCGTCGGGTATTCACCGTTTTGTGGACAGTTTTATAGGCATCGGCCATACATTTCAACGAAAAGGCGGTCGGGCGGTTGGGCATCGATTCTTGCAGCCAGAATAGACTCAGATGGTGTTTCTGAGCGAAAATCGGAGTTTTAGAATGAAGTTTTCCTGATATTGATAATTAATTTTCCTTCATCTCAGCCAAGTCCAGGTCGGGACGGCACTTTAAGACTTACAATTGCACTGTGAAAATCCGTTCAAAATGAAGTGAGAATGATTAAGCTACCCATGGAATCGAACTAAAGAATGTACGCTGGCGTTTTCTGCATATTATATATACGTGCAATAAATTCTTGGAGTTTTATAGCAAACAGTACATTTTGCGTTCTGACCCCGAAAAGAACAATCCCTCATTTCTCTTGCTGATTGTCACACCGTTCGTTAATAGACCACCCAATTTTCTTACAGGTTAATCACATGTATTATATACATGTACGCTATTTTGACAAAGTCTTTCATGATTTCAATTTTTCCTTGGACACGAATTGAGGAGATAGAGGTTCTAAGCCAACATAATCTGGATAATTCCGACTCAATCAAACACCGATTTTAAGTGGACAGTCACACCGACTAAAATTTGAAACAAATAAGAGAGCACACCGTATTTTGTGAAGCGTTAAAAGTGAAACCGCTCAAAATTCATATTGTTTGCAAATATTTACGTTTTAAGCTGAACAACTGCGTGAGCGTAATGATACGAACCCTTTCTTCCGATGGGAAATAATCTATTTTGAAACTCATCTTTACTACACTGGGACTCTTCAAGTTCTTCTCTTTTCTCAATCTTTCCCAGGGATCGTAAAGTAAATTGGACTAAGCTTCAGTGCTGAGCTTCAATTTCTTCGAAAACCTCTCAATTTTGCAGTTTCGAGACGAGGAATCAGCGAACAGATTATGTCTAAAGCGACAAAGACAAAATCTGGAGTTTATTAAGCCCTTCTTTGGGCCAAAACAATTCAAAACTCTTTGAATCGAACGCAATAGGAAACGCGTGCCTCAAAATGCTACTTTTTTAAGAAACTCGTTTTAACATGGACGTCAGCTAAAAGAGTAAAGATTTTGTGCCAAGAGAACTTAACGTATTTACGAGCTCTGGAAATAATTCACTATAACTGTTTTAATTAAACTAAAGAAATACTCTTGAAAGGCGAAATACTGAATCCGGACAAGTTCCGTTTCCTGTAGAAGCATTTTTAAATTTAAAAGTTTAACTTCGGCTGAAAACTATCGCCGCGAGTTTTGACGCTGGCAACATTAATAACGAAGAAACATTCCGGCTTATTTTATTTAATAAACTTTAAAAGTTTATTTACTCAGTTACTGGAAAAGAACTTCCCAACTGTAAAATTCATGATTGGTCTGATTTCTCAAAATATTATACAGGATTTTTATGCAGTGCAGATGGGGATTTGTTTTTCGCTCGCAAGACGATTATTTTATGTGATTCACTATCTGTTGATGCCAATCACGGCAAACACTACTCTTTTACCCCACAGTATCGTTGTACTTTTTAGAGAAGAGCCAGGAATATAAATTTAGACAATTTATAGTGAACACTATCGCGACTGATTATAAATGAGTAACGCGTATGATCAATAACGTATTTAAATTGAATCAAACCCGGCAAAGAAAATATTAAAACTGAATATAATGTGAGCCTTATATTCACCAACCATTCCGGCAGGTTAGTATACACCCGCAATAAAAACATTAAAAACCGACGTTTCTGCATTGGCAAAGTTCTGAAGTTGTTTCTCAAGTTGTCAAAATTTGTGTTTCAATCCTGTCTAACGTACATTTTAATGTTGAACGCAATGTTTTTGGTAAACTCAATTTGATCTATTAGATCCATTAATTTATAATGAGCTTGTGGACCTTAATTGTAAAAACTTTACTGGCGGAGCCGAAAAAGAAACTTTCTTTTCGCTTCGACGAATCACTAATTTAAGGCAAGAACAATTTCTCGATCATTTTGAAAAACAACGCGACATTTCTTGGGTAAAATTGAACGACACATGATTGAAAGTTTTCGCCGGTCCGCCGTTTTTGCCCGCCATGAAAGTTCAGTTATGAAAGTTCCGTTATGAGACTCTCGCTTCTCTCGGTCAGTCTCCCTCAGTCATAACGGCTACATGTCAAGGATTGTGATTTTGCTTTTGGTCTTTCTGAAAAATTGTAAATTTGCATACCAGACGCGTAAACTTCAGCTTTCTTTTGTAGTTTTCATTTCATGCAAACATAATGGAAAAGATAATTACCTCGTTATTTACTTCGTTTTTCGGTGGTCACTGGGCAGTTCTCAACCCTGAGATTTTGGATGTATAACAAAGTTTTCCAACTTTTTTAAGTAGTTTACTCAAAAAACTCAAGTTTTTTCATCACTGTACCACCAGTGCCTCTCAAAGTTCATGTATGTTTTTTGACTTGGAAAATTCATCATGTTTTCTTTTAATAAGGATATTGTTTTTTCGACCCAGGCTTAAATATTCTTATTTTTCTACTGTTTTAGGCTGAAAACATCCTTGTGAATATTCTTAGATAATATAGCGTTTTAGGAGGTCTGTTCAGTTCGAAGCCAGACTGCGCCCCGGCAATAAAGCCAGCTGATATCAAACACATAACCTCTTGCAGAAATGTTATTGGCGTCGAGCATACGGCAAGTGGGCTTTTTTTAATAGTTTTGCTGCTTAGAAAAAGGAATTATTTTTATGCAGTTTAGTCAAAAGCATGTTGTATTGTATTCACAAATTTTTAACACACAGAAATTGTCAAAATCTCAACCTTAGGTTTTTTCTTAAATTTCGAAAATTTCAGCCTCGATATTCGTATAAAATATATTCCGATAAAAAAGCCTGTATGTATAGTGATACAATACACTTGCGTCATCTGTAGAAATTATTTACAAAACAGTCACAAGAACATGAAAAAAGTTCGCATACGTTATTTATGATTGACTGAAGGCAAAACATATCATGAGGGGGGCTTGAAGAGACGGAGTTCATTTCTCCTCGGATCTTTTCGAGAG
>OMLO01004665.1_pt1 | contig 11472 bp, 6 predicted proteins | sample 1674811 | NCBI WGS metagenome assembly OMLO01 (sample SAMN06265003, study PRJEB25207) | coral metagenome | isolation source: Coral host | place: Mexico:La Bocana,Puerto Morelos, Mexico | collected 2008-11-13 | reverse complement strand
CTCATCTCTGCAATCCTCTCGAACATTTCATTTATCAAACTGTCTTCTTTGCTTTCGGGATATCCGGCGTCTAGTTTTTGATCCTCAGAGTTTTTTGGAGACCTATTCCTGGACTTGCCACCATCAACCAATAACCAGTTGCGTGTTGCTCACTACCTCACACTTGACCGGTGAAACATTGAGGATGCATGGCATCTTCACTGAGAAGCCCAAACCAAGAACTCACCCCACAAGAGCACTGCCCCACCGTGTATTGTCAAGGGTCAGTGGTTGTTGCAATGCCTCCGTTGGGAAAGCCATCGATTGCATCTCCATGGCCACAACTGGCCAAGATCATAATCGCATCTCCCTTCTTTGTTCCCACACCCTCAATGTTTGATAGACTGCACAGCTGACCAACATTACATGATCTCTCTTGGTTTGTTCTGGGGCCAAGCACTCGCAAAATGCCGGCCTGAACTACAAAGTCATGACTGGCCTGACAGGCATCTTCTTTGAGCCGGGCACTAGCACACCAGCAGAGAAAGTATCCCAAGTCATCTGAATCCAAAGTCAATTGCATGGCGCTCTCAGAATTTGAGCTTCCGAAGTCCAAAATGAACTGTTCTCCCTCTGCGTGTTCCAAGCCTTCCACTTCCGCCAAACTGCCAATGCCGAAAGGATTGTCTTGGGAGAGTTGGAGATCCCGTGTGCCACCGCACGCAATAGGCCGAACAGCAACAGAATCTGTGACCAGCAGCTCCACTCCTCTGAAAGGACTCAATGCGCAATCAGAACCACGGACACATTCAAATTCGTGCCACTCAGGCCCAACAACCTCAAGAGTTCCGGCTGATATCCAGAAATTAAGTTGGAGCTCAGCGCAAGTCAAGTCTTGCATGTTGGCGCACCAACACATACTATAATTGCCACCAAGCAAGGCAAAGGTACTTGGATCTTCACTAGAATTGCCCCATTCATACCTGCTGCCATTTCCGGTGCTTTGCATGCTGATTCCTTGTCTGGCCACGTTTGCTACAATTTCCTTGGTACCTGGGCGGACATGGCAGTGAACGGCCTTAAGTTGGAATGCCTTCTGTGCTGTCGCATGTCCTTTCATGTCATGTCATGGATTGTCGCATTGAATTTGGAGCCAAGATGCTGGCGCAGGAAGAATTTGTCAGCGTTGTCAGGCCGAGGTGGTGGCCGTCTTTCAAACGGGAGCCTGCAATTCCTTCAATGGCGCAATGCCTGCAAGGAAGACAAGTGGAAAGTTTATAGAATGAAATGACACCCAGAGTGTCCCCCTTTGGGCAAACATTGTAAAAAACGCACCTGCCAGAAATGCATCTTCGAAGGTGGTCCGGATTTGGCTTCACGCAAGAACTGGAATCCTCAGCTCCTGCCAAAGATCATACAATTTCAAGGTGAAGCAAGCTGGCAGCCTTGCCGGAATACATGGGGCCCACCTACAACGCAGTCTGTTCTATGCGAACTGCAGTGAGCAAACAATCTATATAATGCGGGAAACCTGCACACAACTAGTACCTTTGTCATTTACTTCGTACACTATTCTTGCCTTACTTTGAAACGATTGATCTAGATGTCCTCTGGTTTCTGTGATAGAGCCTCGGTCACACTGGTTGCAAGTCCCTTGAGTTGCTGCTCCAGTTGCATTGCTCCATTCGCCGAATTCACATTGCTTGCAGCCATCAACCTCAAGAAGGGCTGCACTGGCTGCCGAACAGCCACTACTATCCTGTGACCATTACATGCTACTGCTATGGAGGTTCAACCTCAATCTATGCAAGTTGCAAGGACGTACACAGAAAAAACAACAGTGTTGCTTAAATAAAGCATACAGGAGACCGATGCAGTCAAAGCCTTTTCAGAGTACCGCCCTGCAGGACATTCCTTGCAACCTGCCAAGCCACCATCAGAGTAATACCCCCTGTCGCATTCAACACATCTGTTTTGGCTTTCATTGAAGCCCAGCCCAGGTGCGCATGTTGTACAAATGCCAGTGGCTTTGCTCCGAAAATAGGCATCTTCGCATATGCAGTGATCTTCAGCATGCGCACCCGGAGAAGATGTGCTCCCTTGCTGGCAAGACAAGCGTTGCGCCAATGCCCCCCCAGGACAGTAAAATCCAGCGGGGCAAATAGCACAAATGGATTCGGAATCTGAGAAATATGTTCCAGGTGGACAAAGCACAAGCATGTGGGCAGCCAACGCGCGGAAGTCTGACACATCCTCACATCTCGAAATTGCATCACACCAGCAAAGCTGAATAGTCTCTGGAACTATTTGCATGTCCAAGAAACCAAAGTCAAAGTAGAATGAAGTTGCTGGTTCATTGACTGTGCCAGTCACTGGCTCCATGTCTCCAAATGTTCGAGAGAGCAGCTTCGTGCCACATGTTTTCATTGCAACAAGTTGATCAGTAACCATAAAGCCAGTACCTGCCAATGCTACTGAGCACTTGGACCCAATCAGACATTCCAATTCCAGTTCGTACGGTCCAAGGATTCGTAGAAACCCCACAGGAAAATCGAAGTCTCCTGGCTCCTGACAAGTCTCGTCACTGGCATCTGCTGGGCGGCACCAGCAAAGGTGGTATGTACCTGGGGCCAACAGCAGTGGCACCAGGGCTGAGCTGTTGTCAAAGTCAAAGATGTGAGCATCCGAGTCGTCTGATTGCTCAGTGAAGTTGAAGTTTGAAGCATCTTCAAAGTTGAATGCAAATCCATCAGAAGCGGCATATCCAGGACTTGGAAGTCCTTCAAGGAAATCATTTCCACATCCTGCAGAAGCTGTGATCCGGTCGCTGGGCAAAAAGTCCAAGCTGAAGTCTGCTACATTCAAAGCACACTGCTGACCTGGAGTCACATGAACGTCATTTTTGAAACTTCATGCAAAAACTTCCATACTACTGTCAAAGCATGATCAACACGTGAAAAAAAATGAATCATGCTTTCACCCAAGGAAGTTTAGTGAAGAAACTTCCGAGCTGCGGGGATTTAGTGCAGAGAACAGAGAAAAGAAAAAACAAGAAAGAAGAGCAAAGAAGAGAAGAGTAGAGCAGTGGAGAGGAGGAGAGGAGAGGAGGCCGAAAAAATAAAATGCGTTGCCAAGGAAGAAAAACTAGGCTCGAATGGCCGCGCAGTGGAGTGGGCGTTTCATGGTTTCTGCCGTCACACTTGATCTCCGTAGTCTCATTGTGTTTTGCTTGGGTGTGGCCTAATGGCTGTAACAGGGACCACGAAAAGGAGCTCGAAATTGCACAAGACATGCACGAAAAAAGCAAGCTACTCCCGAGAAATACACGAAAAAAAAGCAGGCTGAGGAGCACGAGAGATCAACGAAAAACAGCACGCTGAGGGCCGAGGGGCCGGACAATGCGCGAGACATGCACCGAAAAAAGCACGCTGAGGAGCACGAAAATGTTTCCTGAAAAAAATGATTTCTGGCTCTGGTGTGCTATTTTTTTGGTGTCCATATGAAAGAACCCGTAAAATGAGTGTTAGTGCCTATTGTTTTTTCTTAAGTCTTGAGCTGTGCAACGGAGTGGACGTTTCATGGTTTCTGCTGTCACACTTGATCCGCTTAGTCTCATGGTGTTTTGCTTCTCAAGGGTTGCAACAGCAAACAGGTGGGCCTCGTGAACAATGGAGGGTCACAACTTGCTGGGCAGGCAAAGCAACATATCGCCAAAGGTCAGACAGGTACGAGACGTTGAACCCGGCAAAGGTCAACATTCCACGTGACTTCGACTCCCAAACCTCGAAAACAAATTCAAAACAGGAGACCCTTGAAACATGTCTCCAAAATAAAGGAGCAAAAGGTTTTCCAAAAAGACATCATGTTCCTGTTCCGATAAGTAGACTGCTGCAGAGGAGCTGCCACATGATCTCTCCGGCCACTTGGCCTGCCTGAGATCGAGCTGGGTGCCATCTTCATCCAGGAGTTGGACAACTTGCTGTAATTCCACAAATCATCGGCATAGTATGTTTCCGTGGAATTTGCAACCCCTCCATAGATAAGAATCGACATGGACACGGAATCCCAAACTGCAGAGTGCCCCCGGCGAGGGTCAGGGCCGGCATTGCTCGGAAGCAATTGGGTCCAAATTTCTGCTTCCAAACTGTACAGCCACAAGTCTGCCAAATAGGTGCTTCCACCCCAGCCACCATAAATCAGCATAGAAACACTAGTTGCATCGAATACAGCTGAATGATGGTTGCGAGCTGGTGCTTTCTCCCCAGAAGGCAGCAACTGAGTCCAGCTGTTCAATGCAAGGCTGAAGTGCCAAAGATCCCCCAATAAAAAAGCACCTGGGTCATTCGGATGTTCTTGTGCTTTCGAAGATGTACATGCTTATAGAGCTACCACTTGTTACAACCAATATTTGATGACAATAGTTTGATAGTCATACCTGGAAGTAATCGCACAACAAATTGGCAAAAAAGGGGCATCTCTGTGCCATATTGCAACTGAAGAGCCTTGTCCTGCAAAGATCACCATCGCTCGATCGTTGGGATCCCAAATGGCAGAATGGAGCGATCGAGCCTCTGGACGGAGTGACTGACCGCCGAGCGAGCTCCAAGCATCCGTCTCCATGCTATAGAGCCATAAGTCCTCGAAATATTGGTCTAAATATTCGCCTCCAAAGATCAACATTGATCTGGTTTCGGAATCTAGAACTGCTGTGTGGCCAGCTCTGGGCGAAGCCCCTCCACTCAATTGACTCCAAGAGCGTTGCAGCCTGAGTTCGGTTCAAAGGTCTGAAAAGAAACACTTAAATTTGAAAATGTACCAGACTCGAGTACTCTTAGACAAATGGATCATATTCATGTCAAAAGCGAATCTGAGGTAAAAAGGATTATGTTGAAGCCTTGCATTTTCTTGGAGTGGTTCCATAGCGTGCACAAAATGGGAGCGTTCTTCCTCTCTGCAGCTTTGGGGCCAGCTGTATCGCCAAAGGTCATTGTAGGTCATGAAACGGTTCGATGCTGCGCCAGCAAAAATCAGGATGGAATCCGTCTGCACATCCCAGGTTGCTGTGCTCCCTTCACGAGCTACCGAGTCCTGCAAACCATTGAACTCAGTCCATGCATCTAACTGACATTCAACACCAGCATCTTCCTCGTGGCGACAATCATGGAAACCCCACCCGCGAAAAGCACACTCCGCAAGTCTCACTTCGAAGCCTTGACATTTCACTTCATCCATCCAAATATCACCGTCGCCTCCACCCACCTTTGCCATTGCAATGCCACCAGCCATCCCAACTTCTCTGCAAACAACCTCATTAAATTAAATCATTGGATTGAAGCTTGGCAAACAAAATATCTATATTTTCTACATATCTACAGCATATCAAACATGTGGTACTAACTTACTAACCAGGACATAAACATATTCAAAACACTTCTGGAATGGGTTGTTTGAAATAATCGAAATCATCAATTCTGAAGCTTGGGGGGAGGCAAGTGTCCACAGTATGGCGGCAAAAGCTCAAACCTGTCTTTTGCTGCAAGCTGCTTGTGCATTGAAGTCGCTCCAACCATCATCACATATTGTGCCCCAGGAATCATTGTAGAAAACTTCAACTCTTCCTCTGAGGTCATCACCATCAGAACCCGACGTTCCTGTCAAACGCAAGGAACCCATCTCCGCAGGAGAGAGAGGTGGCAGTTCCAATGGCGCAAGGCCCTGGATTTCACAACTCGCAGCGCCAATTGCGCTTTGGTGTCCTTGACCAAGCATGCCGCCTGTGTTTCTTCCAAAACACTTCACTGAATCATCTTCAAAAAGCACACATGTGGACTGGTGAAAGGCCACCACTTGGACTGCCAAAGCGCTTTCTCCAAAATCAATGTGTGGCAGATTGTCACCCATCTCACCTGGCTCATCTCCAAGATTTCTGGTATGTCCTTGCCCAAGTTGACCAAACCTGTTATCTCCAAAGCACTTGACCGTATTATCCTGCAACAAAGCACATGTGTGATACCAACCGGCTGAGATCTGTGTTGCAAAAAAGCCATCACCAAAATCAATGGGTTGCAAATTGTCTCCCACATTTACTCCATCCCTAGTATCTTTGGTATGTCCCTGGCCAAGTTGACCATAGACGTTGGAACCAAAGCATTTGACAGAATTGTCCTGCAGCAGAAAGCAAGTGAAATCATTACCTCCTGCGATCCGGAGAGCAAATTTGTCTGTTCCAAGCTCAGCACGAAGCAAATTGTCCCCGAACGACTGCGTTTGATAAGGGATGAAGCCCTGCAAGTGACCAAGTTGGCCATGGCGATGCCTTCCAAAGCATTTGACAGACGCGTCGTGCAGCAAGGCGCATGTGTGAGCAGCACCTGCTGCAACGAAGTCAGCCAACAAGCCATGGCCCAGGTCAATAGGCGGCAGATTGCCACCCATCTCACCTGGCTCATCACCAAGATTTCTTGTATGTCCTTGCCCAAGTTGACCATCTGCGTTGTAGCCAAAGCACTTGACCGTATTATCCTGCAACAAAGCGCAGGTGTGCCCGGAGCCTGCTGAGATTTGCATTGCAAACAAGCCATGTCCCAGGTCAACAACCGAGGAATTGGAGGGGTCTGAAATATCAAAGGTGTGGCCGAGGCCAAGAGATCCTAATCTGTTGTCACCAAAACATTTCACGGAACCATCTTGCAGCAACACACACGTGTGTCCAGAACCACATACCACCTCCTTTGCAAACATACCTTCCCCAAGGTCAATTGCAAGTAAATTTCCCCCCATCTCGCCGGGCTCGTCGCCAATGTTGGATTGGTGTCCTTGGCCAAGCTGTCCATTCGAATTTTCACCAAAGCATCGTACTTGTCCATTGCTGTAGTACAGGATGCAAGCAAAATTTCCACCGCCAGCCAGGGATGCAAAGACGGTCTGTCCCGCTGTATAAGCCGCAAAGTCATCTAGGGCAAGGTAACTACCACTCGCAACAATGCGCAAACGCTCACTCTTGTCAGGCAGCGAGACCTTTGCATGTCTCCATGTTGGACCTTGCTGACCACTGCGGCTCCAAATGACCTTCCAGGATTGACGCAACCAAGCCTGAAGTTGAAGTTGCAGTCCTGCAGATGAGCTGTGAAACATGAAATAGGCAAAACTAAAATATGTGTGAAGAGTAGTCTCACGGACCCTTGGGCTCACTAAGACTACATCTTCAGGAGTGAAGAAGGTCTCAATGCTCCGCTCCAAGAGCCTTCCGTCGAACGACTGCGCTTTAAAAGTATACATTGGCCCGTCCAACAAGTCATATGAATCAATTTGAACGTAGAAGTGTCCATCAGCAGCTGCACCCAGCTGGCAAGACGAGCAGAGGGCACCAGAATGACGAGTCAACCGAAAGTCACTTCCTTGAGACCACAGACACATGTCCCTTTCGAAGTCACAGCCCAGAGCATCCAAGGATGCTGTGTCATTCACCTGTGGCAAGATGGTAAAGGAGTCGATGGCTATGCTCGAATTGCCTGTGGATCCAATGAAACGCAGCACTTTTGACATTTCTGGTATGACAACTGCTGTATCAACCCATTTGGAACTTTGAGATGCAAGGGTATGATTCCAGAGTCTGGACCATCCATTTCTCTGAGTCCAACACTGAAGCTCCAAGCGTCCTTCATCGTTCCCAAATGTATTATAAGCAAAAGTGAAGTACATCTCGGATGAGGCCTCGAAGAAAGGGCTCATGATCAAAAGCTCGTTGTCGAAAGAGCTGGAAATGTTGCTCCAAAGCATGTAATTTCCTCGCAGTGAGCTGGACAGAGAGTATGTCCGTTGCCAAGGATGGCTGACAGAAGTCCATTGACACGGGACATCAAAGTCACATTGCAAGCTCTCAAGATCCGATGCCATATGAAATGCAGCAATTGCATCAACAGCCACCTCACCAGACTGGTCGCCTGCAATGAAAATGAAGCGTAGCGCTGTAGTCAAGGCTGGGACTTCAACAATTCTGTGCTGCCATTGCAAATGTTCATGGTCTGCTTTCCACAGCTGTGTCCACTCCGAATTGAAACATTGCAGTTCCAAGTGCCCTGTTCCTGTCAGCCAATATCCAAAGTGCAGAACTTTCAAGGATGATAGTGGGAGAAAACTAGTACTCTGCAAGATGTGCTGAGTGGTGTCATTTGCACTAGCATACATGTAAGAAGTTTCCGCTGGAGAGTGCACAAGCCGCAGGGAACTAGCAAGTGTGCGTTGCCAAGAGGCACTAGGAGACCAACCACACTCATCAGTCTCAAAGTTGCAGGAGATGACGTTAGGGGAAACGAAATATGGAACAGAAGATATGTTAGCGATAGCGATCCAATTTATATCTCTCGCCAAAGCGTTGTCACCAAATTGAAACACCCATCGCAGTCGAACGGCATTGTTCGGAATTCTGACCGTATCTTGCAACCAATAAACTCCCTGGCTTCCAGTCTTTACCCACAAGGGAAACCAATTGTCACTCTCGGCAAGAAACTGGAGATGTAAGCTCGTATTTTGATCTGACTCGTTGTATGGAATAAGAAACACGTATGCGAAGGACATGTACTTAGCTTCTGAGGGTTTGAAGAAAGGACTTGTGATTGTAGTGGAATTGGCATATATGGTATTGGCAGCCTCAATACTCAAATGAGACCGAATGCCCCAGCTTTGTCCTTCACGCTTGTTTGCCACTTCCCAAATACCCTGTCTGTCTGGTGACCAACGGCAAAAGTCGGGGATTGATCCTTTTTCTTGAAAATCACAATGTATGGCTTCAATGCTTGAGTCCACGACTTCCGCTTCAATTGAATCCAAAGCAACGAAGGCAGCGCTGCCGAGCATCTCTGTGTGAAGGAAACGGACTCTTTCGGAAGTGTCGATTTGTGGCTGGAAGGTCAAAGTCCAACCGTTGCTTGTCACGCTGTAGTCTGACGTCCACACGATCTCCTTTTGGCCCGCTGTGAGCTCAATGGCGGTGTTGAGCGCAACTGACGACCCAGAGAAGGAGGTTCCGTCAATGGTCAAAATGTCGTAGCCATCTTCTGTGTGAAACTCGATGATTGTAATTGAGCCCGGTCCTTGAACTACAATGGTTGTATCCTCATTGTCATGATACCCTTCCATGCCTCTGGAGATACGGTACTGTCCACCACCTTCTTCCCCTTCTTCCAAAATGGTGATCGAAGAGCAGGATGCAGAAATGCACAACGGTGGATTCCGTGATAGTGTCAGAGCTGGGAGAAACAACACAGCTTGATGCCATGTTGAACCTTGTGGGCCAGATCTTTCCCAGAGACTCAACCATGCCCCACTGTTGTTCCAGTGTTGCACTTCCAATTTTCCAACACCTTCACCATCCATGTAGTAAGAAAATTGGAAAGCTCTTTCCGAGTGGCTGCCCAGAAATTGGGGGCTGAGCAACACACTCTCTTTGTCTCCGCCACTTGTCAACTGCACAAATGAAGTCCCGCTATCTGCGGCTTTGGGAAACATGTTGGCATTGGCAGAAATGCGCTGCCAGTCTGAACCATGAGCAGAAGCATCTGTCCAACCGCACAAATGATATTCAAAGTCACAATCGACAAAGTCAACGCTGGGTGCCACTCCTGTGTACGCAACTATGTCATCGATTGCCATATCACTTGTGACCCCAGGTCCAATCATAGCTACAAAACGAAGTCTGAAAGCATCTTCAGGCACAAGCACTGTAGCATGCAACCAGTTCGAGCCCTGGTTCCCAGATATTGACCACACAGCAAGCCATCCATGAGGTGAAACCCATGCCTGTAGCTCTAATGTGCCCATCGAGTATCCCCACATGTGATATGCAAAAGACAAGAGAAATGGTTCGGTAAGTTTGAAATAAGGGCTCGTTGTTGCAAATTCCTTGTTGTAGTTCAAGGCATTACCCCACCAAACTTGCAAATGCAGGTAATACTCACCCCCATACGACGCAGATGGGCCGGGGATACCATGAGCTGCAAGATTTGATGCTCCGCTGCGACGTTGCCAAAGTGATCCGCTCAACCAAACACACTTGGACTCAAAATCACAGCTCAGGCTGGCAATGTTTGAAGCAACATATTCCAACCCATCTCGTTCTGTTTCCACGGAATCCAAGGCAATGTCTCCTCCACTCCCTGCCCTGGCAACAAAACGGACCGCATTACCTTCCCCTCCTTGTTGATCCACTGGGGGAAACAACACGGTGTGATGCCATGTTGAACCTTGTGGGCCAGATCTTTCCCAGAGACTATACCATGCCCCACTGTTGTTCCAGTGTTGCACTTCCAATTTTCCAACACCTTCGCCATCCATGTAATAAGAAAATTGGAACGCTCTTTCCGAGTGGCTGCCCAGAAATTGGGGGCTGAGCAATACACTCTCTTTGTCTCCGCCACTTGTCAACTGCACAAATGAAGTCCCGCTATCTGCAGTTTTTGGAAACATGTTGGCATTGGCAGAAATGCGCTGCCAGTCTGAACCATGAGCAGAAGCATCTGTCCAGCCGCACCAATGATATTCAAAGTCACAATCGACAAAGTCAACGCTGGGTGCCACTCCTGTGTACGCAACTATGTCATCGATTGCCATGTCACTTTCGTATCCAGGTCCAATCATAGCTACAAAACGAAGTCTTGAAGCATCTCCAGGCACAAGCACCGTAGCACCCAACCAATTTCCAGTTTGGCTTCCAGACTTTGACCACAAAGGAAGCCACTCACCCAGAGATGTCCAAAATTGAAGTTGCAAGGTGCCCATGTCATCTGTGAAATGTGAAAACATGTGAAATTGGAAAGACACATATGCAACTTCGTCTGACATGTTGAACCATGGACTTGTCAAGGCAACATCTTGCAAAATGTTGTTTTCGCTGTTGACATAGGCATAGCAGCAACCCTGAGATGCTGCCAACGGACCTGACAATTGGGGCGGCGGTGCAAAACCTGACATCTGCTCCCACCTTCCTGGGAACCATTCACAAAAAGTGCCCAAATCGAAATCACATCTGATTCTGTCAAACGCATCGGTCGAACTGTCCGATGTGTCCACAAGCCCTGCAACAACAATGCTGCCAAATCCACTTCCAGCAGTGAAAAACCTCAGCAGAACCCACTTCCGAACAGCTTCTTTTAGATTTCAAGAGCTAGAGAAGAAGGTGTGCACTGGAAATCTACGTGCCAACAAAACTAGTCGCCCAAAATCCCAAAAACTATGCAAATGATTTCCCGAAGCAATGTATGAGGAAAGGAATTTGTTGCCAAGTTTGTGCGAGCGAGCAAGTAAAGATGCTCTGCGATGGCAAAAAGTTGTTGCAAGTGCATCACTACAAACAACGCAACCACCACCACCACCACCACCGCTGCCAGTCAGTTCTTTTTTCAAAAAACTTTTGTTTTTAGAGAAAAATATACAAAACAGTGTGTCAACGAGAGTGACACCGATATAACTGCTATGTATAGCCAGTTTATATCAAGT
>OMLO01004664.1_pt1 | contig 11472 bp, 5 predicted proteins | sample 1674811 | NCBI WGS metagenome assembly OMLO01 (sample SAMN06265003, study PRJEB25207) | coral metagenome | isolation source: Coral host | place: Mexico:La Bocana,Puerto Morelos, Mexico | collected 2008-11-13 | reverse complement strand
TGAAACGAAGTCGGTGACCCCCAATTTTTATTTCATTTTTGAAACAAGTAAATCATTATCTGTCCGTGGTAGAAGTTAAAAAAAAATCTATCAAGTAGAAAATTTTCGCGCGAACGTCCTTAAGTCCCTGAAGAAAGCGCCAAGCAGTGGCTTACCGAACAGGCCCTCTGGCAGATCTATTTCACCGCGACGTGATACATTCCTTGTTCCAAATACGATATATCGGCGCAAAATACGGTCCACCAAGCGAACCCTCTTTTTCCGCCACACGACAAACTCCCAGGAAAGTTTACAATTACGCGCTGACCATTGTAGCCGTTACAAAGAGGCTGAGGCTCTGACCTCCACAGATTCTTCAGAAGTCGCGAAAGCTTTTCAGTCGATTTACAAGCGCTGCCCTTTGACGTGGCCTCAGCTGCTGCAGGTGGACCCTGGGTGCGAGTTCATGGGAAGCGTGACCAAGGAAATGGAAAACTACAAAACCGCTATTCGTCGCGAGCGCCTTGAAATTCACAGAGACCAGGCTATCATGGAGCGTTTCAACCGCACGCTAGCCGAGTGCTTGTTCGGGCATCAGTATGCCGTGGAAATGCTTCACCCAGAGAAGCGGTCGACGTTGTTGCCGCTCTTAACGGCGAAGTCTTTTTTCTTATCGAAAAAAAAACCGCTGTCGCAATCGATCACATTTATCCGTCTGACAAAACGTTGTTTGAGTTGATATCAAGCACTCCTGCACAACATGCGAATATGATATACGTCCAAAAGCGATGGCACAACAATTGATAATGTACTCTGTTTGAGCAAAAACATAATTAATGTAATAATCATGATAGAGGAACAAAAATATGACAGTTACGTTCATCTCTGCTATCATAACTCAGACGAAAGCCACTTTTGCAGTCCAACATGGCATGTTTCCTAGAGTTTGATCACGATTTTATGAGCTTCTAAGACTTTCGTAAATGTTCTGCTGTCGTCAGTATTAAAACACTGTCCACAGATTCTGTTTCAAGTTGATAACTCACTTCTCGACATATTCGACATGGACACATCCTCTGAGACTCAGGGGCAGTTAGTTGGACTGGGAGGGAATAACTGGGGCAAAAATTGAAGCGTCGAAGGCTTTCCCGCTTTCCCTGAAAACATTCCACGCTTCAATTTTTGCCTGAGCGAGCACACGATTACACACTGTCGCAATACTGTTATCACGGCGCTCTCCGCTAGGAAAGCCTGGGACTAAGAACTCCATTTCGCAAAAAAACAACGGCCTGCATTTTTTGACACGGGAAGTAGCTCGCTACGACTACACAGGCAGAAACTACAAAGAGTTACGGCTTGACTCTAAGAACACCAGTCTGCCATGTTTGCCGAGTACCGCCGTCTTGATAGTCTATGATAACCTTGGTACTGATAGCCTTATTTCCACTGTTGTAGATTACCCGCAAGGTAATGTCACATAACGTACTGAGTGTGAATAACTCTTTTGTCCACCTATTGTCGGTCGACTGAACATGCTGCACACATGACGTTACTGGGTCCAATATTCCTTTCCGTCTGCACTGCAGAAGGTGGTGTGTTTCGACGATGAAAATGAATTGGGGAATACTGAGAACTAAACATTTTTTCCAGTAACGGCCGGGTTAGTCACATCGGCAACTTAAAAATTTTTTCGCGGATTATAACACACTGAAGCCAAGAATACTGCTTGAGAGCTTGAGCAGACTATAATCAGGATTGGAAACGCACTGCGTGTTAAAAAGTTAATTAAACAAAATATCACTTTAATTTGCTACTTGAACCAACTATTGCCACAAAATGATAAAACCGTAAACTATTCGTAATTTCTGACACATTTTCTGTTGATTTTTGCCTCAGCATACTGTGTTTTGAGTTCGTCAGGGGAATCTCCCTGTTGTCTTTCATGGAAAGAAATTCGCCGTCCTTGAGCCTCGCTCTCGCTTACCACCTTGGTCTTGATGTCATCAATGCTCTGGAGTTTTTGCATGGTCATGGAGTCAATCACAACAGCATTATACCCGCAAATATCTTATTAGTAGCAACGTCAGGGGTGAGTGGACCAAGTGATCCAACAGTTATGACACCACTTAACTATTGTTACGGTAGAAAGCTTACAGAGCAACATGTGGATTTTCTTACTAATGCTAAGGAATACTGCAAATGTTTGTTAAGTAATTTCCATTTTGAAATCACTGGTTATCCTTGCAATCTGATTGGCTCTCAGCAGTGCGATTTATTCCCAAATCGCACTATTTTTTGCTCTAAATCGCATCTTTTTCTCAGCCAATGAGAATGACACAGTAAAACAAAACAACCAATCAGATTTGAAACTAGCCAATCACATTGCAGGAAAATGTTTGGAAAATTTGACAACTTTTGTTCTTCTAGTAGTTCTTGTATCCAGGCTATTAAATTGTGCGATTTCAAAATGGATGTAATAAAGTGGCAATTGAACTTCAGGTCATGCAATTTTGATCTGAAATCATACTTGTGATTTCAAATCGAATTCGCGCTGCGCGCTCGTTCGATTTTGAAATCACGCGTATGATTTCTGACCAAATTGCAATCCACTCAGTTCAATTACCATTATTAATTAGGTTAATTAATAGCTCCCCATGATTAAGTCGCTCTCGTTGCTCTCGTTGGTTTCAGATGCCGCGATGGAGAGCTATGCTTACAAACTTTGACCGTGCCTCGGTGGAAACAAGTCATCTTAGTGACATAAAAGCTTTCGGATGTCTGCTGCAGCAAATGGTTCAACAGTGCAGCGATGTTGACTGCCAGGTAGTACTGCCAACAGTCTCCAGTGCCCAAGTATCTAGGTGTAACCTTTCCAAGCGCCTCAGTTTCACCGGTCAGAGAAATGTTTCCACCACATATACCTGATTATGGTTGTCCAACTACATTGATTTGCATTGATCCAACTCAGTTTGTCTTGATCTCATACAGAGAGAAAAGGTGTTTTATTAGATTCCATTCTTAAAACATGTCTTTCTTCTCTTTTATATTTGACTCAGATGCAGACTGTGTTTCAGTCATGCCTTCTTAGGAAGACAGAGGACAAAGTAACTGCGGCCATGGTTCGTCTGCAACTCGAGGAGTCCTGGAGCTTGTATTTCATGGAAACAAAACTTTGACTCGGCACTATTTGAACAGTCCGCAAAGAATGTTCAAGCGTGCCGGATTGGTTCAAACATGTACGTGACTCAAACAACTCGTTCACATGGCATTTCCCATTTTTAGGGCAATAATAATCACCGAGACTCTGAAAAGGTTAATAGCAAGAGTTCAAACTTTCCTTGCCATTTTCTATCTCCTCTTGTCGTTCTTGACGTGATGGAAAAGTTGTAGTTGTAATTCACGCACTCAAGCAAGGTTCTGGGCTGTTGAATTCAGTCATACTCCGTCTTTGTACTTGGTAACTAGTGAACCAAAAAGCGTTTGCCAACATGCGTCTTAGGCTTTATCAATAAACGCGTTTCCAAGTTATTATTGAATTTCTGGCTTTGTTACTTTCTTGTCTGTTATCTGCCCTCATAATACAACGAATATTTGTGCTCTCAAGCGGTTGGTCTAAACGCGTCACGTGACCGAATATTTCCCGGCTAAAAATGGTGAATATCCGAGGGACATTCCACTGTTTTCTAAACCGCACGTGTTGGGAAAAATATTTGAAAGAAACAAAATAGCCTCAGTTTGGTGCGAAATTATCGGCGGATTTTTGTTCTAGGACATTATCTCTTCCTTAAAGCTCAGATAATGTCCTTGGTCTAATATCCGATCATGCGGAGCCAAAAGGAGGCTATTGGTCATTCATTTGAATCCAGTAGGTTATGTATAACAGCTTCATGGCGGTGTTGCTTATTCCACAAGCTAACTATCTCTTCCAGCGAATCCCATCTGGGCTTCCCTACAGATCGCATGATGTGAGTGTCTGTCACGCCTCTAGAAACGTACGCGACCTGCGAGGTTTTTGGTAAAATATTGCGACTAAACAAAATTTGCGAGGCAACTTGCCTTTTTGTGTAGATGTAGATGGCCTGTTACAACTAAACCATAAATGACGCAAACAGCAAAGGGAAAATGGCAAATCAAACAAAATGCACCCTGTATCAGTAATCTAATTATTTTATTTCTAGACTTATTAAAAAATGGTTTTGCTCAAGGAATCACGTCTAAAGTTGACCAATATTTTCAGTCTAAAATGTCAGCTTTTCAAAAACCGATCCAAAAACCACTCCAGAGATTATTTACAATAATAATTTACATTTAAAACTGTTGAAAGTTGTGTACACCAGTTCATAAATAATGCTTAGTTTAGTTTTTTTGTTTAATTGCTACTTTTTTGAGCTAAAATCATTTCATAACTTGTACTTCGTCAACGAATACGTACAAATCTGTTGAACTATGTAAACAAACATTAGCAAACTCTACAAAGTTAATCTTTGGCAGATGAGCTTCTCTTGCCTTTCCGACCCTCCCTAGGGGATGGTGTTCTAGTTTTGTCGTCTGTTCTCATGGATGATGCCCTTTCAGTCTTCTCACCATTATCTGTGGAGGGAGCGTCAGGTCGTAACGGAAATGATTTCTGTGTCTGATCGTCCGTCTGTGACCCAGTAAGAATTGCACTATCTTCCAAACCCTCCCGCAAGGGACGGGGAAAGTCGTCCGTGGTCTCGTCGCTCTTATGTGGTGCGGTGTTATCAGGGGATGTATGTTCTGGTTTAGTGGTCTTATCATTTCCCTGACTTGAGCCCTGCAAGTTTGAGGCGCTACTAACAACAGAGACAGACCTGGTAGCTAACGGTATCTCTTCAAGACGTACTGTTGAGCCAGCGGGCGACATGGCAGCCGCAGGGGAAGGAGGAGGTGCGCTGTCGGTTAGTATCCTCTCTTCCATATGATTCGCTTTTCTATGCTCTTCTGCAAGTCTTTGCTTTTCCTTTTCTTCTTCCATTTCTTTCTTGTCTTTTTCAATGGCATGCATTTGTTGTTGGTGTTCCTGAAGGATTCGCTGCATTTCTTTGGGACGCGGTGCGTGTAGCTGCGGAGATTTCGCGGGAGGGGTGGCTGGGTTTTGTTTGTTTTCTTCTGTCGTTCCCAAGATGGAGTCAATGTCATCAATTGCAGCCTGAAGAGCAGAGTTGAAAAAGGACTGAATTAGCTCATCACTGATTTACAGAAACTAAACCAAAATCCAAGACACATATAACAAACAAATCCGTGTCCAAAAGGGAACTCGTATCTTTGGACAGCCAAACTTCAACTATCGGATATTTCTGTATACCATCAGTTTTAATCGTCCCAGCTGAAGGCCGATCCAGAAACTCCAAGTTAGTTTCAATGATATAATGCAGTTGAGGCTAACTGACCTGAAAGTTGCTCTCCCCTTGCATGTTAGGAGCTGAAATTTCCTGATGAATGACTGACAAGTTACGAGCGAATGTGGACAGAGAGCCTTGTAGGTCATCGCTCATTACACTGAAACAAAACAACAGACATTGTTTGTAAATCGAAGCGTCAAGGAGAAGAGCAAGCCCTAAAGGGTTGGAAAAATTGAGTTGCGTTGACGGGTATTGATGTGCAATGAATTTTCACCAACATAAGTCGTAGGTTGTTTGTATGATTTTAAAAGAAGGTTGATTCGGGCACCTAACAGATAGAAATAGTCAAATAACAGGCAGGTCTACTTACAACATTCCTAAATGTTCTCGTTTCGAACTGTCCACCAAAGTAAAAATTGTGCCAGCTTTTTCCTGAAAATAAACAAAGATTACAATCTAATCACCAATTGAAATAACAGATACTCTTCGTATCTTCAGATTTAACCTCTCCTTGTAAATCCGGCGCCTCAAGCCTTGATCTACGTAACATTTGGAAACTTGACTTTTTGACAAAAAAAATCCCATCGGAATGTACGTCGAATAAACAAACAGAACAGGGCACTGCGTACTATAAAGCGGAATAAAACGTAATCGAAACTAGACGAAAGACCTGCGTAACACGTGATTACCTTCATGTCAAAACCAATACCATGTGCACGACACATCTGGAAGAACACACTGTAATGAATCACACTCAGGTTACTGTGCAGCAGTCTGGTGCTCAGAATAGCGTAACGGTTAGGATTCGGTGGTGGCTGGAAATCAAATGGACAAGATAAGACAAAGAACCTCCAATAAAATACAAATATAAAACCTTAATCAGATCAAACTAGAACGAGAGTTGACCAGCGTATAAACTTCATCAAAATTCCGTGAGTCGGGCAGACGAAGTCATTTCGCTCGCACGTATTCTTTCTTTCATCAGCGACGATAAAAATCGACAAGACAAAACTTTTCTGGATCAATTCTCCTTGTTCAGAATTGATCCAGTAAGACCATGCTGCGAAAATCAATAGCAATCTGGGCATAGGACATTTAATGTAAATATTGAAAGTTGATTAAGATAAAACATGAAAGTAAGATAATAAAGCCGAGAAGTTTAAAAAAGTAAGTACCACAAACGGAAACATCCTGCATTTGTTCAAGAGACAATTCATGGTTTTCATGTGACGTCATCATTTTCCAAAATAAAAAATGATCAATCCTTCTGAAGTTTTAGCTTCATCATTTGTAAGACCCCCATGTTACGTTTTGCAACGTTTAAGCCCGACAGGGTTCCTCATTAGGTAACAGAGCACACTTGAATTTTCAAGTTTTCGTGTTACGTGACGTAAAATGGCGGCCCGATAAGGCTCTCGTGTAGGTCCAAAAGATGAGTATTACTCAAATGTTTTTCCAAATAAACATTTCTTGCTCTAGAAGAAGTATTAATTTCAATGTGTTCTAGAGTAAAAACGTTTCGTTTCGATGGCAAAACTTAATGACAGATGTTTCTATTACTTTACGGCCGCCATGTTGGTGTCCCTCCGAAGGACACCAACAAGGCGTCTCCAGACAAAGCTACATAATTTTGGGTGAAACACTTTTCCGAATAACGCGCGAATGAATAAACGCACAGATCTAAAACCTAGCGAGGTTGTTTGTATAGCAATCATATTTCATATTCCAGCTGCTTGACTTAATTTGTTTTTGGTGGTATGACACTGCAAACCAGCTATAGGAACGTGTTATACAGGCAGATAATATTGTAATGTTATTATTACCTGCAACATAAGGTGAGAAATCACTTGCTATATATCTAACTTGCTCTTCTCATATTTGCCAAGGTCATAGATATTACAGCTTATCAGACCAATTCAGTTCAACGTTCACAAGGACAAATAATATAAATAAACTAACGTGTAGTTAGCACGGATATCAACACACCTCATCCTCTTCCAATGTCTTTCTTCTCCGTCGTCTTCCGCTTTCCTCTCGCTTCTTTTTGACTGGAACCACAAATGTTGACAGAGCTGGTTGAAACTGTCCACCAGAAACATATAGCATAAGTCTGGTCATAGCCATGCTGCCACTATACCTCAGTTTTAGGTCGACTGCCCACACAACCTGCTCCAGCTGATCAACAACAAAAAAAAAGCAATCAAATCTATTAATCCAATACCAGCTTTGTAAACATGTCATTTTTATTAGCAGGAGAATTTCAACCCAAACCACACAGTCATATTTTCCTAGTGCTGTCTGTAGCAAGTTCTAACTGGTGTAGACGTAAATTGGGTTTTCACGAGCCTTAAGATGAGAACTTTTTTTCTCCAGTGCATGCTGAGAATTCTGTGGCGCTACCGTCACGTGTTTGTTATAGTGTGACTTCTTTCAATTTCAGTTAAACTCTCACGAAAGGGACACATCTGCTTCTCCGCACCTTTACCATAAATGTTATAAAAACCTAATTTTTATCGTTATTTTACTAGAAGACAGACTAGAGACTTGATGACTGCGAACTTTCTGTTGTTATAAAATCTCAATTAATGTTATAACACAGACTTTTAATAAACGAACAAACCTCTGGGGAATAGAGCATCTTTGTTTTTTTCACAGCGCAATAAACAAAAGTTTATTGCACTAGCCATTTTAACAGATAGTTTTCATGATCACAGCGAATGTTTTCAAATTGTTGTCTGTTCAAATGACAGCATTTCTAAGAACTAAAATATCTAAAACGGCTCTGCGCCCCGTTGTGTCGACCGACATGGCTTCGAAGAAAATCAACGACGACAAGATTCAAGACTTTCGTAATGATAAGCGAAGATGATGATAGAGAAGAAAAAATCAACTGGGAATGGTGCGCTCAGGTATACACAATGCCGGCAAAAAGAACCGATGAGAACAAACCCAGCACTCTACGACGAGCCATAACGACAGCAAGATTTAAACCACTCATCAGACGTTTCTCTGAATCACAAATTGAGAAGTGGCGTTCAAAGCGTCAAGGCTCGGCTTATGTCGGAGGCAGCCGCAGCAACTCGTGTATTCCTTCGGGTCAACGATCATTTGGAATTGGGCAACGAAAACTAACGTCGGCAGGGGTGAACAGAGAGAGACAAGTTGATGAAGACGAAGTTATCGATTAACCAATCCTGAAGAAGTTAAAGAAATCGCGCGGAGGTTCTTTCAAGACGAACTTAAAGTGGACTTGTTGGACCCGCTTCTCGATAAACCCGAAAATTTCATGGCTAATCTCTGGTGGAAAGCCGAAAGGAAGTTTAGCTATGGGGAAGAATTGAACCAAAGGATGTCAGGAGGAGGAGGACATAATGACCAGGCCAGACTGATGAGCAATGCTACAATTAGCCAGCATACTACCAATGATACACTAGTACAGAAAAACAAACACAGCCAAGTATATCCATACAATCATCACACTTGTTCTCCTTTTTAACAGATAAAAGGTATTAAAAAGGTATTAAAAACATTGGACGCATCTTCTCTCGCTGAGAAGAAAAAGCTAACCACTTCGTTTAGGCCGCAGGCGGATCACGGCTCCAGACAAACACGTGGCATAATTCTGAACCCGATTGGACGAAACGTGAAAAAAAACAAACTGACACTTTGAGAAACCGTGGACAGACTCAAGATGAACTAACACAGCGATACACAAATATAATACGTGATGTGCCTAAAACTGGCGTGTAGTTACAAATACCATGAAATTTCTTCTGTATATTTATAAATAAAACCAAAATTTAACGGAGAGTTTATTCAAAATTCCGTTAGTGAATAATATGCACGCAGTAGATAATGTGAGTCAAACTAACACGTTTAAGGACCTTCGGTTTTGTCCACAAACTTCCTGAACTCGACCAATGTTTAGCCAATCCCTAGCTCGGCTAGTTCAGTAACATCTTCAATAACACATTATTTCAGTGCATTTATATGTTTTATAAATTTAGAGCGCTCATAATGACAATTCTACAATCATCACAAAGGTCGGTAATATTAAAAAGATTTTCATACCATTACAACATGAGACATATTTATATTACTGAGCTGGTGTTGTTGTTGTTGTTACTTAGCAATTGCGTTTTGATGCCAAGTTTGTTAGGTTTGTTTTGTGTTGTAATTGGTGATAGCATAATCATTACTAATAACACAGTAGAATGTTAGTGTACCTACCGATTTAGCATCAATAAACGTCACAAAGTCGATAGAAAAATATCCCACAATACCACGCAGTTTACAGGCGTCAGACACAGCTTCAGTTGCCGAACATAATACTGATGGATCCACGGAGGTCTGGGGCACAGAGAAACCCCAGCATCTGAAAGGCGAGGCAGCGTGAATCTGTGGAGGATATGATCACATGATTAGCGATATGCGTGTAAAATAACGGCAGACGCTTTCCATTCAACCGAAAATTCGGATTGAGCTTCCAGGAATTTCCTGTAACGAATAGAACATCCAGAAAACAAGACAATCTCGCGAGGTTCAGGTTCATTTAATTCTTATCCTGGTATTTTTTGATAGAATGGTTCGCATTTCGGAAATTCAACAGATTTTCCGGAATCTTACTAGGAAATGTTGGTATTATTCCTACCGGGTAGAAATACCGAATAAACAAAAAGCACTCCGCTTTTAACAAGCAGTGGCTCAGCGACGTTACGCAAGTTCGAACACCAACTTACTTGATCTCCCATAGAGAATATAGTTGTTTCTCCGGTCGGTTCAATTAAAACGTCAACACTCAAAGCTGTAACACTGTCAGATGGAGGACAAGCTTCGATTACTCCTCCTAAAAAAAAAACAGTTTACTGATTTACCTATATTATAGTGTTATTAATGTGACTCCGCTTCTGTCAGGACTAGCGCAGCCAATAAAATAGAAGACAGGCTTAGTTTCAGAGAAAATCAAATAAATTTGTATCCACTTCTCAAATCTATGCTGCAAACACCGGTAAGTGTATCGTGTAAACGCCCACCGTGGAAAAACGAATGAACTCAAAGTGTTGAAGATGTTTTTGCGGGCTTACAGATGATTTAAAAATTACAAAATATCATAAGCAGATTTTGGAAGACCGGAAACTTACCATCATAAATATGTCACGTCGCTAAGAAACTTCAGGGCAAAAAAACGTCAAAGGCTCAGTAGAGTTTAATTTTAATGGAACTTATCCTGACTGGAAAATTTACTGACCTCTTTTGAGAAAGTCTTGAAGAAATTTGTCCCACGTTGGGTAGAGCTCACTATTAACAGGAGTTGCATGATGGGCCATAATCTCGGGGACTTCTGCCGACACTCTAATCAGGGTTGGCTCGTGAGCCCATTTTTTGTTCCATTTTTCTCCATACCGCTGACACTCTTTCACAGCCCACGAGTAGCACTTCAAGTACGGCGTCACGTCACAGAACGCTGCAAAAACCAGAACTCATAAAATTGGAAGACTGAATTACAAAGCAATACCATCTGGGCAATACGGTACCAACCTGTCCCTCTACCATCGAATTCATTATCCATCTTAAACAGCCATCTCTTGACATGAAGATTTTCTGTTACTAGCTTAGCCAGACTTTCGTGAAGCTGAAAACAGGAAAAATATATTCTATTGCTTGAAAATTTCCAACGTTTTTACCAATTTACGTATTACCTTTAGATTAGAGCTATTTTGATGCTTGGCATCATGTCGGAACTTTTTGAATGCCAGTACTGCTTCCCAATATATCGCTATCCGATATCTTTTACTGCTTTACTTATCGAAGAAAAGCGCGAGCAAGCAATTCTGTTTAATACGAAACACGATAAAAAAAATAGAAACTGATACTATTGCCTTTACATAAAAAGCAACGGCTACCGATGCCTCAGCCTTTGACTGAGAATGTAAGAACCAAATGTCGATGTACGTACCTGCGGAAAACTGTAAATGTCAAAGTGTCCCGGTGGAATTGCAACCTTTGCGCTGAGAAAAATCCTCTTGGAGCCTGATTTGGTGGAGTAAAGCGTAGCTACCTCTGGTTCAGGGCTCAAGACTGGAATGTCTGACAACAAATGATGATACAACATATTCAGGTATTACGAGGA
>OMLO01004663.1_pt1 | contig 11473 bp, 7 predicted proteins | sample 1674811 | NCBI WGS metagenome assembly OMLO01 (sample SAMN06265003, study PRJEB25207) | coral metagenome | isolation source: Coral host | place: Mexico:La Bocana,Puerto Morelos, Mexico | collected 2008-11-13 | reverse complement strand
CAGACCAAACGTCCAAACGACGTGACAAACGCAAGGCGCCCTGGTCTGCCACGGCTCTGGCCAATTCTGGAGCTGCGTAGATAACCGTGTAGAAATCGGCATGGTTCATGTCCACTACCTCCGAGGGAGCCCGCAAACCATCCATGTCAATCAGCTTCCACCTCCCAGCACGTGCAAACCACATGATGTTGGCTGGTTTCATGTCTCCGTGAATAAAAAGCCGCCCATGCAGAAAAGCTAAGGCAGAAGTTACATGCAGCAGGACTCGGGCAAATTGCTCTGCAGTTTGTAGACAATGCCTCTTGCCCTGCCGCTCTGAATCTTTGCATGCAAGGATCAAATCCTGACTTTGCGACAAGATGTACCGAATCACAATTTAAATGCATAGGCCCCGATTAAATGCGGTTTGACTTGGGTTTTGCAGTACAACTCCGTATTGGCTTTGATTGAAAGGGGGCATACCCGTAACCAAAAAAAAACTACGAGTTTACAAGTGGCTTATCTGCACATTCCTGTCACACAGCTTGCCTGTCAAACTCCATGAAAGGAGACCACCAAAAAGTCATTTTTCAAAAAAATATCTGCTGGATCCTAACGTAGTATCGTGCAGGGTGAAGTCGCCAAGTTCAAGAATGCTCCAGGTATCTTCACTTTCAGAGCCTAAGCTCGAGTGCGCTAGAAGTTGTACAAATAGGTCTTGGGGATTTGAAGACGCAAAGGGATTTCGACATTTCTTGTACTCCATCTGTCCCAGCAATACGGTTGGTGACCGTTCAATGCCCCTGGCACCTTTGGTGTCAGGATTCTCAGGCATAAACAATGCATCAAACAGGAAGACCTCTCGCCGGAATTTCACTATGCTACTGGCTTTCAGTGCTTTCACAGCCACGGCTTGGCCAGTAGAAACGTCCACACCTTTTCGTACTACACTGAAGCTCCCAACCCCAAGTACATCCACACCTTTCACTGTGAATCGTTCCAAAACTGTCTTGCTCCAAGCCCAATTCTCCTCTGTGTCATCCGGATTCACATCATTCAGATCCTCCACCTTTGCAGCTGCCATGGGACGTTCCGCAGTGGCTGAAGCTCCACAACCCATGCCGCAAATTCCTTTGGAATTTGTAAAATCGGCATTGCTTTGAGCCGGGACAGGAAGCTGCAGACAAATCACAACGAACATGATGGGGGGGTGAGCCTCAAGGTAGGCAAAATGTGTCCCTGAGAAGCACTTTGTTCTTCATACCACTTTCAGGCTACTTGTCGTTTCATGTCCTTTCCTCTTCCCAACAAGTGACATCTGTGCGCGCATCCGTGATCTTCTCCGGCAGCCGGATGAGCACCTCTGCCTGATAACTACGATCAAAATTGTTCAACTCGCTGTGGCAGTGGACAACATCAAGCATCACACTTACGTCTCGGAGGCATGGATGAACTCACAGTAAAACATTAAAACACTACAAAACCATATACAGTAAAATCTTATAAAATACTATGAAATCACACGAACAAGTATGATAGATGTATGGACACGCATATATAATTTCTGCCTCTTTCTCTCTCTCTCTAAAGCCTAAATATCAATATATACATATGAAACTCATCAAACTCACTGCGCAGCCAGCAGAAGATCTTTTTTCAAAGAGTGCATGTCGCACGAAATCTGTCTGGACTGCTTGTTCGTCTTGCGAAATCGATGTAGCCAGCAACGGAAGTGAAAGACCACCATCCCATATCCCGTAAACGGAGTCTACTGCATTGGGTGTCTTTTTTGCCCGTTTTGTAAAGGATTCAAGGAGAAAAAAGACACTTGGTTTCACTGCAGAATGGTTTTGACTTTTCGTGCAATATGATTTGCCAGTGAATATGGGTATGGCTCAGCAACTTTGGTCAAAAAAGTCCCGTTGGCATCGACACCTTGTAGCACAATGTGTGGTTGGAGTGTTCTCGAACACAAGCCTTTGGTTCCACGACACTGTTGAAGTGAAAGAGTCAAGCGGGGATGAGCCAGAAAGTAAGTTGCTTTTCTCCAAGGTTGATTGTATTGACAAAAATCTGCACAATGAAACACTGCATGCTTTGACAGAAGTTTTGCAGCCCTGGTTTTCCATACCCTAGAAGTCATAGGGTTTTCAAGTGTCCACAAAATGTCATGTGCGATGCAGGCTCTCAAAATACGGACTGTATGGTGAAGGAGTCTGTTTCCTTGCCGGACCTTTTCACGGTCTTTTTTATTGAGGTTTGGTAGACCCATCAAAAACTGTCCATCATCTCTCAATGGGCCTGGTCCTCTTCCATCTGAACGTCTTGCACGGCTCCATGACTGACATGGAAGCCCAACATGCACATAGGCAATCTTGCCTTTGCAAATTCGGTCAATGATGTCTTCAACATTTTGACGTTTTAAAAGGTCAAACTGGGGCCCAGCCAAAATATCCCAAGATTCCACTGTCAAACCATGCTTGCGGAGCTTCTTGGACAGATGGCCAGAACCAGAGAAGAGCTCCAAGCAGATTAAGCCAGAAGACCGAGTTTTAGTCTTTTGGCAGCAGCGTCGCATTGTTCTTTTAGGTGCTGCGTTGCTGCCAGGGCACTTCGCTGTATCTTTGGTGACAGGCTTGTGAACCTTTGCATGACCATTGCGTGCTTTTCGTAGCGGAGCATGCTGGTGTCTGATGCCCATCTTCCCTGATGTTTGACCTCCAACTGGCTTCTGTAACCCTTGGACCGGTCCCAGGATGCCCCTGAGTGTCTCAGCTGGTAAATTACCATGTATCCGTCTGGGAGATTGGCTGACTTCAGCGCCTTCTTCCAAGACTCTCTGAGCTCGTGGTAGTCTATGTTGAAAAGGCGGCTGGACGTCTGCTTTGTGGCAATCATCTTCAGCATCATTCCTAACCAAGGGATTTCTTTGTTGTCTAGGACCATGCTCTCGTCTTGCATGCCTGTTTTTGACTGCTCCATGTCCTCTGACTTGTTCAGGACTAGCGACCACTGAGTGCCAAGGGCCCTTGATTCCACTAGGTCCCTTCTTTGGAGTTGTAGAAGTTCGAAAGGACGGCAGTACGTTGCAAACATAGTTAGGATGAACAGGGCATGGATCACCTTGTTGGCCTCCACCATCTTGGATGCCAGAAGTGCTACCACCGGCCAAGCTTCCGGTGGGCGAGAGGTTCCTGGGTCCAAGTTGCGCCAACCCTTGAGAGCACGACGCGAGTGGACCAACATGTGTTTGGGTGATAGCTCTGGTCTCGAATCTATGATTGCAGCGAGGAACTTTGTGACCTCGTTGATGCTCATGCCATCCTTGAAACATTGTTCGAAGAATATCGTCAGACATGTGTCTATCTGTGGAGCCGATCTGATCGACAGTTTGCTGAGGCGACAAAACTGATGGAACACAGCTATCCTGAACTGATAATTGGCAGTTCTTGGAGACACCGCGGCCTGTTCCAGAAAACTCTGACCACCGTGTCGAGGACAGGCATCGTGTTCCTCCATCAGTTTCTTTCGCTTTTGCGCTCGCCCCACATCTGACATGTCTTGGATCTTCCTCCTGGTGTCTGCTGGCCTGGCCAGCTGATTTAACCCCCGGTAAGGCTTCTGTGTTGCTTTCAAAGCCTCCAAGGTGCTTTTCCAGGATTTTTCCAACTTCCTCTGTTTCAAAGTGATTGGCACGATCTGGGTAGAGGATCGATTCGATGACTTTCTTCTTCTGTCTTTTGCTGACTTCATGGGCTTCCCCTTCATAGCGACGAGATGGCGCATCCGCAGGATTAAGCTCACTTGGGATCCATCTATGATGAACTTCGATGTCAGCTGCAATGTTGAAAGCTGCAACTCTCCTACATTGAAAAAGAAGTTGTTTGTTTTTTGCTCTCCCTCTATCCAAACATAGTGTCATTCCCAGATTGTCCCCTAAATGCAGATGTCTCTTGTGAAAGGAGTTTTGAGCCCTGGTTTTATGTCGCAGAGTTTGCACCACACCTCTTCCTTCCAACAAGGTGATATGCTCAGGCATCTGCATGCGACTTGAAAAAAGGGTTTCCCATTCAGAGGACTGCAAAAAGGATCGAGGAATCTCCACAAATTCATCATTGATTTGGAAATCATCCCACGCTGAACCTGCAGAGATTTTTGACACTGTTGATATGTCTGAGAAAGGGTCGGCCTTTGCAAAATGATCACGTGCGTTGTGTGCTGCATCTTTTGATTTGTATCTCCAAAGTTCTCTTTGAGATCCATGATAACACACTTGCTGAACGTCAAATGTGGCAGCACACACCCCTGTACCAGTGAGACTGGCATCGGAACAAGTCACCTCCGAATGCCATTCGCGCTTCAGATCAGCATAGCACACCAGCAGTAGAGCTGCAGCCTGTCGACATTCTTCAGCCGCAGTCTTCCACAATGTAACTCTGTCACTGTAATGTGCTTGCTTGAAGTCATAGATAGCACGAAAAACACTGAGACATTCTCGACGCAACATGAAAAAGTGAATGCAATGACCAATGACCCGCTCAATCATCTGACCACTGACCTTTGGTTGTCTGGCTAACCAAAGTAAAACTTTTCTAGCACGATCCCGTTTGTGGGGCCTAGGCAAAATGCGACCACCTTGTCCATCCACGAGGAATCCAAGTGCCTCAGCCCGAGTTTCAGCACTCTGCTCTTCATGGGTGATGAACCCGATAGAGTTCATGTGATCGGTGATGACGTTCTTCATATTCTGCACTTTCTGCTTATCAATGCGCACAATGTTTAAATTGTCAGCGTAAGGAATAAGCAACGTATGGTTCTTTTCGTCTAAGGGAGGCACTGGTCTCCCATCCACAACAACACTTTCCAAGCCAACCTTGGCGGCCAGCATGGCTTGATGTTGGTGTGCACGCTGTGCAATGTACATAGCCCAATTCCACCCCATTGGAACAACTTTCATGCAAGGCTGTATGAGCACCGGACCCTCAACTCCCCGACAACGTGGGTCTTCAGGACAAATCTTCTTAAGGTCCACCTGCGGAAATGTGAAGTAGGGTCTGAGTTCCTCTGGCAGTCCAATGGAATAGAAGTAGTCCTTTATGTCTGTCTGGGCAATGTACAAAGTGTCATTCGGTTTCATTTGCAATTGCGAAAAAGAGTAACCAGCAGGCATCGCAATATCTGGAGGATGCTGAAAAAGCTCATTGGTTGCACGGCAGTCCAACACCAGTCTAAGTTTCCCAGACTTCTTAACCACGAAAAACGGGGTCACGACAGAAAAACTTTTGTAAGTGAAGTCAACCATGTTTCTCTGGGCAAGGTCAGCAATGAATCCATGATAGAGATCAGATGACTGCTTTAAACTCTCATCCATATATGGTACGACTTTGATGGGGAAATCCACCTCATTTTCACTTCTTAACATGACTGAATCGTAGGCCTCAAGCATCCGCTTTCCAGTATCGTCGAAAAGATCGGTAGCATCCTTGATGTAGGATCCCACCTCCGGCAGAGACACTAGATGTTTTTCATAAGGCCTGACTGTTGTCCCACTCCCTGCCCCCAGGTCATAAGGGGAAAAGGGATTGCATTGCAGAAGCTCACGGACGGCTTCACGCATTGACATGCATTCATCCGCTCTGGGCAAAGATGAAATGTGTTTTAACATGGAAGTCATGGAGTGATGCTGATTGACCGTGGGAGCCCCCGCCTTCGGAGACTTGAATCCAGCCATAGCATTGATAGCACCGATCACTTCATTTGTCATAGAAAGGTTCTGCGACTTGCGAACCCTTCGTCTGTAGGCGCCAGTTGAAAGCCCAGATCGGTGGGGGTGTGAGACCTCACCTTTCCAGTCAAAATCATCCAGCAAGGGGAGAGGCAACAAGTCTCGTTGTCTTCCCATAGCCATGCTTCCAGCTAACACCAATCAATTAAACAAAAAAGGAGAAAGGAAAAGAAGATAAGGAACTTGTCGGACTTCTCCCCGCAAAAATTCAGCCAAAAACACCAGCCACTGTCTCAAAGCCACACAGCTTTTGCCCAAGCTTCGAGACAAAGTTGATGCACGGCCACCTGCAAAAACCACGGCCACACCCCCGCAGGAAGGAATGTGGTCACAACCAGGTAGCTACTTGTTCTCCGCGGCAGCATCCTTCTTGCCGCCGCCACCTGGTTTTTTCTTGCTTGACATCTCTTCTCGAGCTTTCCGAGCTTCTTTTGCAATGGCAGCCTGATCTTTGAGTTCGCCAGCAACAAACTTCGCCAGCTCAGGATTGACACCATCACCTCTCCTATACTCCCAACCCATGAACACATCTGCCGAGCTATAGTCTGGAGCACCTGGAGATATGCGATGTGCTTCTCGAATCAGCTGCCATCTTCGAAGAAGAAGCTCAATGCCCTTGGAGTTGGGAAGGTTGATCTGATCATTCATAGCGAAGGCTTCCAAAGCACGGGTTATCACCTCCATCTCATAGACTGATCTGTCGCCCCTTGGTAGGTCATGAGTCCTCACCCAGTGCTCATGATCCGTCACTGGAGTGAGGCCCCTGGCAACCATGGACTTCAGGACCCCCAACGTAGATGGAGGGCCATCCAAAAGAAGACCTCCACCTGGCATACTGTCCTGAGACATTCGAGCTACAGCCAAGGAGAACTCCTGCCTCCGATTGCCCTGTGGATCAAAAAACAAAGGAAGTGTGCGAAGATCTCTAACGCCCATAGTTCCAACCAAGCTTTTTGGAACTTGCTTCACTGCTAGTGCCCCACCAGCCTCCGGGATCAAGGCCTTGTTGTTGCCGAGTGTCACACTCCCAGCAGGCAATGGCACTCCTTCATTCACAACCACTTCGCCAGCAACACGCCCCAAGTCCGATTCCAATGCAACCCAAAGTGGAGGATCATCACCCCCAACACCCGGCGCAGCTGCACCCGCTTGAGGTGGAGGCTGAACTGGTAGACCAGGAGGTGGAATGCCCTGCTGAACTCTAAATGCCGCTGCGGCAGTACGAGCCCTCTGAAGCATGGTCTGGTACTGCTGGGCAGACATAGGTCGGAATGAATAGACATGCAACCGATTGACTCCAGGAGGTAGCGGAGACCCCAAGCCCCCCAAGCCTGGAAAAAATGCGGCCAGGTCAGGATTCTGATCTGATAACTCCTCCTTATAGATGTCGAGATCAGGGGTGATGATCATGTAAAGGTTCCCAGTCAGGTGAGCTCCAACGAGACGAGTATGGATGCACGGTGGAGCCTCTCCATAGTCCAGGAAGGCAAGATCGCCCTCATTGAACATGTTCATTGTTCAAGTTGAAGGGGGACACTGCTACCAAAGACCCCTTTCTTGCCTTTTCCTTTCACAATCTCTTTCAATACCACCGGCTCAGACACACCACTGGAAAAAGACAGCCTAAATTGGATCGCAATGACCACCAATGCTCCGAGAACAAAGCCCAGTGCCCAAGCAAGTAATAGCTCCCTCACAGAGTTGTTTACCCCCGATTCAGGTTTTGCCCCACACTCACAATGGCACGTCACCAAACCAGATTCTTGCCTTTGGGGTTTCCAACTAGTACTGCTCAATCCAATGCCGATGCCAGCGATCAGCACTCCACTGACTGTCAGTGGATCCATCAGAAACTAACACACCCCTGAAGATTCTTGAGAATGAGTACGGCAGCATCATTCGTAAAGACTTCATCTCATTGTCGTAACAAGTTACTGGTCAAGAAGTCGTGTCTCTACATTTTCCGTTTTTTATGGTCGTCCCCCCTGGGCCGATTCAAGCTCCTGGGCGGGGCTTATCACACAAACTGGTCAATATGCCTGCAAGTATATGCGCAAGTCGGAACTTAGCATATTCTGACACCAGGATCTGGTTCTGAAAAGCGTCAACTCTATGATCAAAATCGCGAACCCTTGGCACGAAAAATGCATGTGACCTCTGCAAAAGATATAAAAGCAGCACAAAAAAAACACAACATTTCTCAAGCCAGTAATAACGGAAGAGGATGGAAAAGGCATCACAACACCAAAATAAAACTGCGCCAAACCTGCAGAGGGACACAAAATGTACATTTTGAACTTCGAAGTGCACAAAACATGCACACGGACAAGAACAAATTTTTGAGACCCAAAGTGCGCAAAACATGCACAGGGACAAAATTCAATACTAAAACAATAAAACAGAAATTTCACAATGACAATCCATGCGAAAGGTCATTCATCTAAAAACTTGTTTTTGCGTTTTTTGTCAGCCTGTGTATGTTTTGCACATTTTGAAGTTGGGTTGCAAGCTACACATTCTGTCAAAAACACAGTCGCAGATTGGCCCTCAGGGAGGGTGAGCATATGCATTAGTATGTGCATTTATTCTATTCAAACGTATGCCCGTATGCGTTGAGTATGGCCCAGTTACAGTAACAGTGACCACCAGAGGGAGCACAAAAATGAGCACCAGAGAATTAGCAAAAATAAGGCTTAGGTCCAATTTACTAAATTAAGGCTAAAGGGAAAAAAATCATAAAATGAAAACACAATACCAAAGTGTCGAGAAAATAAGTCTCCAATCTTTTACCCAAGAAAGAGAAAGCCTTAGTATGCGGTGTAATGAGATATTTAAACATGCACAACACTGCAACACATGCGGAAGCTCGGACAGAACAACTCTTTTTTGCTGCAAATGTCGACGTGACTCCGTGTCTGCTGCCACCAGGGCTGCTGACCAGTAGCCACAAATGAAGCATGAACATGAAGCACCATCAATGTTAGAAAACTTTCACTGACTGTTGCATTTTGTTTGGTAACTGGTCAGTTCCTAGGCGCATGTTGGCAAGGCAAAGCACGCGTTATAAATTGGTTCATGCTCACAGCAAGGCTGCTGAACAGCAGCCACCCCAGCAGAAAGCACAATTTGACAATATGTGACAATCGATGTGCCTTCTTTGACCCATCCCCAGTGAATAAAACCAGAAATCAAAGGGAGTGGGAGTGGCTGCTGATCAGTAGCTTCAGGCTATGGCCATAGCCTTGAAGGCAAAGTCCCAGCAGCAGTATGGTAACAACGTGAAAAGTTTGTAAAATGCAATTCCGGTCATTCTCAGCTTGTCGTCATGTCTGAAGAAAGCTGAATCACTGAATCACAATATAAAATCAAAAAAACTGGAACCTGCGCCAATCCAAATTGCTAGTGGAAAACATGTGGGCTGAAAGGCTGTAAGTCCCAGCCCCCGCCCATAATACAGCCTCCTCTGGCCAGCATCATCTAGTTGAGAAAAATCAACTTGACTGAGCGATCACCATTCAGCCATCCCATTGCTGCTTTGATTGGAGCCGTGCCGCTGCGATCGCAAGCTTTTTTTAATCTGGGATGTCGGATAGTGAAAAAATGCAACTGAATTTGAATAGTCGAATCTTTTTTCATTCAGCGAAGGAACTAGAAACAATGAGTACCAACAAGAAACAAGAAACAGCGACAAACATAACAACTGCTAAGCAAGCCAAGCAACTCACGGGCAAGGGCACTGCGTTCCCTTGCCGACTTAGAAGCCATTTTGCGAACTATCATGTTCACACAGTGAACTGTAGTCGTATAAAGCTTCAGCCGCTTCACATCCTCCTCGTGTTCCTTCAGCCCTGCGAGCTGTCTCGGGGTCAGAATGTGGGCGCAGTTCTTGATGATGTCCTGCTCTTGGCATGCATGGTGATTTGTTAGATAAAACAGAACTCAGTGAAATCGGAATCAGTGAGGATAACACCCAGTCCTGCAGGAAACCGTTGGCCACAGAAATGCTGTCCATCAAACCGCATGCGTTCTGATGAGTCTGACGATTGAACATTGTTGACTTCAAGCTTTGGACAGCTTTTTGTTCCACATACTTGGCATAGTCCGCTGGGACTGCAGCCACTGCTTTTTTTGTTGCTTCGAAGACTCCAGCAAACGCCCCAAACAAAGCCTCTGTTGCATGCTTGGTAAAGAACGCTAAAACCACATCACTGGTTTTCAGGCTCCCCACCATAGCTTCTACACTGTTTCTGAAGCTTTTGCTCAGCCCACCCAACTCCAATTCCCATGACTCTGGTGCAATGGTCTCCTCTTTGATCGTGGAGCATTCCTAGATCGGCTGGGAACTTGGACCTTCCGACCGTTCTACCGGTGAACAGAATTAGGTCACAAATGAAGAGGGACCGCTGGGGACTGACGAGTTATCAGTCAGGCCATGATGCCATGAACGAAAGTAAACATTATCAAATGACAGGTTGCAATTGAGGAAAAATACCCTGGCTGGTGTGCGTGCGCATTCCTGCCTGCACAGCGCTGCTATTGTCAGGCAAAGGCTCACTGCTCACAGCGAAGCATCCACGAAAAGCAAATGCCTGGATATATAGAGAAAACAGCTAACACTGATAACGATACGGACGATACCAAAATACGAATGATTCCCGAATGATTCCGAATGATAGTATAATCAGTTATCAGTATTAGGCCACATCGCCATTTGGTCCTATCAGAATCTTGCAATGGATTACTTACTTGCCAGTAGTGGCCATTGCTATTGTCAATGGACTACTGGGCAGTCATCCCCTTTGCCAAAAAAAATCAATGGATTACTTGCCAGTAATCGCCAGTGATCCCTGCAGAATCTTGCAATGCAATGGATTACTTGCCAGTAAAAGCCATTGCTATTGCCAGATTCTTGCAATGGATTACTGGGCAGTAATCCCCTTCGCCAGAAAAAAACGAAAACTTGCAATGGATTACTTGCCAGTAATCGCCATTGATCCTGGTAGAATCTTGCAATGGATTACTTGCCAGTAATGGCCTTTGCTATTGTCAGATTCTTCCAATGGATTATATACTTGCCAGTAATCGCGAATCTAGCAATGGATTACTTGCCAGTAAAGGCCTTTGCTATTGTCAGATTCTTCCAATGGATTACTTGCCAGTACTCGCCATTGACCCTGGTAGAATCTTGCAATGGATTACTTGCCAGTAATGGCCATTGCTTTTGCCAAATTCTTGCAATGGATTACTTGCCAGTAATCCCCATTGATCGTGCTAGGATCTTGCAATGGATTACTTGCCAGTAATGGCCATTGCTTTTGCCAAATTCTTGCAATGGACTACTTGCCAGTAATCACCATTGATCCTGGTAGAATCTTGCAATGGATTACTTGCCAGTAATGGCCATTGCTTTTGCCAAATTCTTGCATTGGATACTTGCCAGCAATCGCCATTGATCCTGGTAGAATCTTGCAATGGATTACTTGCCAGTAATGGCCATTGCTATTGTCAGATTCTTGCAATGGATTACTGGGCAGCAATCCCCTTTGCCAAAAAAAATCCATGGATTACTTGCCAGTAATCGCCAGTGATCCCTGCAAAATCTTGCAATGCAATGGATTACTTGCCAGTAAAGGCCATTGCTATTGCCAGATTCTTGCAATGGATTACTGGGCAGTAATCCCCTTCGCCAGAAAAAAACGAAAACTTGCA
>OMLO01004662.1_pt1 | contig 11475 bp, 7 predicted proteins | sample 1674811 | NCBI WGS metagenome assembly OMLO01 (sample SAMN06265003, study PRJEB25207) | coral metagenome | isolation source: Coral host | place: Mexico:La Bocana,Puerto Morelos, Mexico | collected 2008-11-13 | reverse complement strand
TTAAAACAGTCAAGTGATGTTGCTTGACGAAGCTCCACAGGTAGGCCATTCCAGAGTTTCGGAGCTGCTACTGAAAAATGATCTAGTTCCCAATGTTGACAGCATCTTTTCCTTGGAATAGTCCAATAAGGGCTTACCAGTAGACCTAAGTATTCGCCTTAAACGCGAATACAAAATGACCGATGATTGTTGCGTTTGAAATTTCTCCAGCGTAATGTCGACAGAAAACATTAAATGTAGTTTCAAAGTGAAAAACCTCTGTTTTAAATTACTCCGGCGTAGTGATGACGGCAGCAAAGTTACACAGGCCGCCCCTTTGTACTTACCGCAGTTGCTTTGCTAGATTCTTTCACAGGACTTGCAGGCTTCTCTAGAGGAAGCTGGGGTTTTGTTACACCAGTCGTATTTTCATTTCTCTTCAAATGTATCACGGCGAAAGGAAGACAGTGGCGTGGACGTTTTGAGGGAAGTCCCTCGTCATCGTATTCATAGAGATAATACTGCAAAGAAGAAACCCGCTCTAAATATCGCTACCATCGCTTTAGAATTTTATCAGATTTACTACATGGCTTGTGTTTGTAGCCGATACAACGCGCGCTCTGATTGGCTAATTCTAGCCCATTATTCTCCCGCGGGGGGTGGTGGAGGAGCGATTGTGGTTTGGAAAAACAAAAATTATTTTTAACCTCGAACGTGCGATCCTCACCTGAAAATCTCAAACCTCGGTCGATCGGTCAATACAGCAGGGTCTTAGTTTGAGATTTTCCCGTAAAGACGTCTGTCACTCTTGGTTAATAAGTAAATAAGTTACTATTGGTTAAACACACCAACAACGACAACTTAGTTTACCCGCAAGCAGTGTTTTAAGCCTAAGGCTAGTGGGTTCTCGCAATCACATTTCAGAACCCAATAGTTAGATTAAACATAACAACATAACTTTACAAGTTGTAAAGGGATGGTGCAGGGAGGACATCACTCCAGTCACACTCATGCAAGGTATATATATATATGTTATTTGCCGGCCTAGGTCGGTCCGTATTGGGAAAATATGTGCCCGAGGCCGCAGGCCAAGGGCCGTGCTCAAGACCAAGGGCACAGTTTTTCCCAATACGGACCGACCTATGCCGGAAAATAACCTGTTTATTTTTTTCTCTCTGGAAAATTACTTTATTTGAAATATTTTTGTTGACTGTTTTACTGCAGCAGTTTTACACCGTGCGCGTGCGTTTAACGTTTCGGTCAAGTAAACCCGTGTTGTTTACTGAAGTATTTAAAAGAAGAGATTCAGTTTTTGGTGATTTTAACACTGAGTAATAAATGATTTACATTTCATGGAGATTTTTAATGTAACAAAAAGCTGCTAAAATAGCCGCGAATGTTGGAGAACTCGGAGCGGTCCGTACGCTGGGTCCGGGAAAATCCGGACCGCTCGAGCGCGCGGAATTAGCCAATCAGATTCAAGGATTTACGATTTCCAGACCGCTGAGACGCTTCACAAAAAAAATAAAAACTGTTATTTACAACAACGCAATACAAGCACAGAAACACTAAAATATGTCAAGTGTGTCTATAGCGTCCAAAGTTACCTAGAATCTAGAAGACGGTTTGAAAGAAATTAAAAAGGCAACTTGAACGTAGAACCCTCAGCTGCTGTTACGTTAGTCTCTTATTTTTATAATTCAAGGCTATCATTCTTTGGCCCCTTCCACACGTATCTGGATATTTTTGAATCTGCAACTTTTTCGTTCCAGATTTAACAATTTCCCCGCCCACACGTAGCTAATTCAAATCGAATTCGCCTGTCCACACGCATCAGATGGTATCCGGATTCACTCTAGTATCTAGTAGTCCCCCGGCTATAGTACCTAGTCTTCAGATCACACGCCATAGAGTGCGCGATAGTGGCGCCATGTTGGTTTCTTGTTCTGTAAGAGCCTTGACAGGATTTTGCTACGTCACCGGATTCGTCATCGGTTTCGAAATTATCACCTATCTACATGTTCTCGATTGGTTGGGGATTTTTTATACTCTCGAGAGCGGATAAAAAAAATGTACGGTTCTGCTCCCGAATTGTTGGATGCGTGTGGATGGAAGCCGTATCTAGAAAGAAAAAGTTGCGGATTCAAAAATATCCAGCTAGTTGTGGACGGGGCTTTAGTCTGTCTAAATTGTCCTCGGAAATCGTACTTACCTTGTGCTATTCGATTGATTGTTATGATTTTCGTGTTGATCTGCTTAAAACTGGTTTTACGTTAACGTTGAAAGTAATAAGACAATTATGTATATACTTTGGTTTTGGTTTTACTACGGTTTAAGATTATGAGTGGTCTAATAGTTAAGTGGTTGGTTTGGTTTTAAGATGCGCAACTGAAAACCACTCTAGTTCATGCTTTGATTCGAGGAACAATCCATGACAAACCAATAACTGATAACTGACAAGTACCTGAGTGCTTCTCATGAGTGTTGACAGGTCCGTAACAGAGGAACTGGCCACGTTTCTTGACATGTGACAGTCATAGTTGGGAGTTGGCTCCAAGTTCGGTGTTTCAGGAGTCACAGACTTCACTCGGCCTTTCACTATCTACAGTAAAAACAAAAAGAGCAAATAACTCATCACCGTCATTGACTTCGTCGTCGGCGTCATCGTTGTCGTCACCGTCATCGCCATCGTCATCATCTTTATCATCGTCATCGTTACAGTCGTCTTCATCATCGCCATCGTCATCATCGTCAACCGTTACCGCCATCGTCTCGTCATCGTCAACTTTCATTGTGATCGAAAACCTAATCTGAACTCCTAGACCATCCTCAATTAAAATAACCTCAACCTAGACCCATGAATGCAAGGAGTTTGTTCAGCAATAAGTCGTCAAATGGAAGATACTCGTTTAAGTGTACATTATTTTGTATTCTCGATAAATGATAAAAAGAGCTACGCCCCTTGTTAATCCTACATTTTGCAAGATCGTCCTTTGACCCGTGTTGATCTTGATCCTTAACCATCCTTGTTCCTTTATGGTTTATTGCTATCTATTTGTTTGTTTTTTTCTATCTTAGTAAACTTCTATTTTCAGGTTTCCTTTAATTTGATGGTTACTCAAGATACCATGACTGAGCTTCTTTGAATTCTCTCCTCCGCTCGTGTCATGAAGGAAGCCTATAAGAAAGGCGTTGAAAATAACTTACAACAGCGTTCAAATACCTACCTTATAAACTACCAGGTAAGCTGCTCCTGATACGGGCCAATTGAGTGCTCTGAGACATAAATCTGGACATTTCCACACGGTCACTCCCATGTCCCCATCGCCAAGCGTGCGGTTCCCTCCATCACACTCCAAACCCAGTCGACAAATTTCCTTTGCACGACCGTCTTCCGTCTCGACGCCAAACGCCAGTTGTTCTGTCAGTTCTTTGGGGGATCTGCCTTCTTCTCGCAATGCGGCTCTCTTCTCATGATACTCTCGTTCCAGGCCAGGATTGTCGACTTTCTTTATATGCGAGATGCTCACTGCTTTGTCGAGGTTGTTTGTGTCCCAGGTAAGGCGCCTGACAGCGTTTTCTATTTCTTTGGCTTCTCTGGAGTCCACTGGCAAGGTGAACTGACAGTCTGCAATGAATACAGAATACATAAGCTTTTAGCTGTCCGAGTATCTAGATATGGGCGGACTTAAAAGTTTCCAGAGTACTTGTAATGCTAGGCTTGTTCTCGGCTGCGTAGGCTCTCCAGTTGAGACTGGGGCGAAGACAAAGCGGGACCAAAGCGGGAAGGAAAAGGAGGGGGAAAAGACACCCCCCCTCCGCCTCTTAACTCTCCCTCCGACCACTCGCGGTCAGTTTCACCACCTATGCCCTGTCAATCACGGCTAGATCCTTTTTGACTTCTCCCTTTTGGCAGGGCCTCGTGCATTTTTCTTGTGCTCACATGCAGCCTTGGACTGAACATAAACTCAGTAGATGTACATCTACAAGCATGGTTAGAACCAATTATGTTTGTATTAGCAAGGGTTTGAATAGACTGCAGTGTTCCTCTTACGTTGTTGCGACTGATGTTTTGCTTGCCAACCCCACAGACTAGTCTATTATATAGCAGTTTCATCGACCTTTCGCCATTTGGGTTTATCCTCATGAGGCATGAAAGCAGACCTGTTAACTTTCTAATGGTTAAGTATTGTCTAAGCTACCGATGTGCAAGTTGGTGGGACTGGATGTTGCACGCCTGTCAGTTTTCAACACAGAAACTACAAGGCACAGTTGTTCAAAGGGCTTGATAACATTATCCGCCAGTAAAAACACTATCCAATGGTTAAATAGTGACAAACTACGCTCGCTAATGGACAGTGATTTATCCTACGCGCTATCCACCTTTTGAAAAACAGCGCCGTGGGGTGGCAAATGGTTAGAATTCAATATCAACGTAGCGGGTCCGACTGATCGGTTAAAACGATTCGCTCTTCACAATAGAGCGATTGTTAGAACAGAAGAATTTTTAAGACATTTCTCTATTAATTATTCCAAATAACTTACAAATTTAACCAGGGATTTAACCAGGAAGATGTTTTCTCCGTCTCGGAAAGAAGACAGTACGTAAGAGATGTATTATAGATACGGGAATACACCGGCGATTCAAAGAAAAACGCCTGTTTGATACGTTTATCTTGACGCGGGTTGTACCCCCTTGAAAGTCTTGCCCCCCCCCCCCCCCATCAATTTGAAGTCAAGCGAGTCCTGTATAATGGAAATACTAATTAATTCTAAGTGTGAGACCAAAATCGACAGCTTGGAGACATTCACGAAGGTGGTCTTGACGTCAGAGTCACTTAAGGATGCATTTAATGAAATGAAAACTTAGGCGCTGTTCAAACAACGCTAGATAATTTTGAAAATGAAGGTTTCACTCTGTTTTCCGTCCACACCAGAAAAAAGTTGAAAACGCAACAATTACTGGTCATTTTAGATTTGTGTCTGGGGAAAACTCGGTCAGGGAAATCACGTGACGCAATCGTTTTGGGAAAGCTACGTTTTCTGTCCACACTAAAACGAAAAGACGGCGCCTTCAAATCCTCCTGTTTGACAAGCGTTTTCGAGAAGCTCTGTTTTCGCCACGGACTAGTGTGGACGTAGGCCCTAACCGTAGTAAATAAAGCTGCGTTTTCACATTTCTCCGCGGTACAGTCAACGGGTCCTTATAAAGACACCAGAAAATGAGGAAGAATTGTTTATTCATCAATATTATTTTTGTCTTGTTCTTTGCTTCAAAAGTGAAATGGGTCTGTAGAACAATGAAAAATGAAAAAAAAATTCTTTTGCGATGGCGTCTACAGCTAATATGAGGCAGTGCGGCTCAGCAGGACAAAAGTGCACAAGACCACATCAGAGTTGTTAATTAAAGGCAAATTACTTGAAGTCTGCCATTTGAAATAAGCTTCAAAGTGCGGGGGAGTTTTAAGACTGCCTTGCGTCGTCTTCTCATTGGAGATAATCACTAACAGCATAGCCTTCTAGGAAACATCCAGCAAATTTAGATATAAATTACAAAATTGGGACTATCATTGACCCCCGAAAAAGGATTAAAATTTAACATAAATGTCTGCTTTAGGGCGAGAAACTACTGACTTTTCTCTTGACTAGGATATTAGTAAAAAGCGCTCGAGGTTTTCCCTACAATTTTAAATTACAGTTTTAGCCTCATCATTTTAGTTTAAGACGCGTCCCTAAAATTATTCTGTGTTTGTGAATTACCAAAAAGAAACATTTTAGCGTAAATCTCCTAAAGAGAAGTTAAAAACAAAAATAAAAAAATACAAATTCATAGTTTGTTGATATTTACTGTACCGCGCATGGAAAATTCAACCATTCACTGATTCTGAAGATGACCTCCGCTCAGGTTGTCGAAACGCCAGTCACCAAAACCGTTTTCTTTAGAACTATCCTTACCCGGACCATCCCAATATGAGAATTTATGTATTTTAATACTTCACTCGAAAATAACCTACTTACTATTGATATTTTCCGTTGCAGTACGGAAAAATGGGAGAGAACTTTAGTTTTACGATGGAAAGAACTATTAATCATATATCTTCGATGGGGTAGTCCATTGCGTTGACAACGGTGTAAAATTAATATTTTAAATGTTTACCTTCTGAAGGCCTCCTTTCTTTGCGTGGTATGGTATACGTTTTAAAGGATCTGTTAGAATCGCGAGCATCCCGGGCCATGTTATCAGATAAACTTGAGTGGCTATGAAAGACAAACGTAACAACAAGATGAAATTATAGCGTTTGATAACTTACGTCAGTATGTTCTGGGAACAAACAGGGTCGCCATTAAACACACAAAAAATAAAACATACGGTCCCGAAAATTCCAAGCAAATTGCTTAATATGATAGTCATAATAACAATAAAAAAAATATTCACCAAACAAGCGTCTTAGTATTTTTACTAACATTCCTTTTCGATTGCTCCATGTATGTATATTCGCTTTCCTTCATAGCGACTTCGAAATCCTACGTAAGTGTTTTTACAACACACTTCCAAACTTCCTTCTTCAAAACGCTGCGTATTTTAATACGTTAGGAATTGGAAAAACAAGGGAAAATTTACATTTTAAATTCTGACCACCTGTCAGTCTGTTTATAACTGCACAATGACGTAATATAAATTAATGATACCTGAACTGAACTGCGGAAATTTCAACAGTCTTTAAATTCCCAGTTTTCGTCGTACCGTATTTTAAGTGCTCGCTTAGAATATTACTCAATCGATAGCATCAGTTTAATTTCAATGGGATAATATTACGTTCTTCAAGAGGAGAGTAAAAAGATAGCTGAAACTCTGAAATTGAACTCAAGCCTTGCATAATAAGCTAGCTCATTAATATGAATTTCGCACGCGACGAGTGACAGAAGTCAAATTCGCACAGCTCAACTTCTACTGATATCTACAGCGCGCTATGCTCGACTTTTATGCTTTAAAAAAAACTTAAGCCTGAATGGTTTTAGCTTGAGAAAATTCTCTACTAAAAACACCCTGAATAGAATGGTTTTTCTCCCTTCTTTCGCGGCTCATTGTTCATAGTGAACGTAAAAATATTTGACAAGTGGTTGAGTCATAATCTCGTGATCAGCTATTTGTGAAAACAAACCGAGTTAGCTATTGAACTTATTTAAAACACCTACCAAAGCAAACACAAATCTTCGAATGCCGGTCTGTGGAAATGTCAAGAACCATTCCATTAACAATTTCGAACCGAATTTCGATTCCATAAAACACCGAGCTCGAGCGAACGGTGATCAACCTGCTTCCATTGAAACTGAAAAATTTGACGACGCGGCTGTCAATTGGTCGAGCGACAACGTCACACAAATCATTTGTTTTGCGCGCCAAAGAAATGGCGCCAAGTCACCAAAATAACCTGCGTGGCATTCGCTTTGCGTGAATTCAAAAAATGTTCGCACATTAACAATATGCGGAAAGAAAACAAAGGGCTTACTTTCAAAAAATATTCTATAGCTCAGTGAGGCGATAGAAAAAAACATAAGGTTCATTTAACACCTTCTGGAAATATTTGTACACTTAACCTTTAATCCAATCCGACGCTTTTTAACTTATACTCAATGACGGGGAATTATGTTCAAAATACACTTTATATTCTTTTACCTAATGTTTCCAGGTTGACCTGACTTGCGTTCGCGGAACATGTGTTGATTACAAATAACAGTTTCTTCGACATTGTAACACAGCCACCCACGATCCTCGATGGCGGCTGTGACACACTTTTTTTGAGGTAGTGGCCTCAGTCGACTAGTGCAAAAGAAATTATTCTGTAAAACTTACGGTTCCGCACTTGCCATTTTAAAAGGTTTCTCTTCACACATTTTTACTTTCTGTTTCCCTCGCCTTTCAGCGATAAAAATATTTCTTTTTCTAAGTACCTTAGACGCAATCAGACGGAAACAATAAATATACTACTTTTATTTTTCCTTGGGCAGGAAATCGGCAACTAAAAAAACTATTATTTCTGTCTTTCTAAATCCAAAGACTTACATTGTGTTCATTGCTGTTGAGAACAGTCTACATTGAAGCGTTGTTGAAACAAAGAGTTGCCGAAACAAGAAAAGCGGGACCATCGGCAAGAGGCCCCGAAATGGGGATCAGGAAATTCCCAGAAAATCTGAAAATCATTGAATTTTGCAAAGCCAACCATCCAACTAAATAATCCGGGAGGAAAGAACAGAAATTCCCGCTTAAAATTATTTGTTATACAACACTCTCTAGTGGAATACTTAAGCTATAGACCCACACAATTTTTATTTTATGGTTTATAGGCTGATACACTACTCAGTCTTTTTGTAAGAACACGAGAAGAATTCCTGCAGCTTGTGATTTACGATTTCTTCGGAGTGTTCTTCCAAAATCCCAAGCGCCTATCATGCCTCTAAGCCATAAAAACTAGTGGTCTATTGCTTTTATAGAATAATTCAGAAGCTTAAGACACAATAAACCATAAACCACCTCACCCCCCCCCCCCCCCCCCCCCCCCGCATGCCCTATTTTCCAATATTATCGTCCAGTGTACAAAGTTCACTTAAGTTTTTAGTTGCAATGATTTATTATTTAAATTAGCGTCGATCACATGCATCACAGCTCTGTCTCGGACGCGCTCAAAAGTCCCGCGGTCACAAACCTCTTAATTCTGTCATGCCCTGCTGTTTTGCTTTGGTTTTGATATTATAAAACATTAAAAGATATTCTTGCGCTTAGTGAGAGGGTAAAAAAAAAAAAAGTTCAAGAAAGAAATACCTTCCTGTTCATTTGTTTAAATGTAGAAATATTGATTATAATTAATTTTCTTTATGCCGAACGCTTTTTAATAAATTACGATATATGGCCTCTGACTAACAAATAAAGAACAACCTCAGCCCACGTTTTGACACTAATAAACTGATTTTTTTTTTATAACGAGGCCGAGTGACTGATAATTATTTTTCAACTGTTGAATAATGTTTCCAATTGTCCTGACGTGCGTAAGCTGTATGGGCAACTGTTGATTAAAAAGATGATTCTTTGTCAACATTCTCGCGTGAGAGTGATTGTAACACCGGCTACAGACGTTTCACAATGGCTTTTGATGCCTTTTTGCTTTTTTCCCCACGGATTTCAGCCCTAAGATGTTTCTTTTTCTACATACGTCAAAGTTAAGCAGACTCAGTCATCTGCTTAACTTACTCATCCGCCCATGATCCTCGAAGGTGGCTGTGCCACTTATTTTTCGACCTTTTTCGAGGTAGTGGCTGCAATCGACTAGTGCTAAGGAAAACATCCTATAAATTTACGGTTCCGCAGTTGCCATTTTAAAAAGTCTTCTTTTTACGCCTTTTTAATTTCTATTTCCTTCGCATTTCAGCGATAAGATATTTCTTTTTTCAAGTACTTTAAACGGAATCAGACGGAAACAATATACTGCTTATATTTCTTCGGCAGAAAATGAGCTACTAAAAAACTAAAAAAACAATTATTTCTGTCTTCTTATCCAAAGAGCTACATTGTGTCATGGTGAGCAAAATCTACATTGAAGCCTTGTGACTTCAATTACTTAACGTTGAAACAAAGAGTTGAAATTGCATTCTTTAGACAGAAAAACCGTGGTCATGGAAACCAGGAGTAAGAAGTCTGTTTTTTTGAGTTTCTTTGATTCTTTTTGCTACAACACGCCGGTCTACACACATAGCTGAGAATTAGTCACAATTTTAACTGAAACCAGAGAGATCTCACATCTAAAAAAATTATTGATACTAAGAAATGGGCTAAAATTGTAACTGATTGCTGGGAAATTGCCAAAACTTATCTAATAACTTTTAGCAGGCCCAGCCAGACTCAGACCTGGCTTCAATGTTGCTCTCTTCTTCTAATGAATATCCCCGTCCAGTTAAACGGCTCCCATCTGAGGGTGTTTCTGACAATTGTCGGTGCGGTATATGCTAATTACATAGAAAATTGATTATTATCACACAAACACACAAAAAGCCGTTCATTCATTGTTTATAGTTTGGGCAAAAAAAACAAAGCCAATTCTTTGTTCACGAGGTTTAGCTGCATTTCACAGGTAACTATACAAAACAGGAAATCAATTTTCAACTGTTCAACCAAACATGCCTGGGTTTATGTGCGGAAAAATATCTTTTCAGAGGTACCCGCCAAAACTGTCTGTACGTTTTTTCAAGTTTGTAAACTGCACTGAAGGTGTGGTAAACACAATTCACTGGTTTGCCGAAAGTTGTTTACATATGCAAAATAGAGTATTGTTACTAGTAGTAATCAAAGATTATGGGAGTGCGTTCGACGCCGCTATTTTAGCACATATACATTAAATAATTTTACTTGCTGATTTTTACGGATGCCTTGTGTATCTTGTATCTTCAAATAAAATTGATCGAGGAAAAGATATAAAATTAATTCTGAATTAAATCTGGACAATTCTTTTGACCTTGATATAGCTTATCGCAAGCAACGATTTCTCGAGTATTTCTGCCGACTAGACTTTCACAAAAATGTAATCATCTGCCGATCTAAATGTCGGGATGACAGGGAAATATTTGAAGTTAACTAACTCCTTTAAAATCTTTGTCCAGAACAAAGGACTTAGCTTTTAGCTTCATTCATGCAATTACTGATTTGGTGAATGGCTGTGGTGCGGTTTTGGTCTGATCCCCGTGTCACCGGCTACATTGAATTCGCCGCTTTTTTTTCATCTATATTAACTTCCTCATTTTTGCGACCTCCTCATTTTTGTAATCAAAAAGCACCACCACTCAGAAATTAACCGGCCTTCTTGAAAATAACTCGGCATTGCTTTTCTCCCTTTAACACTGGACATAAGGACGACGAAATTAAAGTCTCCTCTGATCTAGACAAATCGGGAAAGATCGAAGGAGACTCTGCTGGCAGGGTAACGAAAGTGACATGTATATTTCCACGTGTGACAACCAGCTTGAAACAAATAAACATTGCCGTACGTTGTTACCACGAAGGCAAAACATTAGATAGTTGAATTGGATGCGAACAGATTCACAGAACATCATGAATTATCTGGACACAGAAAAACAGCCGTTTACGCTGAACGGTACCGGGCCGAACGATTATTTTGTAGTGCTTGCTGCAAGTGGAAAATAAGTGTGGAAATTAATATGTTCTTTCTGCAGGCGATCGCTTAATTAAATTCACGTAGCGAGCTGTTCATTCGTATTGAACCGGCCTAATGAAACGGGCGCTAAAAACTAAACCTAAAAGTTAAATGCAGAGCGCGAAATCTCTGCGCTGCAAAGAAGAAAGAGAGAAGATAACAAACTACCTACTTGCACTGAAGTGGAAGCAACCCGAGGGTTCCGAACGTCGTGTATATGCTGCTTATTTTCTCAGTATCATTGGTTTACAAAACGATTTTGCTCTGAATTTGATGTAAAACATTCATCGATACG
>OMLO01004661.1_pt1 | contig 11475 bp, 12 predicted proteins | sample 1674811 | NCBI WGS metagenome assembly OMLO01 (sample SAMN06265003, study PRJEB25207) | coral metagenome | isolation source: Coral host | place: Mexico:La Bocana,Puerto Morelos, Mexico | collected 2008-11-13 | reverse complement strand
CAATTTTGTCACACAGCGAGCTAGCCGGGCGGAATCGCTCCGTGAGCGGGCAAGATCGAAAATTTCCGCCCGCTCCCAGAACCAATCAGATTGCAGGATTTAGAGAATTCCGCCCGCTCACAAGCCAAGAAAAAAATAAAACATCCTCTTAAAACTCACAAGCTTCAAACGGTTGCCAGAAGGATATTTGGTACAACTGAACTTGACTTAAGAAAGATTAAACCGCAAGAATAAACCAATTAAAATGTTATTGCATGTGCCACATACAATTAGTTTGAATGAAAAACCGCAATTTCAACTTCGACCAGATTCTTAGAATTACATAATTTCTAAAAAATAAAGTGCACGCTCCCGACTTAAACTAGGCTGATGTTTTACCGTTTCAGTGCAAGAGAAAATGAGGCGAGCTCATATCATGGTCTCTTGTTCTGAAAATTACTTTTTCGTGCGTATTTAATCGTACTGACAAAGTTCTGCACCGTCAAACGGGCTTACTGTTGTAACCTTTTGGCTCTGTCTGGAATGGAAAGGGTAAATTAATGCCACTATACTTAATAAGTATACCTGGCGCGGCTCTCTCACGAATACCGTTCTCTTATTGGATGTGCTACTCGTGTTATCTATTCTGTTATAAGTGGAGTGTAGAATAGCAGTGTGCGGTTGTTAACCAAATGGTGGCTGCTTTTTCCGGTTTAGTAAAAAACGTCTGTGAATAGGATTAAGATAAAGTTTTGAATGACGCTCTCAATTTCTATGCGTGATGTAGTTGGCTCGCCGGCTTGGCCCTCGTCAGCTCAGGCCACGCGAAACAAATCTTCACGAAGCTTAAAATGCATTTGTTATCAGAAACTTGAAGGATGAATGTCTCGTGTCTGGAGTTGCTAATCAATTTGCAATCCATCATGATCAAAACACAGGAATTTATGACTTAGAAAGACTATTACAGTCCACATAAGCGAACATTTTAGAACTTTACGTTCACTCCTTTAGTAGATACTGAAAAGACGGCTTCCAAGCGGATTTGCACTCTTGGCAGTGTTTTCTGCCTCTTTCCGTCCACTCTAAGCTTTGCTTTCTGTTCCCTCGCTAAAATTCCTCACTATATCTTCCCCGTCACTCAAACAGTGGTCCACGATTTCCTGTTTGAACTCGATTGATATTTCTCCTTCAATTCAGCCCTTAATCTTGTGCATTCATGTTAAAATTACAGCGAATTAGTAATGCGATGATCCTAGTGTTTCTGGCTTATGAAATTCTGAACGAGATTATTTTGATTAACGAATTCAGACAATAGCTAACTGGTTTATAGGAGTAAGCTGTAATCCGTTGGTTTTAGAAGCACATGCGAAACACTTGACTTGAAATTCAATCGAAATCTGATCAGACATCTTTGCCAGACTGGTTGGAATTTACAATTCCCTTAAAATGCATCTTATGTACAGTCACCGCGCTCATCCAAATCGATGTGTTGGCCATGTTTGTCAGTATGTTGGGATCAGGTTGTAATACTGTTGTTGTTGTTTCTTCTTTCAGATTTTATTGTAGTTGTTTTTGTTTGGCGTAAACCAGACAGACGATAACCCGCCTCGATTACGTACTTATGTAGTCTATAGTCAGACACACGAAGATAGTATTGTGTTGTGCAGGAAAGAATGGCCATCTACTAAGTTTAGCTAATTTTAGAGTTTAAACACGGTTGTCTGTTATACTCTATTCTCAGTTAGCTCAGGAATCAAGATGGGTTTCAGAAGTTCTGCATAATTCCCACATAATATCGCTTAAAATAATATACAATGCCTCATCAGTTCTTTGAACCTCGTTTCATTCAAACCTGTCACGACTCCGTGAACGAACCGGCGGATTCAGAGTTTGTCGAATGTCAGTTCTACATCCAGAGCATGCGTAACAAAAGAACAAGAACAATTTCAGACTTTTCCGGACAGATTGGGGTGATTTCTATTCAGAATGAAGTATTGTTTGAAGTTATGACGTTTCTGCGAACTATTAAAAAGTAATCTAAGAGTAATTTGCGGTGAATAAGCCCTTATAAAGAAGACAACATTACTTTTGAAAAATAAACTTGCCATCGTGCGTATCTAATATTACAAATTGCACTCGAAATCACGTGGTTTATACCTATGCTAACCTTAGAGACAGTTTTTAGAACTTATTAATACAAGAAATTCATTTGAAATTCTAGAGTGAACGAAAAATAATAACCGATTTAGCGTAAACTGACGATCGAGAAATTGAACTGTTAAATGTGCAGAGCAGCTCTGTGAAAAATAAATTTAAATGAGTTCTTTAGCCAAACGTTTATATATTAGGTTCACAAGAGCTGAATGCAACTGCTCAAGGCTTGGAAATTACGGCATTCATATTGAATTTTCATTCAGAATGACGCATAGGCTCTTAATTAAACTTCCCAAAATTTGGACTGGGGCCACAAAAGAGGTCTTAGCGGACCACCTCCTGTTAATTTCGTGTAAATTCTGGCGTGAAATAGCACTTGCTGCTTTGAAAACAGTGATGGTTCTTGTCTTTTTTTTAAGTTTCTTTGCTCAAATCGTGCTTTTGGAAAAACCGTTTCTTACCGTCTGTTCTCTATATGGTGTTACTCATTACAACTCGTTTGGTTGACAAGGCCGTTTTATTACAAACAGCGAAATTACCAGAAAGCGATTTTAATTTAGCGGTTCATGTTTAATTCAACAATACAGGAGGTTTTAAGGAGTTTTCAAGGTCTCTTCCCTATTCATGTTGAAACGTATTTATTCATCGGTATCGGAATAAAATACTCATGTCTTGTCGTATGGCTTGAAGGCAAGGCCGGTGTTCTCTCCTTAACTCCACTGTTTTAGCTGTCCAGCTTTTCATATTCGTAATTTATGTCTGAGCAAAAGGCAGTAATTGCTTTTTGGGGAGGAATTTAATTATCGAAAGCCTGTTAATTGTTCAGTTACTTTAAGAGGAAACAACTTGTCAATAGCATTTTAAAGTTTTATGACAACTGAACAGCTTTTGAAAAGCTACAGAGAAAAAGGCCAATTGATTGAAAATATGATACCGACCGAAGCTCTTAGTCTAAAAGTTTCTCGTGTGAATCAGGTTAAAACAAGCCTGATGCTGTTGCTACACTGGACTTGATAACCACTTTTAATTTAATGTTGGCATGCTTTTAATTCTTCACAAAAACAATAAACTTTTAAAGCAATATCAAATGAGATTTGGATCAAACAAAATAGAAACCTTCGCTCGCTTCAGCAAAGTCTGCGCCAAAGAAGACGATAATTGCACCAAAAAATTTGCATAAGACGTCTTTAAAAGGTTTTCTTGCACCGTTTGGTTTTGTTTTTATCCGGTGGAATTAGTTAAAACTACAAACGGGCCACTAATTCCCTCCCTCCTACTGATTTGATGGGAAACCTTTTTCACTACCTCGCACAACAGCTTTTAACGGCTCCCGGCTCAACGTGTTTACCACAAGGGTGCCAAAGTTTCTCAAAAAGCAAGCACACGAACTGATAGTATATATGTGTGTAGTACAGATGTTGCTACGTTTTGTCTCGCTCGTAATGATATTTCCACTTCGCATAATGTAACTTCACCTGTCTCAAATTATAACACAACTGACAAGTGAAAGCAATTTTTTTGATAATACATTAAAAGGCAAAAGTAATGTATGTCTTGAAAATGTACATCAAGTTAAATTTATTCATTTCGATTTGAATGAAACGTCGTCGAGGACTAAATGTGTTTGGCAGTCCAGAAAGACAGTGCGCCGAAAAGATGTATTACTCAGTTGATTAACCTCAGGAAGGTTTTTCACACCATTACTACCTCAAACGCGGACCAAGTCTTTTTATTCTTTAAAGCATATTCAAAAGGTAAATAATTAATATTTTGTACACTTTCGAGGGTCGAGTACGTCAGTCTTCTTTTAAAAACTCACTTTTCAAACACCCTCAGTTGAGATGAGAATAAGCTTATGAACTCAACTGATTTATTTTCTTTCTTCCTCCACAGTTCCGACGTAAAAGAACATTGAAAAAGGTCAGTAATTATAAAAACAAAAATACACCTTCAAATTGAACGAATTTTGCACTGAATAAAGCAAGACCACAAGATAAACTCATATGCAGATAAGTGATGCCAGGGCTATAGGTGTGGAAAGTGATAGGAAACTTGAAATAAAGCGTAATGAGACATCTTTAATGTTTACAATGAAAGGAGAGAATAAAACCCAATCCCGAAAGTGAGGAAGCACTTTGATACTCTATTTTAAAACTACACTGAACGACAGTTTCTTCTTGGCGAAAAAGAATCATGTTACCACCATCACAAGCACAGCTGCTCGGACAGGTTTCAAAATGTTTATTTGATAATCACTCTACCCTTTGAAAGCAAGCTAACAATTGTCACAAATGCCAGTCAAGTAACGTTAATTTGTGTCAAGTTATTTCCCTTGGTACAACTCAAGTAGGCGCTCAAGACAGCTTATAGACCTACGAATTTCCATATCACATAGCTAATGAATTTCTCTAAAAGTAAAATATACCCAAACCGGCGTTATTGCCGGTGAATACAACGTGAATCGCCCGATTGTTTTGATATACGGTACATGAATACTTCTGGTACATTTCCTCTTCTATATCCGTTATGATTTAAACATAATTTTTGTAAGTCAACGATGAAGGGCACTGATGATGTTCGAGGGCAACTGAGCGATAAAACAAGAGATCATCAAGTGATTGCAGAAGTAGTTTGAAAGTCTGAGAATGTTTGTTGATTTTATTAGAAAGGTTGGCTCTAAAGTATATAAACAAGCTCAGTACTGTGTCGTAGGAAATGTAGAAAAAAAAAGCCTCGGGGTAGAACTCAATTTCTGGTTTACATTACGTTAAAAACCTTCAATTCCTTTCAAAGGAAATGCTGTCGACATCTGTATTTCCACAGTGCGAGGTAAGATTTTGAGAACAAGACAAAGTAACCTTAAAAATTAACCGTTATCAAATTCCCGGTTTTTCGCATTTTCGAGCCGTACCTTCGATTGTAAAAACCAAGTGGTGGATGTTATATTTAATGGCAAAGGAGCATTAGAGGGAAATATTTTCAACTTATACATCATTTTCCCCAACTTCATGCCTAATCGTCCTTTTCTGCGAAAATTGGCAGTACTTAACAACAGTTAACAGACACAAAACTAAACCATAGTTTAAGCTTAGCAAATTAAGGAATTACCCTTCCGACTTGCCAAAGGCAAAGTTGTGCTGCTAGATTTGTAAAATCGTTAAATTGAAGGTCGAAATCAGATTTCTCAAATATCAATTCTGTGTGGAGAGAAAGTGGAAATTACAACATAGGTAACATGCAAGTCCCGGGGGGGGGGTACTCCCAGAAAAATTAGGTATGGGTGTGCGACTTGAGATTTAACCATGGCGCTTGACACAAGAAACAGCTGAGAGTTTTAGGAACTGCGTTAAATACTGAGCATGGAAAATCCTGCAGCTGCACTCCGCATGCCTTGCGGGTGAGGTGGAAAGATATGATTTGGGGCTCAGGGAAGATTAAAGCTAATTATACCGAATAAAAATGACAAAAATGATTCCAATCAAGCAAAGAAAACAAAACGGAGTTTCAGAGATGTTCAGTATTCTCTTAAACACGTCCTTTTGCAAACTTATGTTCCTGTGTTTTGAAATGTTCCAGGGTTTAAATGTACTAGGGAGAATGCATCTTCGCATGCACACAGCCTATTAATTAATTATTGTGATGCGAAAATACGAATCCGGAAAACACAAATTCGTGCACTTAAAATTTAGAAGTCTAGCTTTTGTACAATAAAATGGTTAAAACTAGCCTTTAACGAGTCTGGCAAGACCCGAACTCCTCATTTTTGAAAAAATATAAATAATTAAGAGTAACTGCTTGGTGAAACCTTTTACCAAACAAATTGGATAATGACACTGGGCGACTGAGAGGAGTGAAAAATAAGATAACGTGTCATTTTCTTCAACAATTCCTTCTATAGATCACCCAAGACTTGACTTGGTAATTATGATAATTTGGGAGCGATCTTTGAACAGCAGCTTTAAGTTGTTAATTTTTCTATTTGTATGCATGTCACCTAGATATCGTTTTTGCACTGAATTGCCAAGAAAACAGAGAACTTGTCGGAGGTAACAATCAACTGCCAAATCGCAACTCTTGTGCTGGAGGCAGTTTGATTAAAATAGACCTTACGTAGTTCCATATGAAATAACTAATATTCATTGAAATAATTCCCTATGATATTTGAGTAAAAAGAATAAATTAAAAAAAAAAAGCAAAACAATATCGGGAACAAAAAAGCTTTGGATTTATTTATGATAATACAAACTGTTAGAATTTTAAACAGCGTTTTCCAGGGGGTGTGCTAAATTTCTCGTCTCAATACGAGCAAGGAAAATGCAGTAATTTTTGTTAAAAGGAGATTTCTATTGTCTATCAGCTCTAGAGCATTCAGTTGCTAGTGGAGGGGTTTTGTTCGTAGAGATCTTCATTATATTTATATTTTATGAAAACGCTAACAAAAGTGTCTCTTATGAATGCGTTCCCCAGCTGACGTTTGGTTACTCGACAACTTGTATTAGAAAAATTACGCCCAACACAATATAAGGTCTATAAAGTTAACATCGCGGCAGTCCGACTATTAAATTAGTTACGGCTGCTTCGTGTTATACTTCTCGTATCAAGACCACTTCAGTCGTGCAATAATTCTTTTGTAGCAATTAACAGGTGAGTGTCCAGGTTGATATTCACAAAATATTTTTTGTTGTGAACTGATCGTGTACTTTCCTCGTTCGTTCAAGTAGACATCTCGCTAAGTTGACTAGACTTAGCGAAGTCAAAATTAGTCGTCTTTTACTGAATTAACTGTTCCAATCGAAAGGCCGTTCGCGTGTGTGTGTGTGCTGTGTCCATTTAAGACAATGCGAATATATGAAAAAGTTACATAATTGTGACTATATCGAGAAATTATAATAACGACCAACTGGCTATCCAATACATAATCTTTCAGCTGTTTAGAACATAAGGAACAAACTAGATTTTTGTTCCGGTTCCAACTGATTTGGGGATCCGGCATTTTCGACCATGTTACACTGGCTTTCGTCAGTTTAAACTTGTTTATTCAGACGGCCCTTGTTGATGCAACACGTTGCGTTGAGCAAAGCAAACAAAGCTGTCGCGTGAGCTAGGCATTTGTTTGAGTTTCCTGGGAAATTTCCTCTTTCTTACAGCGATGTAATTTACATGTACGACGACAACATCAATAGGGAAAAAAGCTATCAAGCAATCGCCTGAGGATACAAAAGATATAAAATTGGAAGTAGTTTAGTTCAACTGAATCAAAGGAGTCAGTTTCTTTTGTCGTCGTTTGCTCTCAGTCACCCTTCAGACAAAATCAACACGTTACAAAATGCACGCAATTATAAATGTTTTCTTCAGATAAAGCGTTTAGTAACCTGTTGTAGATCATGATACAGTTTGAATTGAAAATTGGCAAAAAATCATATATATCCTTTTTAGCAAGGTGATGGAACATTCAAGAGCTGAAATTAAAAGTTAAAAGTCAAAACTGAAATTATATTTTTTTTGTTGTTTAATTTTGTTTGTTAACATTTTGTCAAGAAGGTTTATAGGCAGCTTGGTTTCAACCTGTCTTGCGTAATTTTTCCATTCATGTACTTATACAGATTAACTCGCTCCAATTCCTATAACTTGGCATCAACGTAACAAAGATGCTGTTACTGATCAGTGTTAGCCTGTTTAACTGTCAAGTTACCGAGACCGTTTAGTCAATTCAAAACCCAAACTGCAGCTCGGTGAGATCGGCTGTGTGGCGAATACGCATCGATCTTTTGGTTAACATACTTCAGACGTCTCAGTTAACTCCACCGGAAAATCATGGCTTTGACACCGGAAAACTGGTAAAGCAAAATATGTCTTTGCTTCACTCCCATGATTAGGTTAACGTCATTCTTTGTCTCTGCCACTCGCGTGAACCTGAGAACACCCTCTTTAACCTGTATCGTTACATGAAACTTAACAGTCATAATTTTGGATTTTGGATTTGTCTGTCGTATTAGGGGGAGAAATTTCTCACCTTATTTTTGATTATTTTGTCGATGGCTTCGTCACTACTGAACTTAGCTGCACTGAACAAACAGGAATGATAAAGGGAAGTGAACGACAGAAGGAAACAACTGCACTGTAGAACGAATCAGATCCGGCAGCTTTCAACCCGTAAGCCGGAAAATTTCGCCCATCGCCAGAAGTTTGGTCAAACTGTCTTGTGAGCCTTTCTTTCTTCGCGGATCAATTAAAGAAATAATAAAAAAGGAAAAAAGCGGAAAAACGGCTAAACGAATATACTGTTATCGGTTTGTACAAGGCCACTATGCATCCAGATCTTCTGTCATATTTCGTTCATATTAAGACCACCTAGATGAAATGTTGTTTGATACCTGCCAGCGTTCGCGCCAAATCTACCGGGAAAAATTAATTTTCCTTTGGATCTGCATAACGTGTTTTTTAAAATTCTGGTGTGAGTTGTGTTTATTTACATAAAGGCAGGTTCTCCCCTGGCAATGTAAATATGTCTGGTTTTAATAAACATTTTCTCTAATTATTTCTTGTCTTTATCGAATCGTTGATTGATTTTGGGAGGATCAGTTTGTCCAAATCCTGGGCCAATTAATTGTTGCTATTGATTTGTCATTTTCGTAGCACTTTGTACCTGCGGAGGACCACGAGGCAGGAAAATAACTCTCGTTGTCCCGATTTATTTTCTTCACATCACGGTGAGTGGTCTGTAGCATGTTTGAAACAAGCTTTCCGATTTTACTAATGATATACATATATATTTTTAGTTAGTGTTATCTAATTAAATTTAGTACTGTTTAGTAATATTAATTACGATTCTGTTTACCCATGTGACTTGGTTTCGTGTGGAGGAATCGCGTGTTAGGAATGATCCGAGGCTAGGGAAATCCAGACGAATGAATGATAATTTCTCATTGATTCGCTTAGCTTTTATGTGATGTTTTTTCATATTAAACTTCATTAGGGATTCCGATCAATTAATTAATTAATTGCTTTTGATTTTTGCACAGTTATTTTACAATCTACTACACCAGTGCGGTCACTGAACTTGTGCGTGCTACAAGCCTGATCGAGAGCATTCGCAAGATTGTCTCGTGATGTTATTTGGTGAGTTACAATTGTTAGTTTGTCACGTAATTTTGTACGTTGACAACTGAGCCATCAATTCCTGTTTAGTGACCAAAAATTTGACTGAAGCTCTAAAAATCAAAAATTGTCTTGATTGTGCAACCTACAATTCTTGGGACCTACAAAAACCTGTAGGCCGAATTCATAGCTTGAGCTCGGAAACTGGAAACGGTTGATTTTTCTGCCGCATGAATTTAATGCGATTTTCCAAAATTTTGGAAAACCGTTTGCCAGTCATATTTTAATAAAAAGTTTTTTCAATTCATGGTTGAGTTTGAATTTATATAACCAGTAAACACGACCAGTGTGTTTTTCACTGACAAAAATTGATCCTTTACCTGGAGGTGTGCTATATATGATTAGCCAACCTCCCTTGCAGGAGGACTGGGTAGTTTTTGGGAGTTCTTCCCAGCCAAAGTATAAGCACCCGCCTGCTCTGTGAGACTCAGTGATAAAAAATGTGAATTAACAGGGACAGAGTTGCACCACGAAGACTCTCATACTGATATCTTGCAACAGTGAGTTCCTGATCCCAAGCACGAACTGATAACCGCAGGATTTAAGTCATTCTAGTGGCGGAAGGGATTTTGCATCTTAACACTGACACTCTTCTAAACTGCTGAACCGTCGGATTTAATTTCACACGTCCGTCTGCTAAACTGAGGCAGCCATCTTTGAGGTATTGACACCCTCTCACTAATATCAGCACCATAATCTTCCCTCTCACTGTTTTATAAATAAGTTAAAAATTTTGCTTAAAGAACATCCACAGACCAAAACCTAGGAATTAGGCGACAAGTTTCAAACTTAATGACATTTCTTACTTATCGAATTGTGCAATCATGTTACAATTTATAAGGCTTAACTGTCCTCAAGTATAGCCCAGTCATGAAAGTATAAAAGTGGTTTTGGCAGTCAATCAAAAAAGAATGCCATTCGTGCTTAACCATGAATTTCGCAGTCAAAAAAATAAAAAGAATAAAAAAGTATTAACATTTGTTGTCAGTCTATATCTTAAACACCTCTTATTTTTTTAACAAAAAAGGCTTGTTTTCCAAGTGCCCAGAAGACACGGTTTATTTTGTACCAGCATTTTAGTAAACTAAGATTTTGCCAAAGTATTTAACTTCGTATTAAATTTATATCTGCCTGGGGGTAAAAATAAATCAAAACTTTGTTCACTGTATAAAAGTAGACCTTTGTGATTTTAAATTGCTATCATGTTCAGAATACGCGAGTAAACCTTGATGAAATGGCAGCCATCCGATGATATCTTCAGCTAAAAATGGAGAACACCGCTCTTCCACGCGAACAATACGTTCAGAAATCGAAATTGATGAATGATCTTATGGTACTGAGTGGTAAGTGAATCTCCGGCAAAAATTGGCGTCGAAATAATTTATTAAACCAACAACTGTCGACGATAAAATGGCCTGCAATTATAAATGTGGCCTTCGTTTCTGAAAGATTCCAGCAAATTCGCCCCCGATCTATGAAAAAAAGAAAGAAAAAAAAATGCAACGGAAACAGCAACAGGAAACCTGCGACTCTGGCACATTTCAAAGTAAGTAGTCTTTTTCTGTAAATTCACCAACGAAGAGTGACTTGACAAGATATCAACACTTACGAAATCAGAGTCTGCGATCCTTAATTCAGTAGTAGCCACTTTTCTTCTCGACAAGAGCCTGGAACCGAGTTACTAATTTGCAAGTTTGCCATGACAATGCAATATGGGGCTTGTGTAGTGAAAAATATTGAATCACGTCTCCTCTACAAGACAGCTAAGGGATCTGTAGCTTATTTCTTGGCCTGTTTAATTTGGGGACGTGACAAAATTCACTTATCTTATTGGAACCCTTAGAAATTGGAACACGTTAGAGAAATCCTATTTTGTAATCTAGCTGTCAGTCAAGGTTATATTAAACAGGGACGCATAGATTATTTGTTGTGTAAATGACTGCAGCGTATATTAAAAAAAATAAAGTGAAGTTTACAGGATGTCTAGACATGATCAGCAGTGGGTATCTATCTATATATACATGTGTTGTTTTTTTTTCAACCGCATAGTACTAAATAAAAAGGCGAAATGTTTAATAAAATAGGTCTATCCTACAACTTTTATTCTGTAAACTAAAATGCAAATAGTATAAAAAAAATAGGAAAAATGCATCTAAGGAGATTTCGGACATGATTGAAACATGC
>OMLO01004660.1_pt1 | contig 11479 bp, 11 predicted proteins | sample 1674811 | NCBI WGS metagenome assembly OMLO01 (sample SAMN06265003, study PRJEB25207) | coral metagenome | isolation source: Coral host | place: Mexico:La Bocana,Puerto Morelos, Mexico | collected 2008-11-13 | reverse complement strand
CAGTTTTTAAGTCAAAATGTAGCATAAAGTGGCTTTTATGATAACATGGAAACTTTTATTTTCTTAGTGACTCCTCAATATCTATGGACGGTGCAAAAGATCTTTAACAGCCGCATTCACGGATCGAACCCAATTGCCACCCATGGTAACGTGAAATCAGTGGATGGTGGTCTTCAACTGAATGGAGTGGATGCATGGCTGGACGCAGGGGATTACTATGGGCAGTGCTTGGGTGATCCTGATCTCTGTATTAAGGGTTTCTCTTTTGCTTTACAGGTATCAAATCCTGTTGTATATTACAATTTATGCAGAAACGTTTGGTTGTTATTAAGATTTTTAAGAGTCATAAGGAGTACTGGGACCTTTCTGTAGATCACCTACGGGTGAGAAATCTTCCCGTTAAAATATCACTATCAGTTGGGAATTAAAAGAGTGAAAACCCAATCGATTTTGTTTCTTTGCCAAAAAACAGTAAGTCGCTAGACAGTTTTAAACATAATATTTTATAGACCTCTCCCAACGACGGGCGGCACAACGTGATCGTGGAAGTAATTCATAAATGACAGGGAGTAAACGTTAGATATTCCAGTTTTTGTAGGAGCAATTCATAAATCAAATGTCTGCTTTCCAGATTGACTTTGTTATCTTGTTTTTCTTTATCTATATCTCTGTTCATTAAAATTTATCTGTAATATAATAATTAATAGTTGGATGACCTTTTTTCCCTCAGCTTAATTTCGACGACGACGCTTTGTCCTACAAAGACAAACGATATGTTTTGGACTCTAGCGGAAACTCGCGAGGTGTGTCAATCTTCATTCAAAATGGCTCTCTATTTTACAAGGTGAGATTACATTAGGGCCGACCAATATATTTAGTAGGAAGGTACAAAATCTACAAGCCACCCATTTTTTTTTCATACAAGAAGACGAAACACAGCCTACACTTTTACCATTAATGCATGAATGACAGAAAACGACATATCAGTGTCTCTGATTAAGTGGACGCAAATGACTACGTGAGGATATCAACCATTATTTGTTATCTATCTTTTTTTGTAATCGAACTCACATTTAAACTGTGTTATCTGACAATAAAGCTGATTTACTTTGAAGGTTGTGACATCGACAAAAGAATGGCAACTTTCCATGGAGCTTGTAACCAATGAGTGGCAGGATATCGCATTGACATGGAAAAAAGAGGAAGGGTTAATGCTCTATGTCAATGGGGCATTCAGGGACTCGCTCAAGGATGGAACAGTAACAAGTCTGATACCGAACAAGCAGGCACGACTAACTATTGGTAGAAAGAGTGGAAACCCGCCTTTTAAGTACACAAGGTATGAGGCCACTACCCTTCGATGGAAGGTACTGATCGTAGTGATTTAGAAGGAGTTAAAGGTCTTTCTACCGAGGAATCTAAAGATTTAGAAACCCCGTAGATAAACCTTTAGTAGTTTCAATAAAAGATGTGATAACTGTCCTGAGGGAGTTCCTGAGGCTCTTTTCTTTGTATATAAGCACAACATGATATTTTTTTTCTATAGGATGTACATTAGTTCGCTGTACGCCTTCACCCGTTTCCTTGCACCAGAAGATGTGCCGTATGTATTTACATTTGATAATACAGGTAAGATGCCACAATTTCTAATCTGGAGACTATTTTATGGTAATTATTACAGTTATGTCGAGTATCCTGACCGTGAGAGGAACATGTCGAAGCGCGCCTCGATCCCGATTCTATGTTTGGGGCTAGAAACTCGGTACCAGCAATCTATACGAGTTACGCTCACTACAAGTACTCGTGTTCTCTGCAAGATTAATTTTCGAGATTTTCCTGTTTTGACCTGTTTTTCATTTTCCTACAAAACCTACAATTAAATAAGTAGATTGAGGTAACTTGTAAAGTAGTAGATCTTAGTTGACAAACCTCGGAAATAGTTCTTACAACTTAAATCCGTGTGTTCGCTTCCAAAAAACGGTGTGATCTCTTCTAACAAACTGTATAAAAGAGATGTAAATAATTCTGTGAAATATAGACCCCGTTTAAAAGTAATGGCCTTCTTTGCTATTAATGTTTATTCTTCCACCAATATGTCCGCCTTATCTTGAAGATTATTTATTCATCCTTCACCCCCGTACGTCGCGAGATCATTCCTCCACCTTAAGAGGGTAGCTCCTTATTCGTTTTCTGGTATGGTCATCAATTTGTTGTTCCCCATACCAAGGGTTATTCCTCGTAGCCTACCTGAAAGGGAAACACACCACAATTTAGCATTTTGGAGATCCTGTAGATATAGATAAATTTTGATAAACTAGTATTGTACATATGTGACTGCAAAGCATGACAACTTCTCACCTGATTTGTCATGTCCACAGTTGTTCCACGCTACATGTGGCTTTTCCCTAAGCTTGAAGACAGCAAGGTGACAGGAAGCCCAGATATCGAAGTGAACGGACCAGTGAGAGCGGTAGATGGAGGAGTACACCTTGATGGTCAGGGGTCCTTCCTAAAAGTTGGAAACTTTGACAGCAAATGCCTTCACGATCCTTCCAAGTGTCCCAATGGACTCAGCTTGAGCTGCAAACTAAAGTTTAACCGGGTAAAATTCAGTCATAATCATGTTTATATTTCGTCTGTATTTGTCAAGACAATTATAGGATCTGCTTTCTCCGGACTGCTTTTCCTATTATAACATCAAACTGGAACAAAAACATAAGAGAAGGAGTTATGTTCTAGGAAACTGCTGAGCTACGCATTAAGTTCATCGGTACCCGTTTATACACCTGGTCGGATTAAGGCACTATGAGAGTAAGAGTCTCCCGGCCAGGGCTCGATACTGGACCGCTTGATCCAGAATTTAGTGCACTAACCATGAGGCCACCGCGCCTCCACACACCAAAATGGATGGTTCTGAAAGGGTAAAGGTTCCCTGTATTGATAGAACTTGCTTGAAGAAACAGCTACAAATTGCCTAATGTAAGAGAGTTCGAGGATTAACCTTAGTTTCACTTATTCAAAGTTGTGTTGATTCAACGTATTTGTATTTGTTCATGTTACAGGTTGTACGAACCTATAAGGAGCCTCATTACATTTTGGACTCCGGCGGTCATCAGAAGGGAACCAGAGGCTTGTCTGCCTATCTCCTTAACAATAATCTATACTTCAGTGTTGCCATGAGCACTGATGAGGACACTTTGACTTGGACAGTTAGAACGTCTATTTTTACTGTCAGGTCAGTAAAAGATATTTTAGTAATTAGTTTTACACGCTTTCACGGTTGGCAGATTTAAAATGACGGAGCTTGTCCAGTTGACGGAACTTCTCTAGTTAAAAAAGGTTTTTCCTTTAAACTGATGCATGCGAAGATCTTTCTTTCTGCATGCAACTTAGGTGTTTGCAATAAAAAGGACTGGCCAATTCAAAAACAGCCGTGTCTAAAACACTACAGGCCATTATCTCTTTAGACGGTGTTCAGCTGCATTACCTTGTAACTGCAAATGTAACATTATCGTTCTCTTGTAACTAACATTTTAACCATGTGTATAATTAGCATACGTCAGTCAAGAGAGACTGCGGATACACGCTCTAGGTGGTAGTTACGGTTTTAGTACAACGTCGGGAATGACTAGTCAGGCCAATTTGGGAGTGGCAGTCTCTCCCACCCTGGGTGCAGGTGTAGTCCGTATGTTTATATGTTAGTCAAGTTTGCTCACCAGCGAACATTTTTTTCCTTTAATTGCAGATGGCAGCGTGTTGTTCTAAGCTGGAGTCTCTCTGATGGTCTCTGGCTTTATACTGACAGTCAGTTCCGAGGTTGGACCAAGACTCCTAAGAGCGTACCACGTGACCTAGTAACCGAGAGTGGAGACTTTATTGTCGGTCGTAAGAATGTTGGACCCGACTACTCCCCAGCAGAGTTCTCAATTGGCTCTCTTGCCGTCTTTCCAAGGTTCCTTGAGAAGAAAGATGTCGAGAAAATATTCAGTGGAAAGAGTTAGTGTTACAGTTTAGACATAATTTAAGCATATTTTAGAGGCGTCAACAGTTGTTTTAGTCCCATAATGTAAATGCCTCATCAACAAGAGATTCATTGAGCTACTGTTATGAAAAAATTACTTTCATCCTTCTTGGAGAAATCATTGCGTTTCCATGTCGCTGGAAAATGTTTGGAGTCTAATAGCTTCTTTATGTGACCTTATAACTTGCAAGTTCCACCTCGGATTGCAATGTAACCACGTACGCTTCTTTCCTAACAGAGATGCCATACCCAGGCCTTATTCGCGAAGTGTGGAAAGAACTGCCCGGAAAATCAATCAACAAACTCAAAGACGATCCCTACTACCCTAACGACCCCTCACTTATTGAGATCATTGAAAACTTCGACGCTCCTTTTGACATTGACAAAGACTACGGTAGTAGGGTGAAAGGATACTTCGTGGCTCCGGAGACTGGGAACTACACTTTCTACATGTCCGGTTCACAGAGCGGTGAGCTGTGGATGAGTAGTACAGAGAGCCAACAAAACCTGACTAAACTGGTTTCTTTGGATCAAGCAACTGGTCACAACCAGTGGAATAAGTACGTTTTGTCACTATAGATCGATTTTCAATTGAAAGTCGAAAGTAATCAGGAAATTTCATTGGTTTTGGTTTTACTACGGTTTGCGATTGGCTGAGTAGTCTAATCGGATTGATTTGGTTTTGGGTTTACGACACTCACATCAAAGCCGCTCTATTTTCACGGCTAATTATCACTGACTTGTGGTAGTAGCAAGGGCAAATTCAAAAAGGATCTTTCAAGTAGGGATTCTTCTGAAAAAAATCTAAATTCGAGGTAACGATGCAACCACCTACTAGCTTGATTTTTGAAAGTAAATTAGGGTTAAAGTAGGTTAAAATCAAGAGAGCATAAGAAGAGTAGCCTAAATGGTGTCAACTTTTTCTTTTTTGCGTGTTTTCCTTAGATATGCCGGCCAAAGCTCCAAATCTATCACTTTAGAGGCTGGTAAATATTATTACGTTGTTGGACTACAAAAGGGCACAGAATCAACTGACTCACTCTCCGCTGGAGTACGTTTGCCCAGCGGTCGCTTCATGAGACCTATCACAAAAGAAATATTACAGTGGAGAATGCCGGGTAAGAAAGAATAAATACAGATTGTCATTCACGGCAATATTTAAATGTAGCTAAGCCTAATAATAGAGGAGTCATAAATTAATCTGGCTTGAGCCTACGATCAAATCGAAAATCAGTTCCAGGTCAGCGGTCAGAACACGTGACCTTGATCAGCTCTTGGTATAAACAACTTCACGAATTTTAAGACGTCAATAAACAGAAAAGAAAATAACAGAAGTATTCTGTCAGTATGTACTAACAGACAAAAAAATGATAAATTTAGCTACTAATTACTATTCTGAGCGCTTCACTTAAGTAGGTGAATCAGTTGTGCCTGCTTGATTCAGGTGGCTTATATTATCTAGAGAACTGCATTTGTCTTTTCAATTTTCTAACTTAGGCGCATTTCTTGAAAATCCTTTTAGTGTGCCTCAGGCTTTATCAAATTTTGAAGTCACAAATAGAAAATTACGCACAATTCAGTTAAATTAAATGAATCAAAAATACTCGAAGAGAACGAAATGTTTCACGCTCGGCTTACAAGGTAAGGTTCTCTTGTCAGTTAAAACAGACTGTAAAATATTTATGTAACCAATTTTGTGTTTTTTGTTGTCTAGGTGATCCATTCGCAGGTGTAATCCGCGAAGTTTGGCAAGACATCCCTGGCTATAGAATAATGGATCTCACTTCCAATCCAAACTTTCCGAACAATCCATCAAGTATTGAGGTGTTAGACAAATTCGACGCACCACATAATGTTGATGATAACTATGGCTCAAGAATACGAGGTTTCTTCAAGGCGCCAGAGAGCGGACTGTACAGGTGAGAAGCTATCTTAAATGAATTACCAACAACAACAACAACAATTAGTTTGGTTACTTTTTTAACAAATATTAGTTTTAAACTTTTTAAACAAACGCATTTTTTACTGAAAACAAATATGAACAAATTTGATAGCTAAATTATCAGTCTGTTTAACGTATAGTTTATGAGATTATTGATGCATAATGAAGATAGCTTAAGTGTATATATATTTTTGTAAATAGCTTCGTGTTTCCAGTGAAATTACATTCACATTTTGCACGGTAAGGGGAAAAGTTATCTTTTTAATAATGCTGTCAGTTGTCTGAGCTATTTACCTTTTCTAGGTTTTTCCTGGCTGCCGACACCACTGGAGAATTGTGGCTCAGCTCAGACGAGACGGAGAAGAACTTGAAGAAAGTTGTGGCAATTAATGGTTGGACAGCTCATAACGAATGGCTCAAGTAAGTCATTTCGACATTTACTATAAAGTTCTATAACATTTCATCGAGCTTCAAGGTTCATAGCGCGTGTCACATTTTGATCTTATAGTCAGTGTAGGCGCGGAACTTGTGCATCTTCGAAGGAGTCCAGGGCCATACTTTCCTAGGAAATGCTTTGGATACCTTTTCTAGGAGCTTCTCTATTAGGCTTATTGATGAGTCATTCTCATTAATATCTGTTCGAAACTTGTATGGATGTGTGCCTGCGGTGTGTTGGGTTACAGCTTTGTACTTGGTCAACACCTTACGGAGCCTCTCTTCGAGTATAAGTGGGCGCGATCCATTCAACCAAAATTTCCAAGCTGAGGTTCGAAAATTTCTTGGGGGCAAATGGTCGCGACGGGTCCGGAAGGTCTCGTGCCATTCCACTCTCAAAAAGAGTTTCACGCTCATTTAAAATGGAGGATGTTGGATAGCTGTTGCTCGTGTTAGACCAAAATTTCCCAAAATTTCCTAAAATTTTGGTTGAATGGATCGCGCTCAGTGTTTGGTGAAAGTTTGCAAAAATGCCTGTGCTATGTTCTGGTATAAACGGGGTAGTAATCTTCACTTTATGGTTAATTGTGATGCAGGAACCGGAGAATTATATCCCAGAATTTGTGAACCATCTGGTTCCTATTACAAAAGTGCCAATTTGTATTACAAAACAACAAATATGCAAAACAAAACCAAATCTGACACGATTATGTTTTGAAATTTTTGTCCTGTCCTTTTGTGATTCAGATTTGTCCAGTGCAGGCCAACCAAATTAAATTTGTCATTTATTTTCCTTCCTTCACATTGTGCTAAAATTATAAATTTAAATAGCTGTACTTAAGGATTTTTAAGTTTAAAACATCGGAAGGAGAAACTTAGAAATAACACATAGTAATGTCTGAATAATTACTTTGATTGTCGTAAGAATCAGTAACTATAGAAACGGTAACTTACAAGCTACCACAATTTCTTATCTAATCCACTCCGATCCACTTTGTTCCTTTTCACGCACGATCAACAAACAAATTAGACTGGAAGATTGGCATATCTGAGAGGCTTCTACCACAATATCAAATTGATCTCATTGTGTAAAGAACAATTTTTGCTGCTGTAAGGAAGCCATTTCAGGGGGTTGACACAAATGTCCCTCAGTTCTTGAAACCAAAATGATCTTCCAATCTTTAAAAATTTGCGCACGTAACGAAAAATGACAAGGCTTTTACTATCTTTAGATTAAAAGAGCTTTTATTTCAGTTTTTGCTGAAATGGCTTCACATTCACCATTGCATAGTTCATTAAAAGTGAGTTGAATATCCAAATTTTCAAACACATTTGTTCTAAAACTGAAAGAAAAACAAACTTTCTTGTCAAAATGGAAGTGCAGGTCTAAAAATAGATTCTCTCGCCGCAAAAATAATTGACAACCCTCTTCGCTAAAATAAAAATATCGCGACTGTATCAATTTTGTTTTCTTGCAAACAATGAACGCTGCGATAGATATTGACATACAGGTCAACATGTTTAAATATCGCCTTTTGGCCACTACAAAATAAAACACCGTTCGAATGAATGTTAATAAGATATTCTATGTGCCACAAAGATACGATGGCGAGCAGACGTTTCTATTTTCACGGAAATTGTTCACCAAATTATTCTGTATCCTGTTTTTCTCCGGCCTCGTATTTAAGGATTTAGGTACGAAACAAACTTAGAATCTCATCTCCGCTAAAACTTCAAACGAAAACCGCTAAACCGTAATTATTAGTGTATTATTCATCTTTCTGATTCCTAAACATTTTCCTTAGTGTCATTACGTCTATTAACATAGAACTAAAAAAACCTTGAAAGAACATTTATTTTATTCAGTCGTACACGGATATTTTCCAAAGTACTCCCGTCTGGCGGGACATGGTTTTCTACTCAAATTTACTCTAATATGTCCACAAAAAGCATTTGTTCTGCCGCCTTTTCTCGACGATTAATTGATTCACAATGAGAACACATCTGAAAATATCCTGTGGTGGAAATACAGCGTAAGTCCATTAAACTCACGTTTTCGTGATTATGACGGTAATTTTCTCCAGTCGTGATGTGTTTTCTCTAATACACAACATGAGCACCTGCAATGGCATATTTTAATTTGCATATCGATGAGAAAAAGAGTTATTCCTTTTGCTTCAGTTAGTTTTGTTTCTCGAATAAAATAGCATAACTCTTGGAATTTTCTTCTAAAAAAGAACGACTACTAAGCCATCGGTATGAGACAACAGTATAGGAAAATTTCGTTAAATCTCGCTTTTATTTTACTTTGTCTTACAAGGTTCAGTAGTGTGCATCCCCGTGCGTTATAGAAGTTTTCAGAGAAGCGATATTCCGAAATTCGATCATAAGAATTAAATACAAGTTCTGAGAACATTCAGTTATACCATATTCAGATTCAGATGAAATAAAACATATTAAAGATTTTAAATTCAATTCAATGTTACGTAATTCAATGTGCAACAATTTTGAATTGTCCTCTGGACTGCCTGTATTTCTTCATCAATTGCTAAGGAGTAGAAGGAGGGGTGAAATCGATCTCTGAAGGGGAACAAGAAGAGAGAATGTCTGGCGGTGGGTGCGTGAGAGTAAGCGGGCCACCAATGATTGAATCTAAGGACTCGACACTCAAAGACAGTGAAGGTGATAACGAAAAAACTGCGTTTTTATCGATAGGCGCGAGTTTCAAAGTGGGATATGTGGCTCGTAGCTCAGGCCTTGACAGTTTCACAGGTTGACTCCTAATAGCTGTCCTTGTGTGTCTAGGGAATAACTCCTTGGGGCAAATCCTGAGGCTGTTTTCCCGCTGAAACCTTGGTTTATTCTCGCTTACGTTTAGATCGACTATCCGTAATGACTGTAACAGCCTTTGACAGCTCATCGAGTCAACGCCAGCTCCAGCAAACTTCACCGTGCCATGAAAGTTGACCTGTTCCGCCTCAAATGAGTTAAATGGCGATGTGTTGCTATCAAAATTGTTACTTGAGGAAGTGCAAAGATTGGCATGAGAATAACATCTTTTGCAAACGCTGAAAGATTCTCTCTTAACATTTATCCGCGGCAGACGAAATGTTTTCTTTTCTTGCTTCAGAATTGTCTTGGTTTCTTGCTGACTTCGATCACGGAAGGACATTTCTGTTTTTCTCTGTCTTTCATACTGATAATTCTTTGTTATTACAGGAAAACATTTCTCTTCTTCTTGGCTCGCTTGTGTGTAGAGCTTTTTTCCCCTTGCGTAACGAGAGTTGAGTTTCCTTACATCCATATCCATTTGCTTTTCGTCGATAAGAAACTAAAACTGAATCAACAATTCGTGAGCGAAATTCGTGCTCAATGCGAGTCAATTTTTTTTCGAATTTTCGAATGCGAATCCGCTATTATCTCGCTGCAGGGACATGTACTGTTTACCTTTAGTTTTTCATATTTGCTTTTTTAGATAAATATAGTTGAGAAATCTTAAATGTCATTCGTTATCATTAATCAAACATGAAAAACCTCGACAAGGACCCAATAGCTTAATGACATGCTAAGTATGTTTTAGTAGTACATTTGGTGACGGTAAGCTGAGAAACATGCTTACTGACATCGGTTGTTACCTAGAAACCAGAACCCCACCTGCAAAATCGCATTCAACTGAGAACAAAAAAAATATACACAAAAAATAAATTGCAATATTTAATTTTTCGATTGGTAGCAGAAGTAGTCGGAGTTAAAGCTGCAACGGTCCTTGAATTAAACCCCGCAGCTATTAAATTGCAAGTTTGGTTCTTATCGGGTAAAATATCATTTCACTCAGAATAGAAAGAGTGGCACTGTCACATTTCAAGATAAATGACTGTGATCTATAGTTCACTCTTACAGAGAAGTGTGATGTGTAGTTTCTTAAAAGAAAGCGTGGAATTAGGTCTGCTGAAGAAATATCTCAATAGGTTAAAAACGGTAGTTCTTTTTTCCAACAAAAGCGTTAATATCTGTCCATTAAAATGAAATTGAAGAGTTTTTTAGTTAATGAGATGAAATTGCATTTGATATCTTCTGCCAAAGCTTGCAACGATATAAAAAAAAAATATCATTAAAAGTTTCGGAAATTGAGACGCAAAGGTAATTTGTATCCTTCAACTGCGCAAATGTCCGTAATTATGCTATTTCGGTTAGCAAGCACCATTTTGTGAAAATGGAAAAATTTTGGACTATGCTTAAATGGATTATCATGATTAACATCGTAATATTGAATGTGAAGAAACAAATCAGATCCACTCATTTTGCAAATAATTAGTTCAATATTCGTTGATGGGTTACCACGCTATGCAGGCCATCGAAGTAGCAATGGCTAGGGAATAATATTGCTTGTTGTATTTTCTGAAGATTCCCGGAACAGAAGTCTGAACGTATTCACCTTAAGAAAGGTAAATATTATTACTTGGAGGCATATCAGAAAGCAGATAAGCTGGCTGATTGTGCATCAGTGGCAGTCGAGCTTCCAAGTGGTCATTTTGAGGGACCAATCAAAAGAGTGCATTTGAGCTGGCGGTTACCAGGTGCGTGACAGTAGTCTAGGAAGATATGATTTAAGCAATAGACCACAAGTTTCTATGGTTTATAGGATGATAAACCACGCGGGATGTTGGAAGAACACGAGAAGAATTCCTAAATTCCAAAATTCCAATTCCAAAATCCCAAGTGGTTTATCAGTTTATAAACCATAAAAACTTGTGGTCTATTGCTTTTATATAATAATGCAGAAGACACGCAAAATTTACCGGTTTACCGGCACGATAAACCCTAGCTGATTGACCAATCAGAGCACGCGCATTGATTTGATTATGGTATAACAGAGGCATAAAATATCGACCAGGAAACATTGTAACGTGTAATGTGCTTTAAATAATGAAAGAAAGAGAAGCGATGGAAATGAATGAAAGAGAAAAGCACTAATGATCTTGTTTATTGTGTTCGAAAGAAGCGTGTCATTTAATCTAAAAAGCTTTCGATTGATAAGTCAACATTAACTTCAATAAGTGAATGCAAGAAAATTCTTTCGA
>OMLO01004659.1_pt1 | contig 11480 bp, 8 predicted proteins | sample 1674811 | NCBI WGS metagenome assembly OMLO01 (sample SAMN06265003, study PRJEB25207) | coral metagenome | isolation source: Coral host | place: Mexico:La Bocana,Puerto Morelos, Mexico | collected 2008-11-13 | reverse complement strand
AGCGTTCGTTGATACCTATGGGATTAAGAGTGCCGATTTGAAAAATAAACTTTTGTTCAAGAGTTTTGCGGCTTTCCAAGCTACCTAAATGTAATGAAAGGCTGCAGATTGCCATATGTTGTTTAGAATGATTAGGTATATTAAAGTGTCTAGCGACTGGTTTTGATGTGTCCTTGTCATTCCTTTCTACGTCACGAAGATGTTCTCTGAATCAGTCACCTAGTCGTCGTCCTGTTTGGCCAATGTATATCTTTCTGCAATAAGTGCAAGTTATGCAATACATTGTAGATGACGTTGGTGGAGGTGCACGTGAAGTGATCAGTGATCTTAATTGATCGCTTGAGTCCCGATATTTTGTTGGCGTTGTGAATGAAAGGACAAGTTCTGCATCGTGCGCAAGCATTCCTAGTCTATTGACAGTCCATTAGGGTAGTCCATTTTGGTAGTCCATTGTGGTGGTCCATGGACTGGGGGTCAGTGAAATGTTGCTTGTGTTATTGACAAAGGCATTTACCGTGTTTAAAAAAGACTAGAATCCGTTGATGCAGATAATAACTCAAAACTGTTGCATAGACAATACTCCATTTTAGACTTCACTTACATTTTTGTCTTCTAGCTTTTTTCACACTTCTTTGTATTGTATTTTTTAAGAAATTTTCGCACCCTTTTTGTATATATGTCTGTCCAACCACCACATCTTTCATTTGTCAATGGCTATAGACTGATAGCCAAAATATATATTTTTAATCTTTTTAACCAGAGAAATTTTAAATTTCCTTTTCTTAGTTTTTCTTTTATCATAGATTAAAGTGCCTATGAAATGAAAAATAATTACTACTTATGTGAAAGGCTTTTCAAAAATAAAATTAAAAAAGTGATAATGTCATAAGGTTTGCAACTAAAATTGCAAAATACTGAATATTGAAGCAGTGCTTTTTAAACGTGGCACCAGAAATGTTTATCACAAAAGAAAAAAATGATACCTGTTGTGCTGTTGCCATGACAACAGTTCTGCCACTGGCCCTATCTTAATTAAAACAAGAATTCCCAGTTTTTGTCTTAACTAAGGACCATCTACTTCAGCCAATCTAATGATGAGAGTTAAGAAAATAATTTATGGTTAGCATGTCTGTTCCAAACAGGAGCCTCTGTCCTACTTTATGGGTTGAAAATGAGGACATTTGGTTTTTGACTGGAGACTGGAGCCAAAAGAGTTTCCATGACAACAACACTATGGGTATTATTTGGATTCTTTTGTGATGAAAATTTCTGGTCCCAAGTTTGAAGAACACTGCTTTTATAGTTCCAGAGATATTCTTTATTCAGTATTTCACCATTTATGTCACAAACCTCGTGACGTCATAACTTTCTTAATTTGCATAATACAAAAATGTCAATATCTCTAAAATGAAAAAAAGATATTCCAAAACGGAATATGCCATTCTCAAATGAGCATCGTTATGATTTGTAACGCCCTATAAAAGGCGAGTGGGCTCCATGGAAAAAAATAAATATTATTATTTAGTAGGGAACATAAGAAAGCAAGAAATTCCCATGGCCCACCTTAACATACTGGTTTTCTTCCACATTGCGTCCTTTTATTCTCAACATACATGCTTGAGTGTCAAACTCTATCCCCTCCACAGCTATTGCAAGAGTTGTTCGTACTTTATTGCTGCTTACTGATCCTGTAACAGACTCTGTTTGGACTCTCCTGGCAAATAACATATTAAACAACTTCATATTACTGCATGCACAGACTGTTTTTCTTCAGCCAGTCACATAAAATATTATCTTATTTCTCAAAACTTTCCGCCATTTTAAAATCCAGAAAGAAAAACTTTGTGGTGATGACGACAATCGTGTATCTGTCCTCTAATAGATCATAGGAGAGAACCAATCAAAATGCGAGAATAACTTGGGCTATTGTATAAAGATAGATAGATAGATAGATAGATAGATACAAAACCCAGAACTTAACTCGTGATAGCCCGAGTAATTACTTCAAAGTCTCTCGAGGTGTCTGTCAAGGGTGTCCCGAGTCCTCTTTTGTTTGTGGTAGCAGTCGAAATGCTAGCCCTCAAAATACGCCAAAACCAACTCTGCCAGGGCATCGAACTCCCAAGTGGACAGTATGCTAAGATCTCACAGTTTGCGGATGATACAACCCTGATTCTTGAAGATACCACGTCACTTAGAAATGCCATGAATATAGTTAATTCATTTGGAGTATTGTCCGGTTTGCAATTAAATAAAAAGAAAAACAAAAGCCTTGCGGATTGGTGCTTCGAGCAAAAATAAGATACAGCCTTTAAAATTCCAGTGTCCAAAAGATCCCATAAAATTCCTTGGAATTTACCTTTCCCACAATGCAGCTGCCAACAACAACAATAATTTTTAAGTCAAAATAAGGAAATAGAAACGAAGCTTAATATGTGGCGGTCGCGGGACCTGACGCTCTTTGGAAGAACTATGTTAGCAAAATCTCTAGGACTGTCTCAGTTAATCTATACTGCCTCCTTGCGTTCTGTTCCAGAAACAGTGATACAACAAACCCAAAGCAAACTGTTTGCTTTTCTATGGAAGAATAAGAGAGATAAGATCAAGCGACAGGTTCTGTTCCGCCCCTTATCTAAGGGTGGGCTAAGCTTTCCCTGCTTTAGGACTGTTATAAAAGCGCTACGTCTCAGTTGGATAAGTAGACTCTTAAATAACACTCATGACACCTGGACGGCAATCCCTAATTACTACTTCGATAAACATGGTGGGCTCCTTTTTCTTCTAAACTGTAATTACAGTGTCGAGAAGTTAGACAGAAAAATCCCTCTCTTTTATTGGGAACTACTTGATCACTTTCAAGAACTGCGTAGCAATTAAGAAGATCCCTTGAAATGCAAATTTATTTTGTGGAACAACAGAGATATAACTGGAAGGCATGGCGGGATAGGAATGTTCTTTTTGTGCAAGACTTGCTGAACAATCAAAGTAATTATCTTTCACCACAAGAATTCAGCGATAAATATAACATCAAAGTTAACTTTCTGCAATACTACTAAACCACCTCAGCTATTCTCGCTTAACTCAAAAATTATGAATCAGCTCATATGGACCTTGGGGATCTGAATTCAATTTGTGAAAACTTCGATTTCCAACTATCTAAATTTAAAGAAAACTTTCTGCAAGCAGTTTTATAAACTTTTTGTAGAGGAAATCAAAATAGAACCTACTGCTATTAAATCATGGTGGAAAAATTGTCCTGAAGTTGCTGACAATTGGGTGAACTGTATCCAAAACAATTATAAAATCACTTGGGATAATAAGTTAAGACAATTCTATTTCAAGTTGTTGCACAGCATACTTGTCACTAATAAAGAACTTAATCGATTTGAAATAACCGACTGTGTCAAATGTGTTCTGTGCGGTGAAAATGACTCTATTGAACATGCGTTCTTTGATTGTCAATCTCTTTTGAAATTATGTGACGAGTCTCTTCAATGGTAGTTTACACCAAATCAATGTCAGCCTAACCCCGCTATAATGCTTTCTCAATTTACCAACACCAAATACCAATCTTTTTGATAACCAAACAAAGGATTTGCGTCTTCTTCTGCTATATGCAAAGCAAATATTATACCACTACGTATGCAAAACAATGCAAAAGAAACAAGATACTTCTCAATTAATATCTAAATTCATTAACCAGCTTGAAATAGACAAATGACTTGACGTGACTATGTTGCCCTTTCCCCTAGCTATATACATTTGTACAAAGCTAGAGAAACATTGCTTCTAATTTTTACTACTGTATACATTATTGACTATTTTTCATTAGAATATCATCAGTTGTAACAACCCTCTTTTTTTGGACTACTTTTGTAATTTGTTGCCTTTTTAAGATGTTTGTATCAATAAAAAAAAAATTAAAAAAGTAATAAAAATATAAATCGTAAAGCTAATAAACTGTACATGTAGAATCAGAAGAAATAATTTGCAGTCAAATACTGTTGAATGATTGCCAGCAGTGAATAATGGGTAAATCTATAATTCGCTTGAAGCGAGGAAATCCACATAAAAATAAACCCTGACTTTTAGACTCCTAATGTTTTGAAAGGTTATCACACCTCATCAAGGTGGCTGTCAACTGGGTATGCTGCTGACCAATGAAACAGAAGCTTCGGAACCCCCGAATGCTCGCAACAAAGATAGCCTACAGAATTTGCAGGAAGGTTTGCAGTTGCAGTTGAACACTGTTGAGTGATTGCTGTGGAAAAGGCACTAATCAGCAAATGAGAGGAAAAGTTGTGTCGACCTCCAAAGAACCAAACACCCAGAGGAACCTTTGTCACTGTGGCGAGTTCCTTCCTCCTGCTCTCATTGAACAAATTGCCTTTCTCCTTTTTCTTCAGCCTGAATTTCTTATGAGATTTTGTCCAAGGCGTCTTCTCTCTTTTCAATGATAATGAATTCATAATGTAAGATGTACACACTCCTTAAACTCAGCAAAACCTAATTTGATTGGCTTACAACCCTATTTTCTCAGAAACCAATAGAAAGATCCAAAATGCCCGACACACTTTGATAGCCTATCAAGTGCTGATCGATATACATGCAGTGCAGTTTATTTTGATGTAAGAGATAACACGGATGCGGGCAATTCAGTGAAGTGAACATTGATAGTTTCAAGTTTGAAGGCTCATGCAAGTTAACCAAAGTGATAAATTTACAAAATTTTGTTATATTTGGATTCTACATTTTCATAACCTTTCCATAGACATACAGTTATCCATGGTTCCACCGAAAATGACACACATACAAAACATTTTGCGAGCGGCCCCCGAAAAGGTTATCAGTATCTTTAACTGGTCATCGACTGAACTAATTGAGAATGTCAGACAGGTGCTTCCGATTTCTATTATTTATAGATTCCCGGAATCATGCAACTTAAAAATATGATAAACTGTCACATGATTAAATTGAAACTCTCATGACAAGTGAAGTCAGGATATGATTTATTTCCTGTTTTCCCTAGCTAGTCTCGGATCTAATGGCCATGGTCATGTGTACATATCTGAATCACTTACGTCAAGCCAAAACCAGCTCTTTGGAGAAATCATCAAGATAAAAATGTTGAGGAAGTGGAAGTTCACATGGATGCATAATGGTCAAATTTACCTTTATGAAGTTGAAAATACTAGGATCTATGGCTTGGATACAAAGGAGGATCTTGCTGAGTTCTGTTGATGTTGATGCCAACCATTTATTTCCAACAAGCTAAGTATACCGGTATGTTGTCAACATAAGCAAATAAGAGCTACCTGTTTAATGCTCTTACAAAGTTGAATGACAATTACCAGTCAAATACTAGCATACCGGGATACTCATTTTTAAATATACTAATTCAAAAACCTTGGCAGGAGATGTTGGTCTTTAATTAGCAGATGAATTAAACTTCATTAGATTAGAAGGCACAACCTTGAACTTCCAGCAGAAGGTGTTGAATCTTGCTAGATCGAGATCACGAGTAAAAAAAAAAATGTTATTACTGGATCCGTATTTTGACACCCAAATGGCAACTTTGGTGGTTTTCACAAGATTACACTGTACAGTAGTAGTAAACAGGTTATACCAACCTAAACTTCTTGCAGTATTTCTATCAATGATAAAAAAAATAAAAGAAGGCTACCCACATAACTGATCAAAGCAAAACATCAATCAACCATATTTATACCAACCTTCCCCAAAAGGGAAGCAGGCATTTCAGACCACCTTCCTGTATTTTGCACTATTGCTTACAAATTTCCAATAACAAACTAATCATGCTTCTCTAATTTCAACAAAAATTTCTTCTCAAAAGAAATTTCAGAAATTGATTTTGCAAGTCTCATAGGAGAAGAAATCAAAGAAAGTATGAATGCATTGGCCGAAACCCGATCTATCCCAACAATGTCACCCCTTACCAAAAATATGAGAATAATTGGTTTACAAACAACTTACATGTATTCTTATTTTGAGAAACTTGACATTCTTTTTGAATATCTATTTGGATTTCGTAAGGGAAGGTCCACCACTCAAGCCAATGAAACTGCGGATACTTTAAGAAAAGCACTTGACAACAATCTTCATGCATGTGGCTTTTTCTTAGTCTTTTCAAAAGCTTTCGATATGGTTATTTGTTAACCACAGCATTCTTCTACAAAAATTAGAATCATACAGAATAAGAGGGTTAGCCCTGGCCTGGTTCGAAAGTTACCTTACAAACAGGAATCAATACATTGCCTTGGGTGATACTAAGTCGTCCTATCAAACCATGGTCTGCGGCATCCCTCATGGAAGTTCGTTGGGTCCTTTCCTATCTTCGATATCCATCAACGACCTCTCTAATTGCTCTGAGGTCTTTTTGTATAAAATATTTGCGGACAACACTAAAAAGTCGTTAGAATTGCAAGTGAATTCAGAACTACAAAAGGTTAAGGAATAGTGTGGCATAATTCAAGAAGCTTTCAATAAATCTAAAGAAAATCAATTACATGATAGTAAAATCTCAAAGGAAAAAGATTATAAATGTTAATATAAATAATTAAAAGTAACTGTTATGGAACATGCCATCCCCTAGAACAAAAGGACCACATTAAAAATTTGGGTCCAGAATAATGATCGACAGTACTTTAATATGAAAATACCACATCTCATATGTGTGTACAAATAGTCCTCGCACATACATTTGCCTTTGGCAGACCGAAATGTTTGTCTGAGGCTGTGCAGGGGGTCTCATGGGATCTCATGTGACAGAATCTATTTTTAGTAATAGTGCAAGAAGCTATTCACAATTAGCCAATCACAAGCCGTATCTATCGTCCTGATATCCTTTGGATATCAAGTCTCTAGCCTGATATGGCTACAATATCTTGGTCACTTGTGCAAGAGGTGCACAAAAGGCCAAGGTTTACTTTTTTTTGGAGACCATAGGGTCTCCTTCGTCTGTCCTCAATCTCTCTATATACATTGTATCGATCATTGCAATAATGGTTATAAAATTTGTAGAATATTACTTGACAAAAGATTAAACCCCATTAGGAAAAAAGGATGGCTAATGATGGCGAGGATGGAAATGGATTGCAATATTGATCTTTGAAAAAGTGCCAGGATGTCAGTTTTTCAAAGAAAAATTGTTGAAATGTTGCAGAAATATTGCTGCAGTGTGGACTTTCTTCAAGATTGCCTTTAATAATTTAGTTTAAACTAATTATATTCCTATTACAATTAAATTTAGGGACCATTAATTTTCATGAGTCTATACATGTAAGTTTTAAGCAAATAGATCATGACATGCCCAGTATAATACCTTAAACTCAACATTATGGCTGCCGGTCAACACCAGCATGTTTGCAAAGTTGGATACCACAAATAATCTTCTGAGAGGGCTACCGAATATATCTAAGTCACAATTTTTCATGTTTACCATCTTTATAACATTCATTCCCCAGTTTGTTAGTAGTACATGTAGTCTTATTATTGCTGTGCACAGTTAACTGAAGCTTACTTCACACTTTCTATTCAGAAAATGCATGCCACGTTTTCAAATCAGACTATGGTAACTGTAATGATAACAGCTTAAGCGCACAAAAATATCTCTACATCTAACACAGTGACAGGTCACATGACTATGTACATTTCAATAAGAAATTGATTTGAGAGAAGAGCTTTGACATACACAACACACACATACAGTAACTTTCCTAAAGTGGTAATGTACTTAACTCTCCTATTCATAACAAATGCTGATCAAATGGCTAGTACCAGTACATGAGAACACAGTTTGAACTAACCTGATAGTTGTTGATTTAAGATGGTCACCAACAGCAATAAGGTTGTATGCATGCCACATGTCTTCAGCTTCCTCTGGTACTAGGACAACTGACCTAAAATGTACCAGTAATTAAGTATTGACAAATTAAGTTTTCCTTTACTCTATGAGGAACTACATGTACAGTGCAATGAACATCAAAAATGAGTTCCACTAAGATTCTGTAATGAACATGAGGAAGTGTAGCAATAGTTCTCTCTCTACATGTACCTTTCATAGCATGATGTCATGAAAAGATAGAAATGTGCACACTTGTCTGTTTGTTTCTTCCTATCTTGCTTTTTTGATGTTCTTCACTCTTTCTTTGCTTACTTATAAACAAAATTCATAATCATGATGCCATGCCAAAACAATGCTGTAGTTTTTAACTATCACAAGTCTACCTACACGTAGATTCTTTTGAAATCATTATTAATTTTTAGTAGGTTAAAGGCTTGCTTTGGCATTTTCCCACCAGGCAGGGAGTCTGCAAAAGATGCTTGTAAACCTACTTGCCCTGGACAACTGGCCACAACTATATTTATTGCTCAGTATCTATCTCAGTATCAGCTAAAAAGGGTGGTCTTTTATAAGTGGATCTGACTGATTTGGCAAGTAACAATAATTATTGATATTTGGAAAAGATGGCTACACAAGGAAGTTCAAATATGATAATTTAGTTATGATCAGCTTCCAGTAGGTTAATATTTAGCTAAGGGGTAAAGTGGACATGTACAATCAAATAAAACAGAACTAGATTTTTTCAGGTTATACTTTCAACATTAACTGCAAAAATAACTGCAAAGAGTTCCTTCTTTCTCTCCAGAGATCACATGTATGATCTACTTACAACTTATACTCACTTGTTAAGTAGGAGTACAAGGAAATGTAACACAAATAAATGGAACAAAGGATGTTGGTTGCACTCTGGAATAAAATAAGGGTGACACCTTGCAGGTGTATGTGGTAGTACCCATTTTCAATCATGTATCTCATGGGGGGCCTTGATCAATACATCGGTTGACACATTGATTGATTGTGTTGGTTGACCCCTGGTACATGTAGATATGTTGACCAATACTTGACAGATACTCAGTCACCTATATAATGCTCGATTGTCATTGAGTGTTAACCGCTGGTATCGATTGTTATAGTGTCAGTTGGTTACCAGCCAACTCTCAGTCGCATATCAGTGAGCTAATGACCTTTGTTGAACAAGTTTTACAGTACCTCGATAGGCATATCGGCTGAAACTTAATTGAGGTCAAATAGTATAATAAAAATAGATCTTTTAATATTTGCGGTCTTAATTTTCTGCTTTTGGTGGACATTGCTTAGCTATAGGTTTAATAGTTTTGATGCAAATTAATGTGCTTTTTCCTCCACTGTATCCTGAATATCAAATCAAATCCCTGATTATATTGGTAGTACCGATTGAGGAATCGACCAAGTTGCAACTGGTATATTGAAAAAATTGCAGTATACTTGGCGATGTGATTATGAAGTATCAGTAAAGTATTGACCAAGTATTGATAAAGTATCGGTGAAGTATGAACTAGTACTATAGCTGCTAATATAGAGGTTTATTGTCAACTGAGTATCGATCAAGACATTGACTGATATCTCGACCATGAACTATGAAAACAAACAATTTTTTAAAATTAGGCCTGATAAGGGGACTTTGTATCAGTTGTAAAAACAATATTTTCAAAGAAAGGGGACAGTAAACTACAATACACAAATATTGAATCCATAGTACTGTAATAGAAAGTCAGCTGTGGAGATCAAGTGAGAACAGACAATTATGCAACTAGTAGTAATCAAAGGTTAGAGCAGTGCTTTCATATGGGTACTTTGCCTGTTTGGTCTACTTTGGTGGCATTCAAATGGCTCAATAGAAAACTAAGTTTGTATGTTGTATGTCAGATAATGATCTGATAATGATTCTTCAATTAGTACTGGACAAAATATAATGTTCCAGGAAAGGCAGTTGAACTGTTGCCAACACTCAGAATTCAATTTCAGATCGGTATTACTTGTAACAAATATTTCTTGAGACAATAAAGTTTTGACCAGCAACCCTGCAAGAAAGCATGTCACTGAATAGGCGTGCTTAAAACATAAAATGGCAAATGATAGTAAAGAGCCACAGTTGTAGGTATGTACTCAATCAATCAACTTTATTTGCCCACAATTCGAAATGAAACGAAACTTGCTTGCAGTTGGCCTTACTCTGGTATGCTTGCGGTTACTAATTTCACTCCGCTTCACCTGCAGTTACATGTAGCTTTCACTCCGGTTTGCTTCAGGTTAGCTTTTATTTATTGGTTACGGCAGTACTCTATAATTTGTTTTGTTTCGTTCCGTTTTGCCCTTGTTTTGTTTCTTTTCGAGTTTTACTACATACCTTAACTTTGGCGGGTGTGTTTAAAACATGCAATGGCGAAAGAGCCAAAGTTTTAGGTATGTAGTAAAACCCAAAACAAAACAATTATTATAGGGTACTGCCCTAACCAACAAATAAAAGCTTACCACAAGCAAACTGGAGTGAAAGCTAACTGTAAGTAAGTTTTGTTTTGTTTTGTTTTGGGTTTTGTACATACCTATATAACCGTGGCTCTTATCTTTAATATCATTTCGCCATTTTGGCATTTAGTCATTTTGCTAGTTTGCCATTTCATGTTTTAAACACGCCCTCACCGAATGGTTTTAAATTTTGCATTTGTATTTGTTTACGTTGCTCAAATTTACATATTTTTTTACAAAATTAATGACCACAAAGATGCACTTTTTGCATTCGCTCATGATGTAATTTCCCTCTGCAGAGGGGAGGGAGGGTTGGGGGCACATTGGTGAACAAATCTATTCCAAAAAATCTTGTACAGACTGGATTAGGATTGTGTTACACTATGTGAATGCAATTATGTATAAAGGCATGATAAGGCATAACTTGGAAACAACGCTAGCATGATCCAATAATGTATGCCGTTCAAATTATTCTATGTAAGGCCCAATAATTATTGTCTATAATTTCTCCTGTATGACAAAGTTAGAGTATTTGCAGCCACCAAGTACATGGGTGCACTGTCTTATTTTGTTTCATTACACAAATATAATTATAGCATGCACTTGTAACACATTGATTAACTTGTCTTATTACATCCATTTTGAAATCACTGGTTATCCTTGCAATCTGATTGGCTCTCAGCAGTGCAATTTATTCCCAAATCACACTTTTTGTTGCTCTTAATCGCATCTTTTTCTCAGCCAATGAGAATAAGACAGTAACACAAAACAACCAATCAGATTTCAAGGCTTTTTTTAAATAACCAATCACATTGCAAGAAGATGAAAGACAAAAAAGACCATTGTTTGGCAAATTTGGCAACTTTTGTTGTTTTTAGTAGTTCTTGTATTTAATTGTGCAATTTCAAAATGGATGTAATAAAGTGGCAATTGAACTTTGGGTCGTGCAATTTTGGTCTGAAATAATACTTGTGATTTCAAATCAAACTTGCGCTGCCCGCTCGTTTAATTTTGAAATCACGCGTGTGATTTTCGACCTAATAATATACAAGCAACAATTTCTGCATTCTGATTGGCTGAGAACATGTCAATTAATCCCAAATTAGTGAAC
>OMLO01004658.1_pt1 | contig 11481 bp, 11 predicted proteins | sample 1674811 | NCBI WGS metagenome assembly OMLO01 (sample SAMN06265003, study PRJEB25207) | coral metagenome | isolation source: Coral host | place: Mexico:La Bocana,Puerto Morelos, Mexico | collected 2008-11-13 | reverse complement strand
ATAAAGCAGATTTGTGCAGAGCCTCTTTTTCCGTGTAATAAGAATTAAAGCAAAAAGAAATAAAAGAGGCTCTGCTCGCAGGGTGACCGCAAGGTTCCATTCTTGGCCCAGTATTTTTTATACTTAACATAAACGATCTCCCAAAAGCTTCAGAATTGACAAAGCCTATGCTCTTTGCTGACGATACTAGTATTTCTTATTCTCGCTCCAACCCAAATACCTTAGAATCCGTAATAAATATGAACTAAAAAGTATTATAGTTTGGCTACGTTATAACAAATTATCGGTTAATATAAAGAAAACGACTTAGCTCATTTTCAAATCTTGCCAGAAGAAACATAACCATAATTTTTCTATCTACCTTGATGACCAGCTTTTTACACAAACCAGCTCTGCTAATGTTCTTGGGGTATCTATTGACGAGCACCTTACTTGACAAGAACTAATCAGCTATGATGTAGGCAAATCTCCAAATCAATGGGATGTTATTCAGGTCCTGCTTCTATCTAAACTCACCTTCTACTAGTTGATAATTTATCCTCACATCACCTATTGTAACTCTACTTGGTCGTCTACAAACGCAACTAACTTAAATAAAATTTATTGTTTGGGAAAACGGGCCGTGCGAGCTATTACCAATTCAGATTATAGAGCACATTCTACTCCTTTATTTTCCAAATTACGAATTTTAGACACTTATCATATCAACACGTTTCAAACAGCTAAACTTATGTTCTGCTTTCGTAACAATCTATTGCTTCCATTGCTATTCAACTTGTTTTTTTTTACAAACGGTCAAATTCTTGCCTATAACACCAGAACAGCCAATAATTATCGCATCATAGCTGGACTAATCTAAAAAAATTCACAATTCTTTACCAGGGTCCTAAGATCTGGAATTCCCTTCCTGTTACTATCACTTCTCTGCCAAGTTTTCCCCATTTTAAGAAAAAACCTTCCAGAGGATTTCGTAAAATAACTACTGAACACTGTAGCACTATTTACGTAACCATCTTACAACGTACGAGGTGGCCTCAACTATTAGCCTGGTGGTTTCTTGGTCACCTCGCCAACCATTGAAATATTTCAGCATAAATAATTAATATATTACGAAAAAGGCAAATACACAGAATCTTGAATGGGTGCTGGCCACGTGTGTGAAAACGCGCTGTCTGGCAAAACAGTAAAAAAAGCCCGAGAAGCCATTAGGGAGTTTAAGCAACGACGACGCCGACATAGAGGACGACGCCTAGTAAAAAATAAATTTATAATTTACAAGCGAAATTCGCGGTTGTTTAGATCTGCTCGTTACCCCACTGGCTCTGAAAACGTGTTTAAGCCAAATATGCAAAGAGGGCGTCCAATTCCAAATTGAAATACGAAAAATTAGGCGTCGTGGTCCACGTTCAGTACAAGACGAAGAACTTGGTTATTTCACGTTGTTATTTGGCAGCGGACGGCAAAGAAATGTACAAAAATTTAAGACGCACGTGCACAGCTACTGTTTTGCTCATTAAAGCTTCTGTTTTGATCTGTTCTCGTCGTCGTCGTGCTTTGCTTAAGCTCCCTATTCTTTGTTTTGATGAGTTTTTAGGATGAAATAAATGCTGGTAAAATAGCCAATAATTACACACTGGTTCGGATTTTGCTGCCTATTTATGGCTTTACGGATTTACAAAAAGGCTCTCTAAAGATTACAATACATAATTACAACCAAATAAACTTGTGGCATTTTTTTTCGATAAATAGTGACTAAATCGCAATTTGTACATGTATGTGTTTGTATCGCACACGGTCTACAGTCAAGCTCATAATAACCAAGAGTACTCTGTTCGTCTGTTAAATAAATGTAATTTGTTTATATCAACTAAGTTGAAAATGTAAATTGGCCACCGTAACGAGTTGAAAAGCTGACGTTAACTTTCGAGCGTGAGCCCTTCGTCAGAGCGAATGGAGGAATTGTGGGTTGTGTGTGGGTTTATATGGAGAATATGGAGCTACACTATTGGTGGGAACATAAATGCTCGGGTGGAATCGTGGGTTGTGTGTGGTTTTATATGGAGAAAGTGGAGCTACGCTATTGGTTGGAACATATTTGTAATATTCGTAATATTTGTAATATTCTATATTCTATATTTGTAATATTCTATATTCTAATATTTGTAATGTTCTATTTGTAATATTTGTTTCCTTTGTTTCAGTGGCATGCCTGTGAACTAGCTGAGCTTAGTGCTTGTAGAGCTAAGTGCATGACCACTATAAACATGATTTACATTTTACATACTTGCTTGGGTAAGAATGATATTGTTCCCGTTTCGCTTCATTGTTCAAAATGCACTTTACAGAGGAAACACTGATGGTTGCCAAAATAAAAAACCCAAATAAATAATAGTTATCACAATAAGATGTCTAGAATCTGCTTAACAGCTTTATAACTGTACAAGGGCCCCTACCCTACTCTTCGAACGACCCCTTAAAATACCAGAGTGAAGAGAGCGTTGAATACATTCCAGTAATAACCCTGTAAGTTCTTAATTTGATCACTAACGTCTCTATTGATGTCATGCGACACTCCCTGTCCCCACGCAGCGGCTTCAACCGACATACATGTACATCCCTTTCCCATTATTGTTCATTTGCCTTATTTTTACTTCAACCAATCAGCGCTTAGATACCGTATGCACTGCACCAATCACAGCGTCTTGGTGGGGACGGAAAGCTTTTCGTGACTTCATTCCATGTGACAGAACATCTACACTGTAAGTGACTGACACATCTAAGCTAAAAGTAACATACAGCATTTTTCATCTCTCTCTTTGCCCAAATAATATGCCACGACAGGTTATCACCATTCGCAAAATAGTTCGCCTGGCAGCGAAAAGAAACACTATCGTGAGAAGAACAAGACCAAGCGTGTACACCGACAATGTTTGGGCATCTTCCTCGGCGCTTTTTAAGAGATTCACTGCCTGAACCTGAGGAGGAGGGTCCAGGACCCACCTCAAGTACACAGCAAGGAGCCCCAAACCTGCTCCGGTGATGTCACTAATACAACCATCTGTAAAAATAAGACATAATAATAGCCTCTCAAACATTATTATTATTTTCCTCTTTTGAGTTTGTTGCATGTTGACCCACACTATAACATCATTAATAACTTATGTCCCTTCCGAACGTGTTCTCACGGTTTAGGAGTTTAGAGCAAAGTAAAATTCTCCTTTTTAAAATCGCATTGTGTGTTTATGGAACGGCATGCCTGTAGCTATTAGGACAATTGATCAATTATCATTGAAAGAAAATGAATCAGTTTTAGATTAGTAAATTTAACTTAAATGAGGATTTGTTTTCTTCAATTTTCTGATCACTTATTGTTGTTGCGATTTGTCGATATTAGTACTCTATCTATTTTATATCTTATCTCAAGCAGTAGTTTACTTGAAATAATGAATCTAGAATTCTGTATAAACTGCCCTAATTACAGACAGATATCTTCTTTATATACTTGCAAATATATTTAATTATTTATTTTATTCTAGTTTGATGATCATACTGTGTAATTGAATTTCAGTAAATTAAATTAAAGGCTCAAATTGGTAAAGGTAAAGTCTGCATATTAGCCATGTGGCCCATCAGGCAAGAGCTCATCCAGGTTTCTGTAGCATGAAGCGACTAGGAGTATACTCCCTCCTGGATGGAATGCCAGTCCATTTAAGGGTTACCCCCAGCAATAAATTGACTGGTACCTATCAGTCCACCTGGGTGGAGAGAAGCGCTGTGAGAATAAAGTGTCTTGCCCAAAAGCACATCACAATGTCAGGGTTTGGCCAGGGCTCAAACCCAGACTGCTTGATCCGGAGTTGAACACTCTAACCAAAAGGCCACTGCACCTCCACAGGAGGTTAAATAGAGAAAGGGCTAAAAAGGGCCTCAATTGTCTGACCCGTTTCACTTCAGGATCAATTAGATGTGAGCTTGAGGAACATGCCATTCCCACAGGGCATCTCTCTGCCTAGGCGTGTGTTACCAACTCGAAGGCCATTTGCAATAATTGTTGGGGCAACATGACAAAATGCCAGAGATAACACTGGCTGGACTAGCAATCCCATCAAGATGGATAAGTAACACTCAGGCAAAAGACCCTTCCTGGTATTGATAAAGAGGCATTAAAGTACAGGTTTTAATTTAAGCACAAAATAAACTTGTATAAAATCAAACCCTGTTTAGTCTCGAAAGCTGACAAGAGAAAAAAAATCATAACGATAACGATAACCTTAAAACACTTTTACTAGATGATTTATTATTGGTTAGTCAGTTGATTAGTTATTTAGGTACGTAGGTACATACAAGTAGATGGTAAGTTTTAATTATAAGCTTTTATCATTCTTACTTTTTATTTTTAGTTTTGCAGCTTAGTTAAACTTATCCTATTTAGCAAAATAGTGATATTACCAGTAATAGCGAAATAGTGCTATATAAGTCTTAAAATAATAATGTAGTCTAAAAAAAATTGTTGCAAAGTGGAAGATCAAGAACTCTGTATTAGGAAAACAAAAACGTTGTTACCTACAGTGTATTTTTTGTGGGAGGCACACTTGACTCCTGATCAAGTGGTTCAGGTTCAAGACCTGACAGGGGACATTGTGTGCATTGTGTTCATGGGCAAGACACTTCACTCTCACAGTGCCTCTCTCCACCCATGTGTATAAATGGGTACCGGCAAATTTAAAGCTGGGGGTAACCCTGCGATGGACTAGCATCCCATCCAGGGGCAGTAGAAATATTCCTAGTCACTTCATGCTACAGAAACCGGGATAAGCACCAGCCTGGTGAGCCACCTGGCTCATATGCAGACAGTGTATTATATTGTTTCCCACTTCATAAGTTGTCTTTAATTATTGAACATTTGGGTGGAGGCTTACTAAGAGAAATTTTAATCATGTAATGAATTTCTAGTTTGAGAATTTATTTACAGTGTTTTAAAACTAATTCTCTATTCAAACCCTTAAATCTGCCTACAGTCTCAAGTGATCATGTACACACTATTTTGGTAAAGGTATATTACAGCCACAGAAAATGTTGTAATGCCAATTGCATTATAACCTGAGTACATATCTTCCTAACATATATGTCTATATAACAAGTACTCACTTCCAAGGTAAGATGACTTAAGCTCACGTGTTCCCTTTCCTGCGCCAGTTTCACTGTCAACAGGAACAGAAACCATTAAAAATCGACCAACAAATCAATTCTAAAAAAGATCTGTCATTGCTCAGTTAGCTGCTAAGTCAAAGGTTCGAACTTTATTTGAGCCCATCAGGATGACACTTATCTTGCTATCAATACTGAGAAACAACAAGAGGTTGTTTTACTCCCCCTTGGATGGGGAGACAACTCAAAGTCCTCTTGAGGTAACAAAGTTTAGGTACATGTAACTATGCTTGAATCAGGACTAACGAACATCAAATTGTGAACTACATGTACATAACATGACCATACTCAGGGGTTTCATTAACATTCTCAGCTGGAGGACAACTGGTTTTCACAGGCGGGCAATTCTATTTCACCTGAACTTCTAATGCAAGGAAAACTTTCCACTCATTTTGGTCATACCAGCCAGACATCCTCACATCTGGTAAATTTGCCTGGTGCCCAACCTTTGATTAAACCCTTGATTCTGCATTTTATTTCTTGTTTACCTCATACTCATCTCTCCCATTCTGGTGTAATCTCCATAACATCCACTCTTCAGTTGCCAAGCTACAGCATTATATAGCCCACCCCATGTCAACAACTCATGGTAACCCAACAAGCCACAACTAAAGCTAAGCTTCACGACCATCATGAGGTTCTCTGGGTCACCTCCTCCTTCAAACTGAATCCAAGCATTGAAGAGGTATGCTAACGAGCAGATGTGTTCTAGATGTGTTTCTAACTTGTCTCCAGAGGATTCTATTCTTGACAGCAGCTTGTCATGACAGCCTTGTTAGTAACCAGGTAAAAGAAAAACAATAAAACCAAAAAACATAAATTTACGTGATTAAACAACAAATTCATATTATTACCATAACTCCAAACACTACGAATCAGAGAAACGTGTACAACTGATAAATATTAAAAAAGCGAATGGGACTGAGTGGAGTATAATTCAGTCTGTAATCATAGGAGTGATTAACAAAACTGGACAACCATGAAGCCAGAGTCTGATTACAGACAGAGCTTCATGTCTGGTTACTGATTACAGACAGAACCGGACAACTTAATGTCCTGTTATCAGTTACATGTAATCATAATCATAACAATTGATGACTTGATTTTCATGAGAATGAATGAACAGGTGACATACATTAAGTTTTGTACCAAAGACCCTTTTTGCCACAGAGGCAAAAGGGGACTTGGAATTGGCCTATTCATCCATGAGCTGGCACAGGGAGCCTTTGATTAAATGCGGGTAAGATAATTAATAATATGGAGAATAGCTTGAAAAATGGCAGTTAAGTTTCCTTAAAAACAGTCACTAGTGACAGATAAACCTCCACAATTTACAAAGGCGCTGTCTTGAATTGTTTACTATAGTGACTGTAATCAACGTTGTGATTGGTGATTTTAATTAAAAGGACTTAAATTGATCGCCTCATGTAAATGAGAAGACTGTCTAATTACACTGTCCATTTACATGTTAAGCTTTGCAGATAATTTAGTGCAAAATAGAGCAGTTTATGCACCAATCAGATTTGAAGAAATTGTAATAATTATTGTTATGATTAACAAAATTAAAAAAAAAAACAATGATAGAAGTACATGTATTAATAGTCCAACAAGCTCTAAAATTTAAAACTTTCAGATTTCAGTTTTGGTTGTAAATGTGTTTTTGCTCTTGATGTTGTAGGATTTTTCTTCTTTAAAATCATCTTGTATGGTTCACTCCTGCAAAATTATTATTATCATTAAGTACAACTGTAAGTGTATCCAGTGTGTTATAAAGGCATGGGCCAAAGTACAGAAAATGCTGATTTTCCAGGTGGGAAATCAGAATGTTCATTTTCTCAAAAAGTAATTCCAATTGTTTGCTTACATTTGTAATAATATTGTTACAAATTACTTGTGTAATAGTAGTGTGAAATTTCAGAAGTAATTTATTGCGTCACATGTGATGTCACAAAATTGCCATAGAAACGTTCGGTGCAAAATTTCTTGATACAATAAACATGCCAGAAACCCACAATTGTAGTGCAATTTGTCAGCATTGATACTAAAAGATAATCCAATGGTATACTCAGAAAGTTAAGAAATAATATCACTTGCATTTTGTCAATAATCTCACTAGTCACCATTTTATTGCCCATGCTAGAATCACTGGGGTTGTTATACCTAAATATAGAGATGATATGGTGACAGACATATATATGCTGTAGAGTAAAATTAAATTTAGGTTAAAATGAAATTCAATTGTCTCTTAACCCTACTTAGTCATGGATCACGAATAAGTAGGATTAGAAGCAGCCTTCTCAAAATGAGCTGGCAGCCGCCTCAATGAACCGCCCCCTCTGGGAATTTGACCATCTCCTTGCCGTCAGAAAGTGTACTATTTTTACTAACAACAAGGAGAAAAGAAAAAAGGAAAAAAAAATGGAAAGAACTTTTAAGCCCAAAAGGAAAGTCCTTGCGATGAACATTATTCAAAAGGGTTAAAAGCACTTGATCAGCGTGCATATTTACATCCATTATTTTAAGCACAAACATTCTGATCTTTATTCGATCTTTGATAAAGAAAGCGGAAATACGGTATTCATCACTTCAACGAGACTTCAAATCGAGTCAATGAGACTTCAAATCAGATAAAGCCATGTGAATTTCACGTCAAGCACTGCTCACAATCAGAAAGTAATTTGTCTGGGTTTTACTGTGTCATTTACAGTTGTGTTGTGCAAGGGTAGGAGAGCAAAAACTTATAGCAGAGAATCGAAAACAAAAAACCCACAACCAATTCACGGATAACTTCCTACTTTGCCAAAGAGCAAAAGAAGGATATTAAAGTACTTCTTTCAGTACCAATCTTTCACGCCGATTTTGCATGTGCTGGTGGCAGCGAATGAATAAATTAGTTGTATAAAATAGAAATGGAAAAAATATACGCTATAAATTATATCTTAACATAATCAGAGCCATCTTTAACACAAACAGTAAAGGGCATCTTTGCAAAAGGCATGGAAAGGTGTTTTTTTTTTGTTTTTTGTCTCTCTTTTTCGAAATTCACACTTTGCTGAATTTTCTGCTTCATAAAACTCAAGGGAATTGCAGCACGACACAGTCTCAGAAAAATTGCTTTGTTTATTTGACCGCCCGGATTTGCGTTTCTCTGTGGATTTATTAATGAAACTCCGCTTGTTCAAACACTGAAATAATCCATTAACACAATGTACATATTTATTATTAAGAAGTTTTAAAAAAATAAAAAGAGCAACTTCTTGAGACATTCACAATAAGTGATGAACCAAAGAGCCAAAAATATTGCAAACAAAATTAAACAGCCGTTTTAATTTAATTAGAATAAACAGTATTGTGTACATGTACATGTAACACGTAAAAAGTGGTTTCAAGATATCTAAAAGAGGTTTTTAAATTCCCCGAAACCTTACAAAAGGTTTCACCTTTAAAAAGCAGTTTGGATCAGGTGCGCACAACTACACAGTCTTCAGTGTAATTTCCCCGACTCTCAAACAATGCGTTAAAATGACCGTGAAATAATATAAAAAGTATTATTATTTGAAATATTGGTAAAAATGAGATACAATTCTCACCCCTCAGGTCCCCCAGATTGCACCAAATCACACCATTGAACATCTACATTTCCCTGGACCCCCTTACATGCTCACGCCCTATGGGCGCTGGAAAGTTGCCTTCGGCAACCAAACGGCCTCCACCTTAAATATAACCTCCTCCTCAGAAACATTTTGAGAAGGCTGAGAACGCAAAGGAAATTGAGAATCAAACTAAAATAACTTTAACATAAGTTTCACTTTGACCAACAACATATGTACGCTATGTATGGTGACCCATAATACTGCCGTTTACAATTACCAGTCCACATACATGACAAAAAAATGTTTTACTGGCCAATCAAACTTCAAAGTTTATTCACCCACTTAGGAACATTTCAACACCACTCCGGAAACACAAAGTCATTGCATGTGGACAGGTAGTTGCAAGGGAGAGTAATTCCCCCCCCCCCCAATTAACACCTTGTGTATTATACTTACAGTATTTGGAGTTCAGTGACCTAAAGAGAGTTAAAAAATTCAAAGCAAACATACCCGCTGCTTCGCCTAAGATGAAAAACAGTGACTGGTAATAAAGTACATTATTCGGAGCTCCTTTTGTCATCATAGTCTTCCAACACTCATCAGAAATCGTACATGGTTCACTCTCACTGCTCCTGCTTCCAGCAACTTCCCTGACACAGCGCAAGTATCTTTCTCTGTCATCTGCTTTGCTTTCTAGTCTCTCAGAAACACCCCATAATTCTAAGAATCTGTAGGCTCTGTAGTAACTCCATGGAGAATTCAGAGCAGGATAAAACAAAGGATCATTTTCTTGCACCACTGGAACAATCTTTTTTAAAACTTCAGAGACTTGGTTTAGCAGTTCTGTTATGTTGTTGTAAACCTTCAGGCTTAGCTTGATTCTCCCATTCTCTGTCTCTTGTGTGATCCTCTGAAAGTATCCTACAGGTGTACACAGTGGAAAATTCAAGAAACATAAAACAACTTCAAAAACAATATTTATAAGCAGAGTAAGAGTGGTTTCGCACAACTGTAGGAGAGCCCAGTACAAATAAATAAATGTACAGTACAGAGCGGAATATGAATTAAACTTCATTTACTTCAACTTTGCGCTAGGAGTGATCATCAGACTGTTATTGATAGCCTACAGTGTACCATAAACAGGCTAATTTGAGTGCTATCCAGGCTACCTACAGTCCTCTTAAGGCCATCCAGAGTGCTTTTCAGGCTTGCCTCCTACTTCTTGCACCTCATTGAAGTTTTAGAGCTGTCCCTTAGAGTGTATTTCCCATTTGAAATTCAGGTTTCCCAAAACTCTAAATTAAACTTTCAAATTAATACAAATTACAGTAAGTTTCATAAAAAAGTACCAATAATTAATTTTATATGTGCATTTACATGAACATGAGTGCACAAAACAACTATATTAAAATATGTCAACTAAAACAAACGCTAGGGCTACATGTCTGGAAGCTGGACAGATTTTTAGAATACTCTGTGTCCAGCAGTTTTTTTTTATAAAGCAAAACACCGTAAAAAGAACTTTAAGACAGGTGACCCCAAGAGGAATCAAACCCGGGTAAGCAGCATGGCAAGCGATACTTCTAACCACTGCACCATGGCAAACAGCCGACCAACTTCAGAACTTTTTAGTTACAGTATTTATAGAGTTACCCTTAGCATTACTGAAAGCTAACAGTAAACAACCTAACCAAAGTGCTATTCAGGCTAACCGGAGTGTTATTCAGGCTAACCAGAGTGCTTTTTAGGCTAACCAGAGTGCTATTCAGCCCAGGCTAACCGGAGAGCTTTTTAGGCTAACCAGAGTACTATTCAGGCTAACTGGAGTGCTTTTTAGGCTAACCAAAGTGCTATTCAGGCTAACCAGAGCGCTCTTCAAGCTAACTGGAGTGCGTTTTAGGCTAACCAGAGTGCTATTCAGGCTAACCGGACTGCTTTTTAGGCTAACCAGAGTGCTATTCAGGCTAACCAGGGTGCTTTTTAGGCTAACCAGAGTGCTATTCAGGCTAACCAGAGTGCTTTTTAGGATGACAAGAGTACTATTCAGGCTAACCGGAGTGCTCTTCAGGCTAACCGGAGTGCTTTTTAGGCTAACCAGAGTGCTCTTCAGGCTAACCGGAGTGCTTTTTAGGCTAACCAGAGTGCTATTCAGGCTAACAGGAGTGCTATTTAGGTTAAGAGAATTGCTATTCAAAGGTTTTGACTGCCGGTCTCTTTATAATAGTCTACGTTATAAATCCTGATATACCGGGTGCTGGGCTCACCAAAATAATCAAGGATTTGACATTGTTAACTAAAATCTGCAAAAAAAAAAAATGACTGCTGGACACAGAGTATTTTGAAAAACCTGTCCGGCTGCCGGATATAGAGACACAGCGTAAAAAAGTGTCTGCAAAATGAGTAGAATTCCATACAAATTTACTTGCAGAGACTTATATCGTGATTTTTCCTTGGAAGAAAAAAACAACTGTTGATTCAAAAATCACATGTGGACAAAAGAGGAGCAGGGTGATCTCAATTTGACCATACCACAAAAATATGCGAAATAATAATAATAATAATAATAATATCATGGGTGACAAATTACTCCTTAATTTTGACATGAAATTTCAGCCGTAATTTATAATTTCACATGTGAAATTATAAAATTGCTATGGCAACGCTTCTGTAACCCAGGATT
>OMLO01004657.1_pt1 | contig 11483 bp, 6 predicted proteins | sample 1674811 | NCBI WGS metagenome assembly OMLO01 (sample SAMN06265003, study PRJEB25207) | coral metagenome | isolation source: Coral host | place: Mexico:La Bocana,Puerto Morelos, Mexico | collected 2008-11-13 | reverse complement strand
CCGTGCCTGACGAAATATTGGAAATACAAAAGTTCAATCCAACCGTACGGTCAGTTTTTCTGTTTTTCAGTTTTTAGAATTAGATAAGCGAAAAACATTTTTTGACATTATGGGCACGTTAAGCAGTTGTGAAATTAAAGCCTGAAAAAAAAAAAAAAAAATTCAGGCCCGAACGGGATTCGAACCCATGACCTCTGCGATACCGGTGCAGTGCTCTACCAACTTAGCTATCAAACAATAAGCCGTACAGGTCTGAGTTTTTTTTTCATGATTTTGTGTTTTTGAACATGCACGTTTGATTAAATAACTGCGATGCTCCAGAGAGTCCTGTTGTAATACGTCAATCGTCTCAGTGACGTAACTGAAACGGCTGCTCGGCGTTGCACCATCTCAATCTTATCAATATTGCACTGCTTGTGGGGAATACATACATCGCTAGCATACTCCAGTTTAGGGCGAGCAAGAGAAAGGTAAGCTAAACTTTTGACCTCCGCGGTGCAATCAGAGAAGATTCGACTGAGGGGAGCAAGGGTTAAATTCGCTTTCTTACAGATAAGTTGCTGCAATGATCATTCCAAGATAGATTATCATTAATATGAATTTCCAGGTATGAGCTGGAAAAAAAACTCTTGAAATAAGTTTCCATTCAGTGAGTAGTCAACAGGTATTCTCTTACAGGTTGAAGGTGGGTTGCCAGTTCTTCGCTTAATGGAAGAGACGATCAAGTTCTTCTTTGAGAGCTTGGCAGACCTGGAGGGCAGCTACCTCTCTGTACATAACACAGTCGTCCGTAAACAGGCGTAGACTTGACTGAACACGTTGAAAAAGAGTTTGAGAAATATTCAACCATCTAGACCTCACGCTTGGTCGATTCTTGCTTTTCACGTGACGTCATCATTTTCCAAAATAAAAAAAAATTTTAGTGTCATCAGATGTAAGACCCTCTAATGATTTGACATGGTTCCTCATTATGTTGAATTTCCAAGTTGGAGCGTTTCGTGACATTAAATGGCGGCCTGTAAAATGCCGAATAGAGTACCATGCCGAGAAGATTACGACGCATAAATTATGTAAAATTATGCAAGAGCAGCAAGACATTCCGGGGTCATGTTGACAGGAAGCAGGGTTTAATTTCGTAAAAAAACTGCACTGCACTGCGAGTAAGGTAAAAGATGCGTTATTGCTCACGTTTTGGTTAACTAAACAGTTCTTGCCCCAGAAGAAGTGATAATTTCATGTTTCTGAGCTCTAGGGTAATAACATTTCATTTCGATGACAGGACTCAGCGACAATTAATTTTACCGCACCAAAAAGGCGTTTCCATACAAGCCATACAAAGCTCTGGATATTTGGGGAAATACTTTTCCCAATAACGGGTTCTGTCCTCGTGTACCGGTTCACAAGAACCGATACAAAAGACCCAACAATGTTCAACAGCTAAACCAAGTAGTTTCGTAAAGAAAGGAGTATAATGGTTATTCCCTCTGTGTACCGGTACACCAGGACACAACCCAATAACGGTTGAATAACCGCACATATCTAAAGCGTGACGAGGTTGTTATATATCAATCATCTTTCATATCCCAGTTTAAAACGTGCAATTCCGGTGGGGCAAGGCCTGGGGTAGAGGGCAGTGTTGAGCCTCGCGGGTTGGCCTCGCGACTCCTCGCGAGCTTTCATGTTGGTCGCGCAACCTCTGGCTCTGACGAAGTTGTTTATCCATTGACGTACGCACAGACTGTGCACTTCTTATTGTCCTTTGCTAAAACAATAACCCGATGTTCGTCACTCCGAAGGAGACCACATTGTGTTGAGAGGCCTAAAAAGATGGCATTCAGTGCGAAGTCTCTTCGACTGTTGTCCTACGGGCATCTTGTGCTGGGTATCTTGGCCATGGCTGCCGGGATAGCTTCCATGAACGTGACTGATTATTACAGCGGGTTATTTGGCATGGGAATTTGGCTCGGAGCTTGGGTAAGTGTTGAATTTAAACAATTTTTTAAAAGATAAATTATACAGCTATGATTTGTTTTCACAACTGTCCATGTGTGTTTCATTGCAAAATAAGCTCATCAGAGTTGAGCTTTTGGTAAGCATAACCGTCCTACCAACTGGAGACATTTAAAATTAAATAGATTTATAGGGTTGGCTGATTCCATCAGTTAATTTGTGGATATAAACAAAAAAGTATTTTTCAGATGAGGTTGAAGCTGTTGGGATATCGGTATTTTTAGCTTAAATCTGCACTTCAGGGTGGTATGTATTTTTGACTTGAAATTAATAAGACAGAAAGAACTTAAGTTTAAAGGCAACATTTTTATCAGCAAACATCTCATCATCTCAGATCAATTTGGAAAAGCCTTATTAAAGACGAAGCTTGATCAAGTTGTCAGAAATATTATGCAGTTATACCACAATCAGACTTCTAGCATTAGGACCCTCGCAAGAATACAAACAGGAAATATTACCACACAACCTTACTCAACGATTAATTAATAAATGGATTTGCATTTTCTCTTGAAATGTGGATGTTTTTGTATTTCATTTTTAATATATAATATTGATTTCTTTCTCTATTGCAAGGATTTTTTTTGCTTGGAGTTTGTGACAAACAAGATACTAAGTAGCACAATATGTCATTATATGAAGTATGGATGTGTGTCGGATGCGTGTCTATAAGTGGTAGATGCACACTGAACAGTATTGGTTATAAGTAACAACCTCCTGAAAGTAGCAACCCAGTAGATCTGTGAAGGCTAGCTTAGGTACATCTCTACATGCTCAATAGCAAAATTCTTCAGTGATGCAGAAGTTACATATTAAGAACTTGTTGATCACGTATATGTAGGGACTTGTCAAAATCTTCTGTAAAGAATAGAAAGATTACTTTTTTGTCACCTCTCTATTTACACTAACTTGGAATGTTGCATAATAAAAATGAATATGTTTAAATTAGGATTCAGTGTTCATTAAATCATTGATTGAAGCTTATCACACTGCAAAATAGTCATGATTTTCTTGAGGTCAAATTATATACAATTAATAAATATGCATGTGCCAATATGCTCTTCCACACTCGTCCTGTATTGTCTTTTCTTGAAAATATCTACACTTATGCAAATCTCTTTTTTGTCTCCAATTTGAAAGAATTATGATTTTTTTCAATCACTTGACCATAGAAAAAGAAGCATTCTAATTACAACTGTAATTTCTTGCTCATGATCAATTGTGAAAAAAAATAGCAATAACAATCTGAACTATTGATCTTCTGGATTAGTGCTTACATTTTCAGTATATTTAAATACTGCATTGCAGTCAACATATCTTCATATACCATGCATACAAACAATTAATAAATATGCAGTTGTCAAAATAAAGAGGAACATCACAAAACATCAATATTATGGCATGAACAATTAACATAAGATAATGCAGAGTCATGGCCATTTTGACGTCATGCATCATAATTATATATTAATAAGCAGTCAACCAACACTTTGTGATGACTATTTATGTTCACTTGGCCGACTTCAGCATAATTTTAAATAAACTCTCTGAAATAAGGTTGCTAAACCAGAGCTGTCGAAAGGCAAGTCAAAATCATCTGCTAGCTAATTTTCTTGTTGACTGATACTACAATGTTACCTGCCTTGAGAGTATTGAACAATATACATTTATGTATTTAACATTACAAATAGTACATATATCAAGAAGGAATTAGTCAGGGGTTTCATTTACAGTTTCAGCAGGTGGGCAAACTTTGGTTTTCACAGGTGGGCAAAATGTTTTGAACTGAACTTCTTTGTAAATGTAGAAAAACCTTCCTCTGCATGGTCAAACAAGGCAAGCAAAGTTGTCTGCACAGCCTCTCAATTTACACAGTGCCCAGCCCTTATTAAAATTAGTGTAAGTCTATGTTCTGTAATTGAGTGTCAGTGTAAACAGTTTTTATGGTTCTTTATAATATACCCATTTGAGCCAAAAAATAAAGGAAATTAGAACAATATTGAAACCCGGGGGGGGGGGGTACTCCCAGAAAAATTAGGTATGGGTGTACGGCCTGAGCCAAAACCCTTACCCTATTTATGACGAAAATGTGTGATGTTCCCTATCCTATAATTTATGACCTGACCAAAAATTTGATACCCTATTTATGACCTGACTCTAAGATTATTAGGGGAACGACTTTTGTTGCTGGCGTTAAATGGAGTAGAGGAAGGCAAAGCCGGATGGGAGAAGGAAGTAGCTTCTTCTAAAAAGAACCGAATTGGTGCAAAAATCGATACCCTTTTTATGACCAAAATGGTGGTACCCCCCCCCCCCGGGCCCCAGGGGATTGAAACATTGTAAATTGTTGTTCCTTTGGAGTGTTTGCAGAGGCAAGCATGTTATTTGACTTCATTCTGTTTAGTATTTATAATTTTGTGTAACTGCAGTGCAAAGTATCTTAGAAGATTTAAAATAAATATTACAATTAACAGACATGTTCATGACCAACAAAGTAGTATGTATGGTGGCAAAAAGAAAAAAAAACTTCACGCTGCAAACAAAATAAATTTGTGCACTGCAAAAAAAGCAAAAGAAGAAAAACCCATGTGACAAAGAAACAATGTCTGTGAGGGTCATAGAAGTGGAAGTCGGCATTGTATCTGTGGCTGATGGGGTTTTCAAGGCTTGACATGGAAAGACACACTGCATCCCAGTGAAATCTTCTGCTGACAAGGAAGAGATTACTCGAAAAGCTGTTGAAAAACACTCAAGCTTTGACCAAACTTTTGATGACAGTCCCGTATGTTTTGCATTTTCCGGATTTCAGTCAAGTGAATTTTGTTCCTGGAACTAGGGAAACATTTGTACTCTCTTTATACAAGAAAGCAATTGGGAAAGACTACAAGCAGCTAATGTTTTACGTGATCCCTCTTGACAAGTTCCAGGAGACACAAGTCTCTTGGTCTTTAAGACTACAAGACTACAAGTTTGTGTGTGGAATTGCTTCTTGTTATTTAATTTGTAATTTTACATAGAGTTATGTTTTGAACTTTACAAAACTAGGAATCCTCTAGAGCTAAACTGATTTACTGTTATAGTACATCAGAGCTCCTTCATTATAGTCTGAGAAGAACTGACCAAGGCAAGGCAAATCATAATGATGAATGAGAATCATAGCAGAAAATTTGATAGTTTACGAAACATTTTCTAAAGTCATATGACAATCACATTTTGTTCAGGGAAGTCCTTTGGGGGATATCTAGATTCAACTGTATAATTAAAGTGAAAAGAACTTTAATGGTTCCACTCGTGATACACCATAGCTTTCGAGCAAAAAAGTTGTTAAATAAAATAAAATAACATCCTCATGCCCACTTCTAAGTTTGTAAGCTTGTTGTTTGCTGTTTTTCAGGTTCTCTTGACAGCTTTAGGTGGAGTGGCAAGTTCATCGAAGCCTGGGAATTATTGCAGGGTATTAAAATTACAACATACAATATGTTAAATGTATATAAAGTTATTAAATTTTAGTACAGTTCATGTGTGTATAGTGACTCTAAACCTGTAGGAAAAATTAAAGGGTGTGTGGCTGATCATTTGATCAGACCTCCTCCATCAAAACCTCTTAATTTTTGGACACAGAAAGGCTACAGGACCCTTCAGAGGATTGTATCTAAAACTTGTTATGGACTTCTCATCATGAATGTAGGTAACACGAGAGTAAGAGTTTCAAAAATGTTAAATACAGTTGTCTTGACCTGAGTGTTATCACAATCTTACAGATTGGAATTTTCTTGGGATGTTCTCTGGTTGCTATTGTCATCCTGTCAATTTGCTCCATTGTAATCGGCACTGTGGTCATAAGGCATTTCCAGTTTGAGTCAACTGTGACCCGTGAGTTTTTCAAGGGTAAAGGTACCTTTGGCCAAAAGAACCATGAGGACTATTACAAAACAGATGAATATTTTGAAGACAGGCATGAAGATGGAATGATTGGCCTGGCTGTGTATGGCTCTCTTTTGGCCATCAACATATGTGATATACTGCTGTGCTTTGCATCAGTCTACATATGCCGTGACCTCACACGCAGTGAGCAGGTACAGTACCTTGCTTTTAAGGTGGCTTACTACGGTTTTGATGAATTATAATAGCCCAACCTCCTAACTCTTTTGAAAAATGTTCCAAGATGTTTTTCCTTTCTTTGTTTATGTCTTTTACCATTTTGTGTGAAACTTATCAATTTAAGTTAATTTGATTGTCAACAAATTTAAACATCAACCATAATAGTTATTTGTTCTTTTTGTTTTAGATAGCCATTAGAGAAAGCAGTAGTCGTGCTGTTTCCTTAACTCACCACACCCAAGGGAACTTTGCTGCTGCAGTACCTGATGCACAATTAGGATTTAATGGGCAAAACTGGGCCGAGTTGGTCTCCCAAGCAGTGCCACAGTCACTACAGCCAATGCCTTTTCATTTTATACACAGTCCAGATTGTCAGGTTTTTACACCATACAAATTACCGGTAAGCTATAGTTTAAGCTTTTGTTCTAGAAAGTATAGTAACGTACATTTTCATCACAAGTGACACAATAATATATACATACCAGTCTGAAAAAGAACAAGAGCGTAAATGTTACTATCATACAATAATTGCTCATCTACAATGTTACCCTGCAGAACAACCATTGTTTATTATATTATGTGACAAATTAATCTACACAGTATGTACAACATTTCAAGGCAATACTACAGCTGATACATGTACACAAAGAGGGTTTGGGCTCTGGGGTACAGTTACCACTTCCCTGCATGATATACCTTGTCATGGGGATCAGATGTTTAAACTGAGTTGGAGTCACTGAGGCTTTTCTGAGGTGAAAAATACTAAGCAGTCAAGGTCAACATACGTAAGGCAGATAAACCTTTTCAATCTGTAATCTTGTAGTCTGATAGCCTGGAGATGACTGTAATCTCTGTACATTTACTTTTTCTGTTTTTACTTTTTCTCCCATCAAGAATTATGCTGAATTATATCCGGAAGGAATTGTAAACTCCAACTTTGCTCAAAACCAGTCATGTGTTCCAGATGAACCACCACCTGAGTACACTCCTACAGCAAACCCCTTGCCTTGTCAGTATTCAATGCTGCCAGGCTCTTCTGTTGAAGCCCCTCTTGATTCTCCCAATATGTCAACTGAGGAAAATACAATAGTGGAAGAAACAGCAGTTTCAGCAAGGACTTCCACAACAGGGAGTTCCAGTGCACTGGAAACTACTGTGTCAGAACAATCCTCAGTAACTCCGCAGCTCTTGGAGGTTTCACCAGATTGTCAAGTATTATCTGCTCCAGTCCTTGAATCATCAACTTTGCCTATTATATCTTCAATACCAAACACTTTAGCCATCAATACAGAACTAGCTGTGACAGTTTTGCCAGGATTATCTTGGAATCCACAACAAGTCATTGCATCAGAAGACCTAGATAACACTGCATCCTCTGAGTCACAATGTGACCAAGTTACACAGCCAGAGAATGTGACTGTGATAAAAGAAAGCAGTGGTTCTGAAATAAGATAACCAAGTTACACAGCAAGAGGCTGTGACCGTGATAACAGAAACCCAATGGGTTTGAAATAAGACAATCAAGTTAGACACTCAGAGGCTGTGACTGTGATAACAGAAAGCTAATGGGTCTGAAATAAGATAGTCAAGTTAGACACTCAGAGGCTGTGACTGTGATAACACAAAGCTAATGGGTTTGAAATAAGACAATCAAGTTAGACACTCAGAGGCTGTGACTGTGATAAAAGAAAGCTAGGGGGTCTGCATTTCGACTGCATACTGCTAGTCTTCATCAGACGATGAGGTCGACTGGTTACGCATAACCTTATAAAGCAGTATGCTCTGCTGTGATTGGCTGGTTTTTAAGAGTTGTAATTGGTGCATTTCGATCCTCGGTTCGCGTTTCCGCAGCTCTCCTGTTGTTATGTTTCTTGATCGTGGGCGTCCACGATCAAGTTGATCCGTTTATCATGATTACCTCAATGAGCAAGTAACCGGATGGTAACAAAATATATAATTGCACCAGGAATACAATGATAGGGTTTATGTGCAATACTAGTCACTGTTAAGCTTCGCGGCCACCCCCATTTTCCCGACGGTGGCCGCTTAATACGGGGTTCGATTGTATTGTTTTCTGGAAAAAGTGATATCCTGCGACATCAAATCACTAATCTGACATGGCTATGTTATCATGCTCACTTGGGCAAATCTGGGTAAATATCTAATCGTACCTTTTGGGTACTCTTCGATAGCATATCACTACTCCGGTCTCGCCAAAATATATACGAACCATGGCTCGACTAAACTCACCATGCTTAGGTATAATAGTGAAGTGCGGCCCATTAAATAAATAAATAAATAAACAGACAATTAGATTAATAAATATATATTTTTAATCCAAGTAAACAATATACTAGGAAATTTACAAAACTGATGTACATAAACTTCATCACGAAGATGCAATCAAAAGAGACTTTTTTGCTCACTTAAACAAAGTCTGCAAAAAGTGATTCTCTGCCTATCATCAACTTCTATCAAGAGAAACAATTGTTTTGTTTGGTCCAGTGGTGATGTGACCAGCTTCTGAATCGTACTTTAGCTGTTGACAAAAAAATACTTTCTCCTTGAATTTCCTACTGTTTATGTTTATACCGCTCTAGATGCGGCAAGCGGTACATTATTTGTTAGTAATTAGTGTGGTCATGTGCAGTTTAAAGGAAAATAATCCTGGCTGATATGCCAAATGATTGTACAAAGCAATATAGAAAAGGTATTTTGGGGAAGAAGTACAAGATTTTTCATTGCAACTTGATAAAGCAATATTATAGTTAGCTAACGGCCGTGCATACACGGCATATCTGGTGGGACACTGTATCCCTTCAATAGCCAATACCCCTTTATTACTGATTGACTGATTGATTGAGTTATAGACAAAATTTGATGGATTGACTGACCGACCGATCGACTGACCGACTTGTCGCTGGCGGGTCAAAGTGCAAATAACGATAGCAGGCTGAGCGGCGTTTCCATGAATGTACAGTGTGAAAAGTAAGAACTAAGACCAACCTTCTAATTGACGTCATCAGGCGCTATGTTCTGTGATGCTTTTAGTCTTCTTATCACAACCCTCTTCATGCGCACGTGATCTAAAGCATTATTTGATCTCTCTGAAGACAACTGTTTCTGCTAAACAACCTCTATTTATAATTCGATCACGTTATCCTCGAGTGTTTTGTGTGATAACAGCTTTTGGGTCGCCTAAGTTGTTATCATTGTCACAACGAACCAGAGGGAAACACGCTTGCAGCGACGGAGTTTGTCAGACTCCTAGAGTACTCGGGATCTGTTACAGCAAAACAATCCAACAGGAAACAGAGAATAGGCAGTACTTGGGTCCAACAGTAGAGTTTAATTGAGTATCTTCAGAACGCAGTCTTGACTACAACTCGTATGTAACCCGAATACAACTCGAATGTAACCCGAATACAACTCGAATGTAACCCGAATACAACTCGAATGTAACCCGTATACCACTCGAATGTAACCAAAGTATATTTTACAAGACACGACTATTTAAGCCTAAAACGCAATTCTAAAGGATTACGTAAAGCTATTGAAAAGTCTTAACTAAACATTCTCATAGATTCCAGAAGGCTCGATTGGCTAAAACGGAATTCACCGTTTACAACATTAATAACGTTCAAAACAATACAGGTAGATAACAGTTTAACAAAAGACTATTGCAGGTAGCAATTACAGTTCAACGCTTATTACAGTTATGATCTTACACAAAACAGCAGGTGTCTGCCACGGTTAATGAACTTGAATCTCTAACTTAGAAATGCAAAACGAACTAAACTCAATGTATCTATGTTGGATTTCTATATTTTCTGATAGCGAAAGCAAATATGAAAAATGTATTTAAAAATTATCTGATTTTCTCTCCTCACATTTGTTAATTTTGGTTGCTACCGGTTTTTAATCTTTGAAGACTGTAGACCTTTCCCTCTTTATCCAGTAGTCCGGTTCCTCTTTATTTTTTCTCTTTTCATGTAACTGCCACTTCAACTCTTTGTTCGTGTCATCTCTTTTATTTAGTCTCTTCTCGTGACTAAGGCAAGCTTGGTTTCTTGTAAAAGTTTGTCCAAGTCATGAAACTTGTTCTCCAGCTTTTGGATTTTTTGTCTTCGTTACTCAATTAATGTTCGGCCCTCGTTTTTTCTGCACGTTTATTATTTCCTTTTCTAAGACCTTCAACTCTTTGATCACTTTATCCAGATTTGCTTCTTTTTTTTTAGGCTGAAGCTGGCTAAGTTGTTTCTCGAATCGCATACGTAAAGGTTGTATGGAAGTGCATTTCTGCATAAGCTTCCTCCATTTTGGAGTTACCTTCATTGGACAATTCTAAGGGATGTGCAAGATTTTGCAAGAATACTGGATCAGTACCTATCATGGCCTGCTTGGTAGCAATGGCCTTTAATTTCACTGCTTCAAAACTCGCTGTGTCACCTTCAATATGTTCAGTATCGCTCATTGTTTCTTCTGATGCCTCGCAGCACAGTCTCGTTGAATCCTTCTCTGATAATTTGCCTTCTAATTCATTACCATTGCACTTTTCAGTTCAACTGCTGTCTTTAACCACCTTATCTTCCAGTATCTCATAAACTAAGCCTCCACTGTTATTGAGGCCTTCACGTACGTCCGCAGTAATGGTGTTTCTTAACATGAATTTATCCTACAATCTGATTGGTTCTTAGCGCGGTCCGGATTTTCCTATTTCTGGCCACAGTAACGCTTGCGTGAGATTCCCAAAAACATCTGAGTTTTATTCTTCCAACAATTGTTTTAAGGTCAACAAAACAACGAAAACCTGACCGGAAATTTTTCATTTGTTCGATTGGACGACGCTTTAAACGTCAGATGTCAAAGCAAACTACTGCCGTTATGCGACGTTTGTACGCTGGCGTGAAAGAATTGTTATCATGCAAAAAAGAAATCTGTTTTCAGCTAGCATAAAAGGTAGTGACGATGTATTTGCGTAGTTCGTGATAGGACTATAATGAAGCGTAGCCCGCGTTAAGCGTTCCTGCGTTTTGGGGGGCACAAAGATTGCGGCGAAAGCCAAAATGATAAAAGCAATAACTTGTGGGGAACGCTTGCTACGCAGGTTACATCATTAAGTGATAACATATGCAATGTAATCAAAACCGTGCAGTCCAGTACAGTGCAACCTAATTTAACCGATCTTAATTTATGAATCACTATTAAACAACTAACCGACAATCAATGCCTTGTTCTCCTTCTACCTCATTTAACCGGACATCTGAGATTAACGATTCTAGAATATCTAAAGGGTGGAAGTTTCTAAAGAAACTGTGGTGTTGCGTCGGTGGGGGTAACGAGGTAATTTGGTTATATCAACTAAGTTGAAAATG
>OMLO01004656.1_pt1 | contig 11485 bp, 7 predicted proteins | sample 1674811 | NCBI WGS metagenome assembly OMLO01 (sample SAMN06265003, study PRJEB25207) | coral metagenome | isolation source: Coral host | place: Mexico:La Bocana,Puerto Morelos, Mexico | collected 2008-11-13 | reverse complement strand
CTTTGTAAGTGTTTCTTTGAAGGCTAACAACATTGCCAGAACAAATCATCTGAAAGAAAAATAGTAAAATGCTTTGCCATTAGTCAGTTAAACCTTGTAATATCCAGCAGTGATACACCAAGCAGACCAGACCAGGGTTTTATTTATAAAGGCTGGGAACTGGGTAAACTGACCAGCTGTGAGGATGATCTTGCCCACCTCATTTGACAAGTAGGTAACATTTTTTTAGTATACAAGTTCATGATCAGTTTAAAAAGATTTGTCCCACTATTTTAAGTAACCCACCTGCTAGGAATGTTAAAGAAACACCTAAGACCTCATGAAATTAGTTAGATGAGATCTCCAACAAAGGCATGTTCTCAGACAAACAACAAAAACTGTACAGTAAATTGTAAGAGAACTGATATTTTGAGCATAAGGAATAACCCCCATATCTTATGAGGATAAGACCTCTGACATATTAACTACTAATTAAATATCAGGTTTGAATAATGTAGTAGGTGAAGATCTTTGATGGGAATTTTACCATGATCTTATGAATTTGTAAAGGAAGGATCATGGCAGGAATCCTAAGATCAAAGACTTCCTGTGGCAGCTCATGGATGAGTAGGCCAATTCCAAGTTGACTTTTGCCTTTGTGGCAAAAAGAATTTTTGTGCAAAAATCAAGTCATTCTCATGTGAAACATTTTGCACAAGCACTCAATCTGAAAAAGAGGCAAGCAGCAACTCAGAAGTGGAAGTTAAGTCTGCATATGAGCCAAGTGGCCCATGAGGCTGGTACCTATCCTGGTTTCTGTAGCATGAAGTGACTAGGAGTATTTCTACTCCCCCCTGGATAGGATGCTAGTCCATCACAGGGTTACCTTCAATATTACATTCACCTGCTCAGTACCTATTTATACACCCGAGTGAAGAGAGGCTCTGTGAGAGCAAAGTGTGTTGCAAAAAAAAACAAAAAAAAAAAAACAGTACAATGTTCCCAGCCAGGGCTTGAACCCAGACTGCTTGTAATAGAAAAGAAATACAAAAATCAAATAACAGGTTGTTTACACAAACTCCTTATCAATTTTAAAATGAATAATTAATTTTTATTGGAGCAGGAACATTGTTATTTTACTAACTTGTACAGTCTGTTGTAAAATAGAATCAATAAATTATTAGAGTTCACTATATTCAACAGTCAGTAAAAAATTGACACCTAGTCACTGGTGTTGGTGTTAATATGTATATGTATAGTTTTAGTATAAGTGAGTCAGCAGTGAATTTTGGGTCAAGATAAATTGGTTATGGTCCTTGTTCAATTAACATTATGAAAGAGCTGTATAACAATTATACAAAAATTGTAATACATGATTTTGACATTTATTTTCAGACAATCAACTTGAGAATGCTAAGACTACCAAGAGTATTTTTCCCAATTTCCCTTGTGGGACCTGGATATTAGCAAAATCTTGGTTGCTTCAAGCTTTAACAGAAATAAACAATTTGATTTTAGCTTGCTGGTAAATGGGAAACCTGTAAAAAGAAAAGTATTTCCTTCAATTAATAAGAAAATTTTTTTTACCATATAACCATGTCCATGGGGATGGGGAAGGGAAGTAACAAAGTGTGTCATATAAGGAGGCTCTGGCCCAAGGTCAAAACCCTATCAATTTTACATTGAGTGTTTTGACAGGAAAGGCTGCTCTTTCATATAGATGTAGCTTCTAGCTTGAAACCCTGTTAACAAACGTAATGTGGACCCACCATATTTTATTTCTTGAATAAATAATTAAGGTTTGAAATCCCGGTCCTGTTTAGTCTAATATAACTCCAGTCTGAAAAAAGTGCACCTTAAGTCAACTACAGGGAGAAGACCCCTAGCTTGGTGCAATACAATAATACGGTTACTACATATTGTATTGTATGCAAGTAAAATAACAATAATTGTTATAATCAAGTTTAGAGGAAATTGTTTGTGCTAGTCTCACAAGCATTGCAGTAATTTTTCAGAAAGACTGCAGATATGTCTCTTCTAATAGATTTTTGCATTGATTACAGAACATACTGTTGACAAGTAGTACCTATCAAGCATTCTCTTCTCCACAATTATTTCAAGTTTTGATTTCAATTTTTTTTTACTAAATGATCTCTCATTTCTAGAAGTAAAAACAAACTCTACCTCACCAGCCACCATGAGTCCAGTTTATGTTTGACACAATTGTACAGTATATCTCTCTCCCAAAAAGAAGATCTTCACAGTCTCCTGGACTTGATTTGTCCATCAGTCTCTAAAATATTTCAAGTGAATAGTGTTTGTCAGGCGATGATGATAAGGCATGATAAGGTAATTCAAATTTATTACTTGAATACATGTATTTTAAAATAAGCTTCCAAATTAAATCACAGATTTCTAATTGAACTTCTGATATTTATTACCAATACAACTATAATTTCAAAGTGTGTATACAAAATAAAACAAAGACACAATGAAACCAAACCTTTACAAGAACTTAAGCTTACCTGGACTCTACAAGGAGAGAAAGAGAGTGGAATTCAAACCATCATATTCTCTAGCCAAGAAAACAAAAATTACGAGCTTAATGTCCCCATCTGCTAAACTTGACCTCAAATTCTGGCTTTGTCTTCCTGGGTGTTTTGTATTAATTTGTTGACCTCGGCGACCGTGCTGTTGTGAACGATACATGGCCCCAGTCATAAATACCTCTACCAGCTTGCACCTACTTGTGAGCAAAAGCCGACTGGCAAAAAACAGCATATTTACGAAAGCAAAAAACATGAAACCAAAATGGTCAACTTCAATCTTTCTGGTACTCCACAAAATAGTTCCACACTGTCCATTTATCACGAAAATGTCCTGGGTACACCTTCCTAGTCCCACCTTGTCCAAAAACCTTCCTGAAGACGACTGAACACTCTTGGACAAAAACAAAACTTAGCAGGGGATGAAGGCTAAAAATGTTTAATAAATAAATTAATCAGAGTCGAGTGCGTGAGTGAGTGTGATAGGACTGTCTCCTAACCTCATGGAATAACTACGTCATCCATGAGCAAAACATGAGGAAAATCATGCAACATTCTTGAAACTCTTAGGGAATAGCAAACTAGCGAAGATTTTAAAAGTTCCTGACAAAAGAATTTTGAGATCCTCGAACAAGAGAAGTCACACATTAAAGTACAAACTACACATTAATTAAATACTGTAGACTGTAACTACCCTAAGAAAAAGACTACTGTAAAGGAACATATAGCAATAAAATTTCAGAGTTGATTGTCGGTCCTGAGAGTACAACCTCCCCCCCTCCTCCCCTCTGCAAAAAGAATAGTAAGAAAGAGAACCCCCGTCCAATAATGCAATAGACTTAATTCAGGCAATGTCAGCCTCTCAAATGTAAAGGACACATTCAAACTAATTTCTTCAACACGTTTTTTGTTCAGAACAAATATTGAAGACCAAAAACTCCCTTACAAATTATGGGACGGTAAGCTTGTGAGTGTGTAACTTTCAATATGACCCACTATGATTTAAGTCTGATTGGTCAATATACATGTATGATGTACCTGGCAGGCTTTAATACTTAAAAGGAGACCATTTGAATATAGTAGAATGACTCTTTAAATAATATTCACCTGAAGTAAATTGATGCTGTAAACCACAAACCACAGCGATATAGCTGAAGAGAAGTAGTGTATCAACACCCCTTGAGCAGTGCAAAATGTTGTAGGGTTCACCACAGCATGGGCGAAAAACTTACTGCTGCAGAAGGCCTTTTCTTTTCCCATACCATTAGCTACAGCGACCAGGAAAGCTGAAGGCAAAATAGCCAGTTAATAAACGACAAACTTTAATAAAAGCCTTTAAGGCTGCTTTTCACTATATATATATATAGTCACAGTCTGAGTCATAATCAGCAGCATAATGTGATGTGATTTTAGTGAAAATCAAAATGATGATACAGCCACAAGCAGAATACTGAGAGAGAATCCCAACTCCCATTGCGAACAGAGTAAGAGGGCTTTGAGAGATCTATCAATGACCACTTTGTTTTCCAGTTTTGTTGTACATGCCATTTGTAATGTTATGCTATTTGAGAGTGCAAACAAAGGTAATAAAGACTACAAAAAGTCTTAATTATAAGAACAACAACTCCATGTTTTAATACAACATGGCAAGCACATGGTCTGAGAATCATGTGACTATGCATGACATCACACCATTTGCCATGTACCTCAGGCCAAAACATATACCATGTGCCGCAATGTCGCTCTCAATACAGTACTATGCATACAACAAAGAAATCCAAAACTCCAGACATCTGTGTAACTCAATGGGGCATGACACCGGTAATACTGACAAGCTACAGGCATGCTCTTGTACATTCAAAGTTAACCTCAGTCAGTTGTCTTGTACACTGTAAGATATGGTATGTGCATGTATGTGCTAATGCACGGTCAAAAAACGAGTCAAATTTTCTACAGGTTAAAGTTTGTTGATGTTTGCAATAAGAACAATAATGAGAATTCAAACTTACTGATGACTGATTGTGAGCCTAGAATGTACAATGGAATTATATGAGGAAAACACCGCCTGCAACAAAATAAAAGTTAATGGCTTTTTAGTCAGGAAATTGCTTGTACATGCATCAACCACTGAGCTATATCTCTTGGATAAACAGTTTTGTCTTACTACAGAGCTGATTCTTCAATGATGTCTCAGATTCAACCCAACAATTTCAAAAAGATAAAAAAAAGAAGGCAAAGTTACATGTAACTGGAACACTGGCAAAAGATGATACAAATACCGTAACTTCATACTTGAACTTGACTGTAAATATCCCATAAAAGCGTCATTGAAGATCTCCACTGAAGCACCCTTCACAAACTATTAGTTTTTCGTACAAGCAATATATTACCAAGCAGTTAATCTTTATAGACTGTAGATTTTTACTTTTTAATTCCTTAAGCAGTAATTTTTTACATCCTGTGTTTAAATTTTTACATAAAAAATGTCAAGAATGAGATTATTTATATTCTGATATCAAGGCTACTAATAAAAAATTATTTAAATTAAATGTTCATTAACTCACAGCTGTTTGATCCTGATCCATGTTGCAAGGATTATGATAAAACTCAACAAGCTCACAGAAATAGACAAGTTGTCCACCACTTGCATGGCAAATTGCTCAGCAGAGGTTAACATCACCCATGGACATGGAGGTACACACATCTTTGACTTTTTGTTTAATATAAGTGGATGGCTACACGGGTAGAGAGGCATCGGCATAGTTTGATTACTGATGGAATAAAAAAATAGGATAAGAGATCAGATGAAAAATAATAAGCTTTTACTGTTCTCAAGCTAAGCCTAGATTAGATCAAGCTTAGATTTGACAGATAGGTAGGTTAGATCTGCATATGAGCCCAGGGGACCACAAAGCTGGAGCTTATCCTGGTTTCTGTAGCATCAAGCGACTAGGAATAATTCTATTCCCCCCTGCATGAGATGCTAGTCAATTGCAGGGTTGCCCTAGCATTAAATTCTCCAGTTCCCATTTGTACGTCTGAGTGGAGGCACTCTGAAGGTAATTAAAAAAGTGTCTTGCCCAAGAGCACAAAATAATGTCCTCGGCCTGGGTTTGAACTTGGACTGCTCAATCTGCAGTAGAGCACACTAACCATAAGGCCACTGCACGTCCCACAGATTTGGCATGAGGGCTTCATTATTCTAGGATTTCATATTCATATTCATATAATATTCATATTATTTCTCTGTTTCATATTTGGAGGGTTGAAACATTGTTTTGTGGATGGATGAGAGCATGCCTCTGTCTGAGGAGGGGGACTTCAAACATTTAAGGCCCTTTTCCATCCCATGTGGTATCAAATTCCTGTATCTCAATAACATGTTCTGATGTCGAGATCCCTGACCTCTCTGAGCACATAAACAAGGCTAATGCCTGGGTTGTGCTCCGCATGTACAGGAAGGATCTTGACATAGTTGCATCTTGTGACTTACTGGGTGTCCAGTTTATTAATTTTTTATTTTATTTAGTTATCTCTTCTGGTCATTTCTTTATTTAATCTTTAATATTTTTCTCATAATTATTAAAATTTAAAGATGTTTTGGGATGCTCTGGAATATTCCAGGATGTTCTGGAATGTTCCACGTTCCTGGTCTTATCGATGACCCTCGTATGTCTAGTATTAGTACCGTAAACACTCGTGTATAAGCCGCACTTTTTTGCTTAAGTTTTGGGCCAAAAATCGCGGGTACGGCTTATACACAAGACAATTGCTTTCAGAGAGAGTAAAAGGGCTTGGTAGGGGTCATAAACTGAACTGAAAACCTTCAGTGAATAACGATTCAACATATTGAAACCGTTTGTTAATCATTGCTTTCAGTAGAACTGATGGCTCTTTATGCCTTTGGTTAAAATCCGAATCTTGTTTGCCAGTAGTTCTTTCAAGCATTTCATTTCCAGTATGTTTGAGCAACTCTGCTCTAACTGACATAGAATTCCTCCGCACAGCTACTTACAAATGTCGTCTGCGACCGATCACTTCGCCACTACGTGCAAGAAAATACCACGCTATTCGGGAGAACTCACAAGGCAAATGGCCGACCGTTCAATTGCCCAGCACTACTTTCACAGTGTGCTTGTCCATAGGGTTGTCAAACGCTCGTTTAGCAACAAGTATTTCTCCGCTTCCCGACGTCTTGATAAGCTGGTACGAAAGCGAACATTTCATGTTGCGTGGTTACCAAGCTATTGCTTTCCATCGTTCTCTGTTCAAATTCCATCATTTTCATTGCAACTGTGGGCTTTAGCAATGAAGACAACTGTTGTCAGTCACAGGGAATAGGGAAAGCGAATAAAAAACGCTTTTAAAAGGTATTTTGAGAAGACTGACTCATAATGTTGCTGCAAATACGACCAGCTTTTTTTTTTATGAGAGTGCTTTAATTCTCAGAAGTTTTTTTCCAAAATCATGCTTGAAAGTTGGGGGTGCAGCTTATACACGAGTGCGGCTTATACACGAGTGTTTACAGTATATACCTGAATTGCTAGCTCGGAGGTGATTAGCCAAGTACTATTCACCTCTGAGCAGCTGAAGAAAAACAAAATGGCTTTCTGTTTCAAATAAAGTTAATCTAAACAAGTAAAGTTACTCATTGGTCCACTAGTTATTCAGCTTGTGTGGTATATACTAAAACAATTATTCACCTCAGTGTCAGTGAAAGTGGTGGATATTCACCTCCACTCTGGTGAATAATTGTTAACTAGTAATAACCGGAGCAACAACAGAATGTAGAGCCACTTTTTACTATCTGCTTTATATGTGTCAAAACCTTTTGAAGAATGGGCGATTCCAGAATATATCCGTACCATACCACAGATGGCTTCCATATTTTAACCCCCCTTGCCTTCAGAATTTCCAAATGCGTTATCCCCCCATGCACCCCAGATTTTCTATTTTTTCGTCAGACCCTTAAGGCTTAACTAATTTGCTCAATTTCGGTTATTTTACAGAAAAATATTTCTAATTACTCTACTTCTGTTCCATACAAGTACAACTGGTTATAGAGCCCTATAGAGGGAGTCGTCCTGACTCTGAAAGTTCTAGAATTAAAATTTTTAAAAAAATTAAACGCTTACTGCTGTTTAACAGACTCAACCTTAGTTAACTTTACATTGCCCTAAACTGGTACAGAACATTAAAATAAGAATATTGTGTGATGAATGTGTGTCCTCGCGGAAGATATTACGATCGAGTATATTTTGTTTCCGCAATCTTGAATTTGAGCCATTGGGGTCAGCTGAGCAGTCACTCCCAATCTCATGAGCTCAAAATGGCTCAAAATTAAACGGCTTTAAAATATCCATCCAGTCTCTGTCAGACTCTTGCTGGGGATTTTATGTTACGTAATGGGCCATTTCCTGAATTCGCACGAAGTGCAATATTCCGGCAGGCGCTGTTGCAGGTTTAATGTCGCAGGCGCCTCTTAGAAAGGGACTGGCGAGATTTTTCGATGTTTGTAGAACGGCAGTACAAGAAATCTACAAGTGGTAAGAAACATAGATTTTTCATATTCTATTAATCGATCAGATAAGAAATTAATCAACGTAAGGCCTCTGGAGCTTAAAATAAAATCTATATTTTGTCTGTTTTCCTAGTGAAAACGAACACATGCCTGCCGATTGATGCTTGTCTTGCATTCTGCGGCACGGTCGTCTCATAGAAATGTCCCCAGTTCGTGCTCTATTTACAAACTGATTTAAAACGTCCATAAAAAAGCGCTTTCATGGAATACATTCTTGTCTGTCTCCCAGATCTAACCCCCCCCCCATGCCTTCACTCGTAAGTATTCTCCCATGCCTTCAGAATTCCAGTTCAAAGCACCCCCCCTTGCCCTTGGAATTCCGAGAAGCCGTCCGTGGTACGATATGGATATTTTCTGGAATCGCCCAATGAAGCACAACACAATTGGCACTAGCGTGATTCAATAAGACGTAAATAAGTGGCCCTGTATTCTGTAGTTTCACCGTAACCCGAAAGCCACACAGGGAAATCGACAGGTTTGCTCATAGAGCACTTTGATTTTCAAGGAAAACAAAAGAACTTTGAAAAGATCAAAATTAAATGCTCCGGCGCCGCATCCTCACGGAAGTACATTCTCTATAAAACAAGCTCACGTTTGTATAAATCGTGGAAAGAAATATTTTCGCAACTCTTAGCCTCACCTCATGTTTACGTGTGGTTCCACTGGAGCAGGCCGTGTATTTGCGTAAAAAATGGTCGGAAGCAAAGAAACGCCCCAAATAAGAAGCAAGCTTGTAATTATTATCAAGCCCAAAAGACAACGATTTCTCTCGTGGTGTATGAGAGGTTTCTGGTCGCCCGAGGACGATAAAGACGAGTCAATCATATCTTTTTCCTCGCTGTTTACTGCAAGCCCATCAGACATTTTGCAGGCTATTTCAAAGTGATTAAGACCTGGGTGAAATACAATACATTCAGTAAATACTTGAAGGAGCAAAAGTGAAAAGCAAGGATTTCTTTTCAACAGAAAGGAAAATAAGTTACAGACAAGGAACCTGCATCAATGATTTTCCAAATTTATCGAGCTTAAGTCTAGCGATCTCAAATTTAGAACTTAGCTACAAACAGACAATGTAATTAATTTGGCTGCGTCAAGATCTAGACACGACGCAAAATTTTTAATTTTCGTAAAGGTGAATTCTTATCATGCAGGTTACACAGGAGACTCTTTCTAAGTCATTTAGTTCTCGTACCTGTTTTAATTTGAAGCGAGATCCAGAAACAGTAGAACTCCTTTCGTGAATCTGCACGATATCAACAAGTTGCTACTGGAATGGAAGACTGGAGTTATAATGGTCACATTTCGTTCAAATTAAATGAAGTAAAAGCCCACTTGGCGCCATATTTAAACTTAAAACGACAGACCGATCAACGCCAGTACAGCTGTCCTGCACAACAAATCGTTGACTATTTTGTGGTAGCAAATGGTCTTCTGAGTCATTCCAAACCTAATAAGTATGGTACAAGAATTCATGATCCTCAGATGTTTTTCCTGTACGACTTTCCAGGTCCATCAAGTAAGTAATTATTCGCAAACAATAATAAAAAAATTTTGGTGTCGGACATAAGCTTATATACTGTGAGTCAAATAGTGATCACTGGCTAATCTGTTTACCGACTCTTTTGAAAGGTAAAGAAGAGTACCAAATGGGTATGCAAAGTTTGTGGAGAGAAGCAATCAGTTAAAAAGGTTTATGCCCAAGGCAGTGGTCAGGACTGTCGTAAACATGTCCAGAAATTAAATATGAAGTGCGGAGAAGCACAAAAAGCTGAAAACTTGGATTATGGCAGTACTGATCATGGAAGTATTGATTTTAGAAAAGTTTCGGATACCAACAGTATAGTCAGCGCTGAAAGCAACAAAATCACGAATTATGAGCATCACACAGAATTTTCCAAGGGACAGAGCAAGTGGGAGAAGTTCTTAGAGATCAGTTCTAGTGATGATAGTGGTAAGTTCATATTCATGAAATTCATGTCTAAATAATAAAATGCAAAGCATTCCCCATTTTTTAAACTTTTAATATAAAATACCAGTCATCATTCAAGCTCTTCTTCACCCAGCAAGCAGACTTGCCTCCATCTTTCTTTATCTAGGAAAAATCAAAGCAACTCTGCTCATAGGGTAGTCAGTCCATCTCCCTGTGAAAATTTCTCCACCCAAACATTAGTTAACTATTAATTATTTCATCATTATCATGATCATAATCATCATCATCATCATCATCATCATCCACACCGTCACAACCATCAGTTCTTATATTGCCATGGGATATATGAGTTCTCAATAAATTTGATTAGTTAGCATAGATAAACCCCAAAAGAGAACAAAGTGATATACTCACAGGAGTCTAATAAGTCCTGAAAAGTTTAAAGATATATTGTTTTGCTGTATTTCTACAGGTTTAGATGATTGTAATGGGTATAATGTGACCACAGAAAGGGAATTATTTGATAAAACTGCATCAAGAGGAAAGAGGAAACGGAATCATGGCAGGTCAAGTACCTACCCTCCGGGGAAAAAACCTAGAAACAACACTAAAAAGGAACAAAGCAATATAAGCAATGATACAGATTGGTTGGATATCAATAATACTATGGAAAAAACTCAACATAATCCTCAGATACAATTTTCCTCAAATATGAGGATGCAAAAGCCATCACCTCATACTCTTGAGTGTTATGATATAACATCTAAGGAATGTCACATTGCCTATCCATCCCATAGCAATGGAGTGCTCCCTTCTTGTGGAAGTTTACCATCAAGTACTCAAACTAGCCATAGTAAATGCAATATTTATTTTGCTAAAGCTTCACGACATCCCACCCCATTGAAGATGTCGAGTTTTGTTCGTGGTCGACAAGACAAGCTTTCTTTCAGTTCATCAAAATGGGAAAAGTTTATGCCTAGCTCCTCAGTACAAAACCAATCTTGTGACACCCTGGCAGCAAACTCTCTCTCATGTTCTGTTACACCAGGCAATAAGTATATTGACAACAGTGGATGTGAACATGATACAATTTGGCTTTCTCAGCAAGGTAATAAAAGCCAAGAGAGCCAGTGTGACTCTCTGCTGGTACAAGATTTGTTTAAAGTTGATGATGACCTAGACGAGGAGTGGTGGAATTCCATGTGAATTAGGTTGATAACCATTTAATTTTGAAACATATTGATTGTTTATTTCAGGTCTTTTAGATCTTTCAAATGTGCTGTGTTATTGGAAAAGGATTTACAGTTAACCCTTATCCTCTTTTTTATTGGAATTGTTGCAACATACAAAGATACACTAACAGAACAAAAACTAAGGCCAAGTTCAGACGCCGAACTTTTCATGAGCCGAACTTAATTCGAATTTAGGCCGACCCAAATTAGCAAAAGT
>OMLO01004655.1_pt1:0-7500 | contig 11485 bp, 8 predicted proteins | sample 1674811 | NCBI WGS metagenome assembly OMLO01 (sample SAMN06265003, study PRJEB25207) | coral metagenome | isolation source: Coral host | place: Mexico:La Bocana,Puerto Morelos, Mexico | collected 2008-11-13 | reverse complement strand
TATCTGATGGACATGTTAGCTATTTAAATGTCTGTTACGCTTCATAGGAATGTTTTCAAGACATATTAGCATGTGTTCAACTCTCTATCCAGGCATAGGAAATTCAATTTAATTTACTAAACTTAAAAATTAAACCAAATGTCTTCAATTCTTTTCCATACAAATGCTGATGAATTCTTAAATGACCAACTAATTATTTAAAAAATAATTAATATACAATAAATAACAAAATGACAGTAAGTAGTTTAAAGTACCCAAAACATTTTTGTTTAATACTCTACTAGGGTCAGCTGCAGTCGCTTGCTTGGAATTAGGAGTGTACCACTGTATTGTTGTGGAAAAAGAAGAAGAAAAAGACAAGCAATAAGAAGATGACAGGCAGAAATTGTTACTTATTCTTTTGTCATCCATTTTAAGACGACCTGATTGATTATCCACTATGTCAACTCAGAGTTAACAATTATTATTTTCAGAAATTACTACATTTAAGATTGCTGTAAACATGTATTTCAGCTAGAAGTTTTAATTGTTACTCATTCGTTAGCCAATATTTTAAAAATGATTTATTTATTGAAAGAACAATGAATTAGAACAAAAGGTTTAAAATTTCTTTTAAAAATCAAATCGGTTTAATGCTTGGTACGCGAGACATTTGAACTTGTAACATGGCTCAATTGTAATCTACTGAGAAGATACCGTTAATAAAATTGCCAAACTTAATGCTATTGTCCTTTCTTTTGTTATCATGTGCCGTGAAAATTTTCTATTTTTTTGTTTTTAATTCATTTCTGTTGGATCGCACATCCGGGACAGTGTACATTTGACCATTTGATTGACATTTATCATGTGATTGTGTATATATATGATTCATTTATCTATAGACATTTTAGAGTAAAAATACATTAGTTTTTTGGTGCAGAAAAATTTGGTTGTAAATAACTCCTGGCATTTAGCCTTGGTCATGTAAATATCGAAGGAAAAATCCACTTGGCCAAGCAGTAAGTGTTGATGGAAATTCTCTGCAATTTTCAATAACATATTGCTTTTGTCAGCAAAAGTCAGTGAAACTTTTCGCCAATAATCTAACTTTGTTTGCAAAAATTGTGTTGGACATAGATGTACATGTATTTGAAGATATTGATGATATCTGCTTTTGCTATCAAAATGTTGGTGGAAATGTCAACAATATTTTACATCTATTTGCAAAATGTTGATGGAAATTTCCATCGAAATTTGCTTCTGTCAGTAAATCCCATTAGAATTTGGGCTAGAAAATTTTGGGTTCTAAATTTACAAAAAAAGGAACAGTTTGTACTCAAATGCTTTACTTTTGATAAAAGTATGGTCTTTTAAGGGTTTTTTGACAACACCATAGGATAGAATGTCAAAATTTGGATTAAGTTAACAGATTATACTGACATATGTCAAAGTGTGGTAAGATTGAAGACAAATAGGGCAAAAATCGCAATGCAAAAAAAAAACAGAAAAATAGGAATTTGGTTTGAAATAAATTAAAAACGGCAATATTTGGCAGATTTCTTGAGAAGGGCATTAGTTAGTTACATAAGTATTTTTGTAAATGAATATATGAAAGATCATATATTTCAACTGCGGAGAAAGATATGAATTTGTGATTGATCGTCGCAGTTACACACTTAACTTAAGCAGTTGTGAAATTAAAGCCCGAAAAAAATTCGTATAGGTAGTCAAATGATTTCGAGTGCAATTTGGAATAAATAAGCACAAGTAAATTTTTCTAAGAATACAAAAAATCGAACGAGCCCACAGGGCGAGTGCAATTTGTAGTCTTTGAAAAATTTACGAGTGCCTATTTATTCCAAATTGCATGAGAAAAACCATTTGATTACTTTTTAATAATATACAAGAAAATATGTCTGTCACGCTTCATTACTTTACATGACAAATCAAGCGTCAAGCTACTTCAACTTTATTGGAAGAAAATTTGACATGTGAATTCAAGCGTAAAAATTCATTCACTCTCTCCAAGTCATGTATGAAAATTGAGCAGTTTCTTTTAACTGTGAAAAGCAGATTTAATTTACAATGAATTGAAGAACTTGACCGCTAAGTAAAGCAAACTTTCCAGTGGCTTTAATACGGCTTTCTTTACAACTGTCCAGGGGTTGAAAAAAAACTCTGTACCGTGTTCAAGCTTGTCTTCTCCTAGAAGTAACTCTTCAACCCAGCACAACTTGCTTTAACCAAAATGCAGAGAAACGAAGCTAAAGTCTACCGAGAAATGGCACTGAAGGACATTTATTAACTTCCTCTGGTTGCTTTCTGACTTAAGCTTCCTCATTGGACATTGTACAGGTTACATTTGCGTTTGTCGCGTTTTGTTTGTGAACCATCTTACCTAATCTTTAAGCTTTTCTCAAAGCTCTTTTGCAATTGTATAATACTTGCACCTTTCATCTTCAAAATGAGATGTGGTTGGTTCTTAGGAAGTCTTTTGGTGTACTTCTTCGCATTTTGCTTCATACCAGTGACGGAATTTTAAATTTACTTTTTAAACTGGGATGTTCAGTCACGCTAAGTTTATGTTTTTCTGCTTGAGGCTTTTGTGTAGTTTTCCTTTCTTGCACACTTTGCGATAACTAGTCTAGTAGTTTTTGCCGAGCTTAGTTTTTGCTTTGTTATGAAGTCTTTGTATTAAAATTTTATTTACAGAGTTTCCATCTTCGTCTAATTATTGTCCGCCATTTTGTTTATCCCAGCTCAATTTTGTAGGAGCTGTCAATCATTTTTAATTTCACTGTTTTGCACTCAATTTCACCGTTTTGCACTCAGTTTCACTTTTTTGCACTGGTGAAATTGCACTGTTCACTGATTTGGGATTAATTAACATGTTATCAGCCAATCAGAGTGCTTGTATATTATTAAGGCCTGAATGGTATTCGAACCCATGACCTCTGCGATACCGGTGCAGTGCTCTACCGACTGAGCTATCAAGCCATCTGGGAGCTGGTCAGTTTGTGAGTTCGTAATATACCCTGTAGAAGTGAAGGATGTAAATGAATATATGAAAGATCATATATTTGAACTAGGGAGAAAGATATGAATTTGTGATTGATCGTCGCAGTTACACACACAACTTAAGCAGTTGTGAAATTAAAGCCTGAAAAAAATTTCACAACTGCTTAAGTTGTGTGTGTAACTTCGATGATCAATCACAAATTCATATAAGTACTTTTGCTGTTTGTTACAGCCCAACTTCTATACTTCTCACACTGCAAATATAATTGCAACAAAGCTAACATATGCATGTGAAAACAAGTTCTCTCACATCGAATTCAGTGCTTGTGAAACAACCCAAAACATTACTTAACCAATATATACAAGAACTTATTTTTTTACACTGTTTTTTTGCAAGTAACTGATAAATAGCAGGTTTTCAAAACTACATAGAGAGACTTTAATTATCAAAGCTAAATGACACCTACTTGTAGGGTAATCCTTGTACAACCCAGGGCGCTCTATCCACTAAGCTACAAGAGCTCATGGAGAGCAAGGTAATTTAACTACGTTCATGTGACAAGCTCCTTGCATTTTGCTAGGATCAGTACTGTCAAAAGCCATTGTGACTAGTGTTAAGTGATTAAAGAAGTTAACATAAGTTTCGAACATCTATGCAATTTTGTTCTCAAGGTGCAACAGGAATCAGGTACATGGAGAGTGATGCCCTTCTCAAGAACCTGTCGCTCAGTTTGTTTGGATTTCCTACAGTTAGACCTTATTGGTGTTCTTTAAACAAAACAAAGGCAATAAGCCATTCTCAGGACCTAACAATTGGCTTGTTCAAATTTTAATCGTAAAAATTCTTAAGGTATTCCTGGGGGCTAATTTGCATACTTTTTTTACTATATTTGCATGCATTAAATCAGTAAAAATATTGGCTCAAAAATGATTAAATTTTTAAATTTTTCAAGTAGTACCTGAAATATGATATTTAAATGGGTGTGGTCGAAATCCTCTTGTTTTGATTATTGCAAAATAAAGAATATTCCTTCAATGTTAGAAAGGCTTGACCAATTTATGCACGAGGTTGAAAACTAAAATTCTGTGTGAGTACATCAAAGAAAAGGAAAACGGAAAAAAGTATGTCAGAAATATGTTTTCACAGCCTTATAAAAATGGCGATGCTTTGTACGAGTCTTGTATTCAAAGGCATTTGACGTACTTGCACAAAAAAGTTCGTTCACATATGTAGTTCATGTCTGCCAGGTCGTAGCGACTAACCTGCAAAATGAAAATTAAGTGAACAATCTCCCACATTTAAAGTACTATTTATTTTGACACAAGATCAAGCTTTAATTCGAAAATTACCAGTCGGTAAGCTGTCCTTTCGTTGTTTTCCTCAGCAGCCATCTTGTAAATGCGTACAGTAATAGTTTCCAGCGGTATATCGCCTAAAGCAGTGCTTTTTTGGGCCCTTTTTTCCTTTTATGGGGTGCTATTTTTCCCGCGAAACCAATCAGAAAAAGCCATTATAAACAATGACACCTTTGCATAGCAACAACACCTGCAACAGCATCCAACTGCTAGTGTTGACAGCTTGAATGCGAGCAGCGACAATTGAAGCGAGCGAAAGAGAGGACGTGCGACAAAATCTAGTGATAAAAACGAAAGAAAAGAAGAAGTAGTCAGAGTGATGCCACCGAAAAAGAGACAGGGAGAAACTAGCGAGAAAGCGGCAAAGGGTAACCAATTCATGGTTTTAGAACACAATCAAGAATTGCGCTAGATTTTGATAAGTTGAGGGATGCCAGCTGGACGATAAAACAGGAGGAGAGGGAGTCGTCCTTGGGAGTTAAGGTCTACATACGCTACACAAACCCTGGTGGAAAGACACTAAAAAGTGCGAAAGACGTAGAATGGCAACTAAGAGATGAAGGGGTCTTGGAGACCTTTCAAACAACTAGAACCATTGTCAACGCTGAACAAGAGCAGAAATCAATGACTGATCCTTCCCACAATCTCTCTGCCTACGAACCACTGCTAAAGGAACTTCGCGAGGGAAGCAATAGTGAATGGTGAGACTTCTGCTTGTATCTTGATTTGTAGCTTACAACAAACTGTCTCAATTTCATAACTTCTTTCATTGAAGATTGATGGCTCGATTAGTTGTCTTGTCTAGCTTTGAGATTTTCTCACGTTTCTGTGATCTGTGCTGTGAAGAATGAATACATTCTCATTACATAAGCGTCCATAACATATGTTTATTTCACTTCCCCTTGGTGCTTTTCAGTGAATTTTTTGATTGATGTTTCGTTACCTTTTGTAGCTACAAATGTTAGGTAAAAACATTGGCTATCATTTCCCCTTTTGCAAAAAAATATAACCACTGCAGAGACAACTTTACAGATATCATTGTGCGATGGAGATTGAAATGATTTTTCAAGAATTGAAACGGAGCACAACGCTCGAACAAAAAAAACTATTTGCAGGCGTATATATTTCCAAAAACCATTATTGCACCTGATTGTATGCATATCTCACACACACAAGTAAAATTTACCTCTACATCTTCCTTCCTTTGAAGAGCATTTAAAATAAGCGTGGAACTCGCGGAAAAAAGAAATAATACTTGACGTTGTGGCCTCATGCCCTCAAGTTATAAGTTTTTTTAGTCTATAACATAACTATGGCTAAACTTTCCCTTAGGCAAACTTGTACTTGTGGCCTCTGAGAAGAAAGGTCTGAGAGGATCAATGAAATTTTTGTTCCGTTGCAATGGTTGATGGAAAGAAGAAATAAACTACATCAGTAGTCAACTAGATGCACAGTCAAGGCGTCATCTGGTGTCCTTAGCCCTATCCTTATCATTTTTCATCAGTGGGCAGGGCTATGCCTCCTATCGGAAAACTTTAGGCAAAGGTTTAGGGTTGGGTGTAGTATCGCAAAAGCCCTTTCTAAAAGTAGTGGATCTTTTAGAAGAGTAGTGTGAGGATGCAAAACTTCAGATGAAGAGCATCTGAAGTGACCAGTTAGGTAGTTGGGATTGTGCCATAACCACCTGTGGTGGTTGCTGGCAGATAAGGGGACACTTTAGCCAGAATTGCACTTTTATCATAAAAAATTATATTACGGGTGGTCTTTTGTTTTATGGGCATCTGTCAATGAGGGGTGCTGACAGAATATGCAATGAGGATTTGTGACAAGGCACTGCCAAGGCCGCAGAAGGTCATTTGGCCCAGTTGTTACAGGCTAGGGCAAAGGAAGAGGGAATGCTGATTCATCTTCAGCCAAGGGATTTAGATACTCGTATGACAATGAACAAGAATCCAAAATCACGCTGTGTGGAGGGCATGTAGGTCGGGCCCATGGGAAAAAGCTTCAGGAGCTGCAGAAGATGACATCATTTTCTTCGGCTTTTGTTAGCCTTCACAGAGGGGATTTCCCAAATATGGCATCAGTAAAGTGCTGTTGTATTGGGAAAAAGCATGTCTTTGTTGCCACAAGAAACAAGCCAGTCTGTGGATGTATAGGCCCTGGGTTTATTGGCCAAACAAAGCCATTACTGTGCTTTGGTTCACACTGGGAGGGACCCTGAAAAATACAGGGAAACAATGCTTACCTTGGGTAGTGGGAAGGTGGTTCCTGTTCATTTCACCCCTTAACAAAATGCAGTTGTAAGGGTTGTAAAACTGACGGAGAGGGTTTTGTTGAGGAGCTCAAATGTCCTGGGGAGCCATATCACTCCAGTCATGTTTTGAAATGTGATTTTCATGCCCTTGCATATCAAATTGAGTGTGCAAGGAGGGCTAAGGAGGCAGAGAAAGTAATTGACCCTGGTTTGGGGAAGGGCCACTCCAACTTGCCAGAATCCACATTTAGCGTATTGGCCAAGTTTGGGGCTAAGGACATCAACCTCCACCAAAAGCACTACCAGGCAGCAACCAACCTTGGGCTCATTCAAGCCAGCATGACATGGTGCTTCAACAATCGAGGTCCTGAATACCACTGGATTGTGGATCGCTACTTAAGCATGGGCCTTCCAGTACTTGATGGAATCCAACAAATGGTATGTTTTAGTATAATTAAATCATGAAATTTATGTGTCCATGTTCGTTTATTACTATAAAGCTTCATCATGTTGAAATAATGTCATAGATACCAACACTGGTCCAATGATTTCATAGAGGAGTATTTGAACAGGCTATAGAAATGTTACATTAGTGCATATTTTTGCCTTGACTGGAGGTGCGTGTACATGTATTTGTAACAATAAGGCAACACTGGAGCATGAGGGTACTTTTACACTCCTCAAGTTAATTGGGTGTATCATTGACTTGAAATAATATAATTGCAGTGTGAAAGTGACAACAAAGAAAGGATGAAGAGGCTAGAGAGGCAATAAATTGTAATTGACAGGCCTACGCGGACTCCCCTCGTGACCTTAAATCGCGACGCATTTGAGCCTTGGGTCAAAGTTTCGCTCTAACCAGCGTATCTTTGAGGGATTTGCCCCTCTTATAT
>OMLO01004654.1_pt1 | contig 11488 bp, 10 predicted proteins | sample 1674811 | NCBI WGS metagenome assembly OMLO01 (sample SAMN06265003, study PRJEB25207) | coral metagenome | isolation source: Coral host | place: Mexico:La Bocana,Puerto Morelos, Mexico | collected 2008-11-13 | reverse complement strand
TTTTGAAAAAAAGAAATACACAAAAAGTACTGAAAGCTACTCTTTCACGATTGCTATCAAGTAAATTTGTAAAGTCCTTCATACAACCTTTCATCAGATATCATTCACATTTTCTCCCCCCTGAGTGGTACCGAGGACCTGCCCTGGCCCATGGACTATATCTATCCGGCCGCAAATCTGTTTTTTTAGCGTGTATTATTTATTTATTTCTCAGTAATCAAATAATTAATTCCTTATTTCTTCATCTGTTTATTTATCTACCTGCTTTTTTAGGGTTTATTTGTTATTTATTATTTATTTTATTCGTAATCAGTTACTTCTGATGTTGTAACTCACAAATTTTCTCATAGAGAATATAAAAACAGAGAAAGATAAGCCATGGAAAAGGAACTGGGAACGAGGTTGCGATACAAGGATGATTTTAAATTTGGCGACTTATGTTCATTATTATGCTTCTTGCGACACAATGAGAATTTTACATCGGAATTTGTACTTGTGTAGTTATAACGGTATTTTCGTAATACCGGAAATACGTAAAACTAAAATGATTGACCGTGCAAATTAATTCTATAGGAGAAGATGAGGTAATGGTTATCAGCCTCGAGCCTTCGTCTTCGGCTGATAAACCCCTACCTCGACCTTGATTATTCTGGATATCACAAAATCCAAGTCTAATAATTGTTTCATTAGACGCTGAACGAAAAAAAAATGAAAGTCTTGTTTTTGCTTCTTCACAGACTCCATGCAAGCAACACGCAGCCTGCGAACTTGTCATGATTGCCCTTAGTAATCATTCCGCACGACCTTGAGTGTCCTTGACATGATTATTGTATAATGTGCAGCTAGATGACGTCACAGGTTCCTTGGTTTTTTATCAACAAACAATGATAGGCCGCTTAGTTGTTATGTCCGAACACCAACACAAACTCTTTTAATCATGTTTCTTCTACTAATCAGGGACTTCCGAGACAATCACATCGCTACAAGTAGCACGCAGGTGCAGTTAATCCTTGGAAGGTTATCACGAGTGTAAGTAACATTTGAAACATATTTAATGATTTATAAATTCTTGAATTAAAGTCATATAACAGAGCAATATGGAGAGTGTCGTATTACGAAATTAATTATATAACTGAGAAAACTACTCCACTGTGATTGGCTAAGAGCTAACAAATTTATCGTTAAGTTTTCATTAAATTTTTCATTTGCACTGTAGATCAAATCAACGCGCGTGCCTTCGTGATTTTTCCAGTCATGTAATAAATAAGAAATCGTATGGAGGCTCGAGCAATTCAGGATTTGAATAATTCGTGATATATAAACATTCTTTTAAACTGCACTCGCCTGAAGGCTCCTGTAAATATCACTCCTAGTGTAAATCCTTGATTGCACTTGCATTAATACGATTACCTGTACATATAGTAATATATTAACCTTTTTTGTTAGTTTGTTTTAAAAATGAGACTTTCTTGTTTAAACAGTTTACTTGACAACAACCCATTGGAATGTGACTGTGCCATAAAGCCTTATTTATTTGAGCTAGCTACAGTTACCGGGACATGCGCATATCCGCATCATTTGAGAGGAGTTGACATAAGCACTATTCACCCTGAGGATTTCCAATGTGGTATGTTCCGTAACATAATTCCTCACTCTTTCCCAACCTCTCCAATTCTGTCTGTAGAAATGAACGATAGCAATATATTGGTGGTGTAAGACAGAAAACCTTTGTGATTTCGTATATTCCATCAATTAGGAAATAATTTCACTTGCGTAGGAACTTAGACAAAACCCAAGTGAAATTATTTCTTAAATTATCTCTTAATTTTAAGGGTATACCATTTGATTACCTCTTAATATCACAGGTGACAAATTACGCCTACAATAGCTTGTGTTTGACTGTTTATTGTATCGAGAAATTTCGCGTCAAACGTTGCCACTGAAATTATAGATTGACGCCAGAATTAAGGAGTAATTTGTCACTCATGATATTAAGCATAAAATTCAAGTCGTACCCCCTGTAACTTCTGCAACTTAGACTCGAGCTCACAATTTCAAGTTAACTTTTTACGGTGTGAATTCATTCCTAGCCGAGAGCTGCGAGACTCTTTTCATCCGCGGACGTCGTTCTGACGGTCTTTACAATCTACGCACACCAGACATAATTAGTGAGCTTACCATGCAGCCGAATCACTTTCGGGCTTGGTGCGATATGAATGGCCGTAATGGCGGATGGTTCGTGATTCAACAGCGCATCAACGCCTCCGTTGACTTTGCAAGAAACTGGACTTCATACGAAGAGGGTTTCGGCAGAGACGGTTTTGATTTCTGGCTTGGAAATCTTTACATACTTGGTATAACGTTCAAGGGAGAGCACTTGCTTCGAATAGAGAAATCGGTCTTAATAAATGGGCGAAACCGAACTTTTTTTTCTGAATACGACAATTTCCGCGTGTCGCGTCCATTCGATTACTACATCCTTCATGTGGGGAAATACCGAGGTAACCTAAGTGACATTCTGTCGGGTGCTAATAACTCTGCATTCTCTACTTGGGATCGCGATAACGACATGGTGAACGGATCATGCGCACGCATCAATAAAGGAGCTTGGTGGTACGGCAGAACTTGTAACATTCAAAACCTGAACAGTATGCTAGGAAATGTTACCAAAGGAGGCCTGGTTAAGGTTACTATGAAGACTAAGGAAGTTTGGCGAGGTAACACTCTGCTTCTTAATTTTTTTGTTTTTCTCTCATAAACGGTGAAATAGTTTAACCTTAAGTGGTGCATATCCTGATGGAATCAATAAAATCAAAAAGTTAGTTTCAAACGATAAAATTTGGTGGCAACAAAATTTCAGACAGAAATTAGGTAGTAATTTGCCATTCGTCCGTCGTATAGATACACAATTGACCAGTTTTTAAACGACTAATGCTTACCACACATTACAAAAATACTTATCACTGGGAAAAAAAATACAAAACCAAGCATTGTATTTGAAATTTGAAGTATGCAATGTGGCGTTCAGTGAACACTGCATGTGATAAGGTCACAGTTCTCTCCTTAGGCCTCTGCAATTCAAGTACAACTCCTGGTAGAGTTGAATGTGGATGGCCAAATATAACACAAGAGCAGTGTTTGCTGCGTGACTGTTGCTATGACAATAATGTAACTGATGGTGTACCATACTGCTTTGTCAAACCCCACTTAGGTAAGTTAGCTGTAATATCTAAATTATCAACAATTGCCGTAAGCTAAACAGCATCCAGTTTTATGGAACATAAGGTCCAGCAATAAATCGCCATAATCCGTCTTACCACCAAAAGGTCACAACATTGCCCATAGTTCAAAGAGAGGACTCTGTATCCGTTTATAAGCGACAAGCCAAACTAGAGTTCTGTTTCTTACCGAGAAAAAATATGCATATCCTAATGGTGCGTAATAGCACAATCAGAGCAGGGTGTCTCAGGACGTTAACTTTACCGAATTTTTTATACCCAACATCATCCAGACATGCAAGTAAATATCATATATTAACTCGTGGAAAGACTAGAAAGCACGTTTTCAGATGATAAACTATCACTAGAAGTACTACAGACAGCATTGCTAAAGGCATATGTTTGCTTTCTTTTAAGTCTTTCTTGAGCGAGTTGGCTGTTTCTCCATGGAGAAAGGACTGATTAACCTGCTGAGAACTCAAGAGCCTGCATTTAAAAGATCTCATTTTGTCCATACCTGTGGCTCTGCAGCTTGGTCACGTGGCTTCAGAGTATTTGCTGTACACAATGAAAGCGAGTGTTTTGGTTATTCAGATGTCTCCGCCACATTACCTCGCCTAAACGTTTCACTAGGATGTCTAGGAGGAAAAGGAGGACGAAACGTGACAGACGTTTATCGCTTCACAAGTAAGGAAATTCTTCCTTGGCACACCTTCGCTTGTTATCATTCATTCATTCAGTCACTAAGTCAGTCATTGACGGATCTATTTATCTATTAATTCACTTATTTTTTCTCTCTGTTGTGTTCATAAGTTTTCGTGACAAAGCTAACCGGACTCAGAGCTAGTTACGTGACATTTGAAACTTTCCGTGTGGAGTGGAATCCAGTTCCAGAACTCTTCATCCTGGGCTACAATGTTCTGGTGCAAAATACTTCTTTCAGTCAGTTCGTTGCCTGGAACGTGAACTCCACCCTTATCGAACGTCTCCGTAGCAACACTCCCTACGTTGTAACAGTGTTTCCAGTTCACGGTTTAGCCATTGAAGGGATCCCTCCTGAGAGTTCGCAAAGCATCATAGTTACCACAGGGACAGATCGAGGTAAAACATAGGCACGCAAAACGTGCAATAGTATTTGTGTGTGAATCGTCCAAGGTAGAAGAAATCCGTGAACGCTTAACATTTAAGGTTAATCCACGTCACGTATTGATTCGAAGTGAAACCAAAATCTTTAAGGAGTGAAAGTTTCTAAAGAAACTGTGGTGCTGCGTCGGTGGGGGTAACAAGGTAATTTGGTTATATCAGCTAAGTTGAAAATGCAAATTGGCCACCGTAACGAGTTATGAAGCTGACGTTTCGAGCGTAAGCCCTTCGTCATTCGCTCTGACGGTGGATAGAGCGCCCGTTCAGGAGGTCATGGGTTCGATTCCTGTTGGGGACTAAGATTTCTTTGTCCCACGCTCGTGTCATGTTGAATAATTCATCTTTCAGATTTCATTACCGAGCTCAAAATTCACCAACTTTATTACATACATACATACATTTTTATTTCATTTCAAATTAAAAAAAATACAATTAAAACATGCCCGCGGATAGCTGAGCTAATCTGGGCGGGTTCATTTTTACAGGAAGTATTAATATACAACTAAGTACAACTAAATACAACTGAAGGCAACTAGAAAACTAAAGAAATTAAAATTGACAACAATGACTAGAGACAACTAACGATATTACAAATAATAGTTAACAACAGTTACGACGAGAAACTACAGATACACTAAAACAATATTATTAAATATTAATGAAAACATACTATGAGGAAAATAACTCCAGCTTTACTTTTTGAACATTTAATTAGAAGAAATTATTGATGGTAAACAGTGTTACCTAACTGGAAACAACCAGACACATGAGAAACTGTATAAATTTTATAAGACGTCATGGGATCTACAAAATTTCGGACGTTTCCTTATCACATTACCATTCCCAACCGAGAACCTTTTTGGTGACAAAGAGTTGTTACAGAGAAAGTTTGTTTACCTCTTTGAGCCGCACAAAGAATCACTGTACCGCTTCAAAGTCCAATCTAATTAATTTGCGGTTTAACGTACCGGCATGGAGTCTTCAGGAATATTTGAAGAGTTTTCATACCAAAAACCTGAACGAAAATCTCTATTAAAAATTCCAATTTTTAAGAATTCCTTTATTGGTCCAAACATATATAAATTAAAGTTTCTGGACGTGCCGCTACATTGGCTTTTTGTTTGTTTATGTTGGCGGTGTGAACAAGAATTACTGGGCACGTTCCTTTGGGGTTATCTGGATGAGGATCAGGATCAGTGATCCAAGATCATGGTGCATCAAAGGAAGCAATAAATGTACTCTGGCCACCGATTTATCGGTTCCTTTGATGAGCTACGATCCGAGTGAACTTGGATCACTGATCCTGATCAAGATCACCTGAAAGGAACGCACCTACTGATTCGTCAGTTTTAATTGCTACGAATCGCGAGAGAGAAAAACGTGTCAAGTTATACCATTTCAAACTAAAAAGAAAATATTTTGTTACATTTACCTTCAACAAAAAAAAAATTAAAACTCAGCAGTGTTCTTGTTCATAACTAACCGTTCGTAATTTCTTTGGTTTTGACAGAGAAAACCACTTCAGGTGAGTATCTCAGTATCGAGTCCAAGAAACGTTTCAACGTGAAGACTGTATTACGCATTTTGTACTAAAACTATCGTTCCTGTCTTAGAAATCACCAAGTTGTCGAGCGGCTAAGGCTCATTTCAATAGTGTATGCCTATGCCTATGATTCTAGGGCTGATTATCGAATCCTGAACTCTTTTGAAACCAATCTGCAACGTCCTGGGCTTATCCACAGTAAACACAGCATCGGAATGTCTGAATAAGGCCAGTACAAGAATACCTGTTTTTGTTTGTGGAAAAACATAGATGGCCGTTCTAAAATCGGGATGAAATCTTCGCACATGATTTACCTTTAAAAGCGGCAATTTTATCGGTTGTTTATAGTAGCCCCATCCGATCTGTGTGACATTCATACATCTCTCACTCACTCACTCATCCATTGACCCGCTCGCTCATGGTATAGCCTTGACCCGTTGACTAGGCAAGAAGATGCATAGCTGCGTGAGCTCGGTCTTTCTATATCGCACATCTGGAGTTATCTTTAGGGGACTGCCACATTGTGATTGTCTCTGTCATCACGCAATTTCGTCATTGCCGGTCATGAATAATTCTACTTGTGGTTATTTTTGTCTGCTGGCAGTGTAGCTTTCACTATATTGAAGTACATAGTCTCGAACAGTCAGTCTCGAGTGTGGGTAATTCTGTCTGCGTTAAAAATGATTGTCTGGTTCAGTAGCTGAGACACAATGATCTCCAATATTCATTATTGACACCACATCATTAGCAGAACTGATTCCTTGTTTGTTATTGTAAATCAAAGAGCATAAACTCATTGCAACACATTGTTGTCCTGAACTTTGTCTAAATACCAACTCATTAGCTGTTATTGCTTTGCTAGGGTCAATGTACATTTGAGTAGGACCAGGGTTTTCTCTATATCTGAACTCAGCTGAAATTTACAAAAGTTTGATACGTGTGTCTGACTCTTATAAAGAAAGTCACATGGGTCTATTACAAGAAGACATTGATAAATACCGACTTGCTCCATACTTCAATTTAGTTATCCTTTGATATACCCTCACAGAACAATTCAACAAAGACTACTTTTCATGTTGTGCAACTTTATTTAACCTTAACCTCTTCTTATGAAGCTTACAAACATTCTTTGTAACTCTTCTAACCTTCACATAACGACGTAGCCAAGAGGACTTCGGTATGCTTAGACGAATACGCTCATAAACAAATTCCTTTAGGGTTCCTGCCCTTTCTTCTGAGACGTTTCAGAGTAGCTTCTTGTGTTCTACTGGGTTCTCGATCACGTCTAAATACATGGTTGTGTTTACATGTAAACATAATGTGAGATAGCTCGTTTGATATAGGAGGTTTCGCTTGATTTTTCTCGATAGAAGGTTCACTCGTAAAAGATCTCTCGTAAAGTGTTCCCAAAACGCTCTACAAGTTTTAGTGTGGGTCTACCGCGAACGGTGTGTGGCTTTGTATGTATATTGAGCGTAATAGCCATCGAATTTCTTTCGCTTACATCAAGCGAGGAATTGTCCACGAAGGCGGCAGTTACCTTAAACCATGCGCTCTAGGGTTCATTCTACGCATGCGCTTACACTTCACGCATGTGCTGTAGTTGAACTGCGTTTTGTGACTAAACACAAAAAAAATGAAGCCGATTTATACCTCGGGAGTAAAAAAAAATAATTACAAAAAAAAATTCATAAATGTCACTAACTCTAAATAACGTATGTAATCGTATCTGTAACAAAATTGTCGATCTTGATTGGTTTTCTACGCGCCTATTTTTCACGTAATTGGTGCACGATCAGGTGGGTGTCCAATTACAGGTATCCAATTTCGACTTTTTGCAATGGATTACCTCTAATTGTATACTTTCCCCAATCGCACGTCAATTACTTGATCTTCCTTCTTTGTGTTTCCTACAGTTTTCACAACTTATTAAAACAAATTTTTGGCTCCTTCTAGGTGTAGAAGACACAGGACACGTCACAATAAAACATCGCCCCACGGACCTATTGTTTCCATTGTTTTCCTCGTTCCTTTGTCCTTTTGTTCTCTATTGTTTTACATCAACTGTGTCTTCTACACGAAGTAGGAGCCAAATTTTTCTCTCACAAGAAATTCTGAAAGGATTTCTTTTCATCTCGAATTTGTAATTGATATGATTTAATTGTACCTTGTGTCGTAAAATTGAGGTAGAAGTCGAGATCCTCATTTAAAATTGGCCTAGCGTGGATATCCAATTACAGGTATCCAATTGCAAAAATTTCAAATCGAATGCCTCGTTCCCAGGCTTTCTCTCCTCTGCCTCCCTTGACGTTAGGAGAAAGACCCTGGTTGCGGTTGGTCACGTGACCACCCAGATTCTGGGTGGTAAAATCTTTTGGGCGTAAAGGGTAGCACAGTATTTGTTTGTTGCTGTGACACACTTTGTGGGTCTCAACCTCGAGCAGTCGCAAAAAAACTACCCGGTCTAACAGGGTTTAACGTCGAATTTTGCCGATCAAGATTGCTACATTATGAAACAAACCTCCGCTGTAACAGGTGAAAATAGACTATTATTTTTGTCTTGTTAAGTAAACTGGTTCCCTTTTTAAGAAAGAGTCTTCTATTCATGGTTCCAGTTTCACCTGTTAAGTTACTTCCCCTCCACATTTTCATTTTTCAACTCAGTAACATCGTTTTACTTAGCGAACCATGTGCCGTGAGGTTAATTCAGGCAACATGAAACAGCGAAACAGTTTTACTTTTTCGATAGTAAATAAACCGGCTTGAATTGAAATCAGAGTGATTCCTCAAACGCTGGATGTATATAAATATATATCGTCTTACCTATGTGAAGCTGGAGGACTGGAGAATTGCAAATTAGTGACAAAATAGATTACAATGAAATACTTCCAGTTAAAAATAGTCGAGAAAAATGAATACGTAATATTAAAAAGTTCCATTTATATCAATTTAATCCAAGTAGGTGATTGATTATCGGCAAGATTTGTATTGTCCTATTGTATTTCAAACGATCCCTTTTTCTTCTGAGAGTGCAATATAGATCTCAGTAATTTTGTCTTGAAGGATTTCAAAGACGTCTCAGTTCTAACGTTCCAGTCTTTTACAGTTCTTACCACAAAGGTGCGTCCACCCTCCAAGTTGATTCTGTAAAGGGGCACAATTAATTTAAACTACAATATCCAGTGTTTCTTGAGTGACCGTCAGAGTTTGTTCTTAGAGCTGTGTTTATGTAGTTGGGTAAGATTCCATTCATCTTTTGTAGGTCAGAGTACATCGATTGATACACGCTTCATTGTACAAGGGAATCCAGTTGAGGTTGAAAGAATGGTCAATAGAAACGACTATGAAGGTGCGAGCAGTTTTCTTGGATGTTTGTCAAAATTAAAGGTTATTTTAAAAATTATCTATGTTTCATGTTTGATTAATCTGTCACGGGTTGTAAATATTGTAAAGTAAGTTAAATGTTGTAAGTATTGTTAAGCAAAACCATATCAATTCAACATTTTTGTTCCATGGTAAAACTAGCACATCACCAACAAGGACTTGAACACTCTTGGTGTGCAAAATCCTATTATAGCGTAACGCTTTAGAAAGCTTGCCACAAGACAATTTAAAAATCCATGATCTGTAGTAATTATCAATGTGTTTTTTATACGGTCTGCAGCTCCAACTCCAGCTCCTGACTTGGCAATCGCGTACAACACAAGCTCCACTAGTCTGGTGGTGAAATGGAGTCACGTGCCAAAACAGTATGTCCGAGGAGAGCCTTTTGGATACATAATTTATTATGCATCTTTACTGGACTCTGTGGTCCACTCTGCGACTGTTAACTTCATGACAAACACCACAACCCTTAGGAAACTTTATGTTTATACTTATTACGTCATTACTATAGCAGCAGTGAGTTCTGGAGGAGAAGGGTATATGAAACAAACCTCCGCTGTAACAGGTGAAAATAGACTATTATTTTTGTCTTGTTAAGTAAACTGGTTCCCTTTTTAAGAAAGAGTCTTCTATTCATGGTTCCAGTTTCACCTGTTAAGTTACTTCCCCTCCACATTTTCATTTTTCAACTCAGTAAATTGTATTTTCCAGATGATCCGTGTCGTCGCAGCTCACCATGTCGTAACAATGGAACCTGTCAATCATCTGGTGGTAATATGTCCTGTGAATGTCCTGAAAAATTTAATGGTTACCTCTGTGAGATTTTTGTATCCGGTAAGTAATCTTCAGAAAATCAAGAACGGGCTTAGAAACATGCAAAAGACAAATCAGTAATTATTGGTTCGTCTTTTCCAGCCCCCACCGCGCCGCCGGGTAAAGTCCGCGTAATAGCAGCAAGCCCTACAAGTCTGTTGGTCTCTTGGAGTAGCATTCCGGAACAACATCGCCATGGAGATATTTCCCGATATAATGTTCATATCAGCCTTGCCAATAAACAGAACGGTTCCTTTACAGTCTCTGTATCTAGGTCAATCAAAAGGTACGTCGATGATCTCCAGGTCTACACGCTTTACGTGATTCGTGTTTCGGCGGTGAATAACATCGGAGAAGGACCCAAAAGCAAGGCATTTACAGCACGAACAATGGCAAGCGGTAGGTTAACAACGTATGTAGAAAATTGGAAATCTGCAATATATCTATAGCAAATATTCTTGATTTTGCTTTCCAGGTTAATTCAAAACTAAACACCTCTAATTAACAGACTTAAAAGTGTACCTGATTTCTACTTCATTTCATCTAACCAGCTCCATATGAAATAAGCAAAATGCGATAGTTGCTATGGTAAAAATCTGTAGATTTTGCTGATCACTGTATATTTTCTCAGCTCCATCTCGAGCTCCTGACTTTGTAACCGCGCACAACACAAGCTCCACAGGTCTGGAACTGAGTTGGAGTCATGTGCCAAAGCAGAATTACCAAGGAGAGCCTATTGGATACAACATTACTTATAACCCAGTTGATTTGGAGAACGATTTCAAGTTTGTGAGGGTGAACTACACGACAAACACCACAAACCTAACTGAGCTGGATGTTTACACAAAGTATGCCATTAATGTGTCAGCAGTGAGTTCTGGAGGGGTGGGACCCGCAAAATCGACCTTCGCTTCAACAGGTGCATATACAATATTATTCTTGTCCTGTTTATTAACTGGTTCACGTTTCTAATAAAGGATTTTTCCATTTTCAGTTCTGATTTCACCTATTCATTTGATTTTTCTTCATATTTACATTTTAGAACTCAATGTTTGCAACGGAAAGAAGCTTTCTTTAAAAGAGAATTCTTAAGAATATTTTTAATTCATAAATCATGAGATTTCTATTGAATGTAAGCTGTTTTTAGACTTGAAATTTTTTTCTGTACACAGTTTTTTTTATCTTAATTTTGAAACTTATATTTGAATATTCATGTATGGCGGAACAGCCCCCAAGGGGAAGCTACGCAAGTCTGTACTTTTCTTACGGGTAAGATATAAAGATGTTTGATAATATCTCACTTAGTCTACTTTCCAGAGGTGAATATAAGAATGGAACATTTTGATTGGTGGAAATACTCTGGTTATGACGCTATATTCACTTCGCT
>OMLO01004653.1_pt1 | contig 11489 bp, 6 predicted proteins | sample 1674811 | NCBI WGS metagenome assembly OMLO01 (sample SAMN06265003, study PRJEB25207) | coral metagenome | isolation source: Coral host | place: Mexico:La Bocana,Puerto Morelos, Mexico | collected 2008-11-13 | reverse complement strand
TAGTTGATATAACCAAATTACCTTGTTACCCCCACCGACGCAGCACCACAGTTTCTTTAGAAACTTTCACCCTTTACGACAAAAAAAACCTCTGACCGCGTGCTAACTCCAAATAAGGAAAAACTGTCAATCAAAGACTAGAATCCAATGATGAACTACGTGACGCGTGTCGTTTCTTAAAAGTCTTTTGTCCAGTGGCCGAGGTAAAGGGGTGTCCGTTAGTGGAGGTTCGACTGTAGTTCTTTACTGAAAAAGACAGAAAGTATAACGATCTTTTTTCTTTTACTTGAAAACTATTATAGGGGATAACCACTGTATTCCATTTCCGTTACAACTACCAAAACGATTATTACGTAGTTTTTTCTCGACAATTTCTTCTGAAATTACTTCAACAAAATAATAAACAGAGAAACTGAGAGGGACGAAAATCGAACAATCGAACGGGAAGGAAAAAATATTGAAAAGCTCGTCTTAGTCCCCGACCGTTCTTCTGAGCGCGGGTTTTTGAAAACAAGATGGCGGCCGTGTCGAATGTTTATCTGCCAGAGATCAAACGGGATCTTCTTTACGCGGTGAAAGAATGTTCAGAGAGAGGATTGCTTCACAGTGCTAAATGGTAAGATTAAAATGATTCAAAAGTCACCCTTCTTTGCGTATAAAATAGGGTTCTTGATCTTGGTTATCGATGAATGCAATGTGGTGTTTTGCTGTTTCAGAGTTATTCAAACTCAAAACAGAAGGCGAAACGGTATACAGAAAACCTCATTGCAAAACTCAAATCAAGATTTTCGCTTATATTGGGTGAGCTTAATCAGGCTTTGAGCAACCCAGCCCAGGATATCTGCTTTTAGGCTTGGCTTAAGTAATCAATATATTATCAGAGGGTCCCCTATACCCCTTTCCAAAATTCATTCACGTAAATATATTGAGCCTTTTCACGCGTCACGAAAAATTACCACAATTCTTTCACGTTCATGCAAAAATCAAGGTGATCATGTTTCACATATAAATAAAAAACAATATCACGGATTAATAATTTAATATACTCTTACTTGTTTAGGCTGTTACTGACACTCCAACAATGGCTCTTCAAGTTTTTTCTATTGTAATCCCAACATTGTTTACAGACCTTTACTGTCCTTGCAGGCACATCTTTAACACGACAGAACTGACAGGTTAACAATTATAAGGAATAGAAGGAAACAGTGACTCACCTCAACTGTACAAAGAAATTCCTGACACTCTTGAGCTTTCTTCAATTGACGCTCTTCTTGAAATACTCGAAAAAGGCACCGAAAGTCCGGAAAGGATTGGCCAACGCAGACAGCAAAAATGCGATTTCCACATGGTGCACTGCGTCTGTCTGTTATGCCTGTCAAATGTCTTATCAATCTTAAAAAGCCAGTTAAAGTGTTGATGGGCTTCTGACAGTAAAAGGTGATGCAGTGTCTGTTACTGTCTGGTAATGTCACGTCACACAAGTTTTTCAGTGACAAGGTGACAAGGTGATGCAGTGTCTGTTACTGTCTGGTAATGTCACGTCACACAAGTTTTTCAGTGACATTCAAAACCCACCCACAACGTTGAAAACAAAGATGAGCATTTGCTGACCCTGTGACACACTAAAATAACCAAAAATTAAATCACGCAAAACAAGGTGATTCACGAATCACGTTCAATTCAAGTTATCATTCACGGGTCATGTTTAAATCAAAAGTTGCGTTCACGGGCACTTGAAAAGATGCTCGAAATGAGAATCACGGATCACGAATAAATAACTGCTTAATCACGTTTCACATGAAAATAAATTTCCCCAATCACGTTTCATGTAAAAAGTATAGGGGACCCTCTTATCAGTGGCTTGCTGAATGGGCTGTTAGCTGATTAGATGGTTAATACCCTAAATAACACTCCTATTAACTGTATGTGTTAATAACACACTGGGAAGCTTGTGCTAGCCTTTTTATGACGGTTAGGGATCCTGCATTGCATGACACACTAGCCCTGCTGACTTGTATATTAGTAGCACTTAACCCATTGACTCCCGTGCCTGCCACACCTTCTGTAAAAAGTGTTCGCCTTTTTTTCCAGTTCTGATTTCATCACCTTTAACCAAAATTGGCATCAGCTACACTCAAGTTGTGCAGGTGGAAAAAATCTTTCCAGTGATACCCAGATCAGAGTGATTGGCTCAATGGAGCCTGAGATATGTACCAAAATGCTCAGAAATGTGAGTCAAAAACTCACAAAAAAATTTCATGTGATTATACTCAGCAACTCCATGGTAAAAGTTGCCTGTGGCAAAGCTGCTTTCTCAGGAATTTTTGAACTGGAAGCAAGCCCAGTAGAAGGTCAATCACTGCCGCAAGAAGATAATAAAAAGAGGAAAAGGAAAGGTGAAAAAAAATTAAAAAAACCCAAAAAGCCTCTTTAACGCTTAGGCCGTTTCTGACCCAAATTTTCTGCACATTCCCGAGCAAAAAATGTCATAAAATGTGGTGCTAGTGGAAAAAAGGCATGCTATCATGTTGTAAATACCTTTTTAAGTAGATTGGAACTAATTATTTTGGCTTATATCCAGGCTGAAAATCTCCAAAATGTCCAAAAATGCATTCTTGGTGAGACGCTCCAGGAGTCAATGGGTTTAAGAATTCTTTTACTTTGAGGTCTTAATGTCCAGGATAGCCTTCTTCCTGGAATAGTAAACAGTCACAAGGTGTGCTTCAACTTAGCAATCAACTAATAATAATTGTTTCACTTGCTTTACAGTTTCTAAATGTTCAACTTCTCTTTTCTTCTTTCCATTTTTATGTATACAGGTCTGCAGAGTTGGCCTTTTCAATTCCATCCTTCCCATCATCTGAGCATCTTCCAAAAACTGATTATTACGATCCACAATTTGTGAAAGACTTTGATAAATATACTTTAGGGAAAACTTTCTTTGATCTTAAAGAGTTTGACAGAGCAGCTTTCTTCCTGGATGGTTGCACAAGTCATAAGGCGTACTTCTTGTATATGTATTCGCGTTACTTGGTAAGTTTATTCAGATGGCGTAAGCCCGTAAATTGTTGGCATATTTACCATCTGAAAACTAAACAGCAAATCATTTCATCATTGTTTTAATTTGACAGATAAGCTGTAAGCAACAATGCGATGCAGCCACACCCTAGTGTGGTACTCTGTAAATTATCTGGGGGCTTGCTTCTGGGACGCTGATTCCCTTACCATAGAACTTGTATGTTGTAGTTAAAAATTAAATTCAGGTAAAAATAATTTTAATCTAGTTGGATTCTCAATTTCCTTTGTCTTCTAACCCTAATTATTCATAATCAATGAATAAGTAGGGTTAAGAGACAAAGGAATTTATTGTTTACCTGAATTTAATTTTTAACTACAACATATACACTAGACTTGAATTTGCAACTACACTATTCTAGACTACGTGTAGGAACCAAAAACCCCTAACCCTATCCCAAATTAGCCATTTTTCATAACTTTATCAGTATAACCGTTACCCTATTCTAGACCCAAACTGTCCAATTTCTATACCATATAGTATCTTAGACTGTACTCCCTGAAAACCGCACCCTTCACCCTTCAGTGGCATCTAACCATATAGCTTACATATGGGAACACCTGCCAGGTAGTCATGTTGGCAGAGACTAGTTTTGTGGGTCATTTTACAAAAAAAATTATAATAATTATAATAATACTATTAATAATAATAAAAAAACTAAATGAGGTATAAAATAGTCTATATACACAAATTTATAAATTTTCTTAATTATATTCTAAGTAATATTTAATTTTTGAAAACTATATATTATAATAGGTCTTTTTCAAATATCCTAAGTGTTCACAACTACTATTTAAAATTTATATGTATTAAAGAAAAGAAAGAAATACCGAGATAAAAAAACATTAATAAGTAACTAATTTAGGCGGGCGATAACATTTTCTAGATTAAAATCCACATTCGATGTATCAAAAGTTCTTCTTGTCGACCTTGAGCCTCTAAGACATAGAAGGGCTGAGCGGATAAGCGCGAATGAAACATTTGATCTTATCCATGAGATTGTATCTGCTTACTTCTCTCCCTTCTTAATTGATAAAAGTTCAGCTAAACGTTTGTGAAACCTATTGCATTCATCTCCCATTCCACCGGTTGTACTGAAGACTAAATGGGGTAAAAGTTCCTTTTTCCACTTCGAGGACCCTGTTGGCATATTTCCGCTTTTTCTCGTTCTTGTGTTGCCTGTACACTTGCTCTGGTGTCTGCTCACGATAGTAGTTTGTATGTGGGTGGCATACCCGGATATTAAAATATGTAGACCTCTGTCGCTCCCAGAAACCTCTGGCATGTATGTCAAGACGGCATCTGGGGATGTATTAGCACCATTGTTCAGAGTCTCCCCCGATAGTTGTTGTAGAAGTGGCTCAACTTCTACATCCTTACAAACCTGTGCCAAGCAGCTTCGCTTCTAGGTCCCGAATCTCATTGTGCCGTTGTATCATGAAACTGCCCCTTCGACAGATCATCGCGTGATCAACGTCAAATGCATCACCGCAGAAACACGTCTTTGGGAGATCGGAGATTTCCCAGTTGTACCTCATCTTGATTGCATCTTTAAATTCATGCTTGTTTAGGTCGTAACCCAGATCTTTTAGGGAATAATAGTTCACCAACTCGAAGTGCCTTTATCTGACGCCAGTTCTACCGCTTTCAAGGATCGCTGTGTTAGATAGTTCTTAACCATTTCTTGTTTCTCCTTTTGGAGCTGGTTTTTCTTGCTCCGTGCCTGTTGTTTTGCGGTGAGCATATCTGCCTGATCTGGCGGTTGATGTTCCTGGGTCACAATGCGCTGAACGAGGGGTCCAGTAGCGGTTATTGAGGCTTCATATTCTAGAGGTGATTCATTCTATTGGGTTTGCAAGGCCCAGTCCCCCTATGCATACTAGGAGTGCAAGCAATGCACGCTCATCTCCAGTTACTTGATGATCTGTGACAGCGGGAATCAGGACTTCGGTTATCGCATGCTCTAGTGGCTCAAGTAAGTTGTTGATATTAGGGAGTGTCCTTGGAAAGTACGTCCAGCGGTGACGTAGACCAACAGTCAAGGCAGCGTAGCTCACCTGGGGTTGCGATATGGTGAACTCTGCAAGCTGAACAACTTGTTGTACCCAGTCTTTGACCTTCTCTCCAACGTATTCTTCCAAGAAAGACCTAGATCCCAGGACTGCTCCGAGATGCTTGTGACCTACGGAAGTGATGTTAATCGCAGTGTCACCGAACACTTATTTTGCAGCATTCTCTCTCTGGCTTGACAATTAGCCAACACTTTTTCGCGTGAGGAAAGTATCCTAGTGCTGGACCATTTTCAGAAAGATCCTCCCACCAGCATTTGCTGTCATCAAGTGATCCACTTCCGACCGCGTCATCCGCGAACCAACACTGTTTGGTCGCACTTGATAGTTGTAATTTAGTGATAAGCGGCTGAAGACTTATTGCGTACAAACTCATGGCGAGGGGATCCCCTTGTGTGGTGCCTTCAACAGATCAATTTCCTGGAAAATTGTGTCCGGGATGTCTTCAATCGGTCCAAAGAGTAATGATCCTAAGCGGGCTTCCTGTGCGTCGGGGTGTTTTTCCTTGAGCTGCCTCATGACGTCATCACTTAGAGGGAGTATTCCTCCTCCGTTGTCATCACTTATATATTGTAGGGCAGAGTGAATTTGCCCTCTCATGACCAGATTTGCGAAAACTTTAGCCTTATTTGGTGGTTTGGTTCTTTTAGAATTATTAAGGCGTCTTTGGATCATCTTCCCCTCACGCAGTAAAGTATCAATTTCACCCTCTTTCCATAGAGTGAGACATTTAGCTAAACATTCCTGATTATCCTTCGCTTTAGATTTCTTGTATGGTTTTTGAAGCCCAACTGCCATAAGTACAATAGCTGCTTTGAGAGAGACGTGTTGCCCTTCTGTCCCATTGTTCCAGTTGTTTATATGTTTAGTTAATTGATCTATAAAATCTTTGCCCGTTTTACCATATGGGACGAGAAAGGTGTTTTTGTGCCATTGTGAGATGTCATTATAAGCGCTATCAGTAGATGATGTTTTAACCGTTATTGTCCTTCCGTCGCTTGAAAGCCCCCAATTAAAGGGTCGCGGTGATTCCAAGGCTTTGTATTCCGGGAGGCGTCCAGGCAATTGATTGGTTAATGCATTGTCAATGGCAGAACAATCAGCTTCAATCTCTTCAATTGTACATGTACATCGTGAATCTTCCGGGAATTGTACTGAAGCGGGAGTTAAATGCAAATTTCTGTCTAACGTCGTCTCATTAGCATCTTGGCTTTGCTGTTTGTTCGGAATAGAATTTTCATCAATGGTTTCATTTTCATCAATATTTGATCCAATATTCAACTCCTCGTCGTTGTAATCATTCAATGCATTTCCATGCAGAATGTTCGATGAAATGTTAGCGTTGATCTTTTCTAACCTCCTTGTTCATTTGTTCCGTCCATTTGATGTTTTTAGTCCTTTTAGTAATGATAATAATAATAATAATAATAATAACTGTCTGAATTGAAGACTCTTTCAACAAGTAATCCTTGGTGTGGTACATATTTTGTGACAACCACAACAAAGCCAAAATCCCTTGTCTCTATCACGTTTCTTATAAATTTTTAAAATTCATTTAAAGTTATAATTATATAAGGGTACTAGCAACATGAAATAACCATTGGGTTGAAAATGCCAAATTGCTAGTGAGTCAAAAATACTTATTATTAGTTGATATATTTAACAATTATCCTGCGAAATCACGCGGAATATTGCCTGATACTCAGCTGATGAGGCTGTAGGCCGAGTCAGCTAAAAACTCTTTTATTTACAGTTTAGCTTGTTGCGGCGTACAAAATTACGTATATCGCAGGAAATCTGTTAAGATATTGAGAGAATCATGACCATATTTGGACAGTGTTACAATTTGTTGAATAATAATGTTAGTTATTTGTTTGTGTTTTTCTAGGCTGGCGAGAAACATAAGAATGATAACATGATGGATATTTTAGGTAATAAAATTGCGTCTCCTTGCCTGAACTGATGTTCTGTCTTAAGTAAATATTTTTTTTATCTCTTCTTTGTTCCAAAGTTGATTTTAGTTTATTTTATAAGTCCTTCCAAGTGGCCACATTTCCCTACATGTCAGCATATCTTACACCTAGAACTGACATTTACCTTTTACTCCTGAAGAGTGACTTATAGATTTTACTCTGTCTAATGCCAGATTATTTTAATCCTCAAAGGGAGACTCCTTGGGTTTTAAAGGGTTAAGAAACTATCTTCCTTAACCCTTTGCTCCCTAAGAGTGACTTATCACGTTTACTCTGTCTAATGCCAGATGATCTTACTTGTCAAAGAGAGGCCCCTTATAGCTTAGGTTTTAAAGGGTTAAGGGTCTCAGAGGCAAAGACAAGTTATAGTTACCACACATTAATACTACCTCTTACGAAAAGCATCATTTTACATAAATTCTCTGTCCAAATTGTAGAACATATAAATGCTGACCTAAGAACTACTGCTAGCTAACCTACTAACTACTAACTACTAACTTAAATCAGAAACAATGTTGATTTCGCAAATTCTAGTGATCTTTTCAATTAATTTATTAGTAGTCCTAATTGTTTTCTTTGTCTGATTGTATATTGTAGATTATATATTGCATTAAATAAATTTTATTAAATCTCAGTTCTTCTTGGAGATATTAGTGCTACTCTTCATTCCAAGATAGCTTAAATAAAGTTTACTACAGTAACTTACTATTGCAACTACCATACTTTGAAAAGCAGACAATGAGATGTCCAATCAAACTTGTTGAATGTTGAATATTTATTCATAAACAAGTTTTGAGCATGTTTGTCTTTTCTGGTTGTGAAATGTTACAACAACGTGTACTTGTCTGCTATTTGATTCCAGAGTACATTGTAAATCTGCAGAAGGTCTAGATCTTGAGCCAGTTTTGACCTTTTAATATAATGCTGGCATTGGTTACTTAAGGCTGTAAATAAACTGTGAAAAAATGGATGGCAAATTCCTATTTAAATATTTAATTCTTGAAAACATTTCATTTTGTGTGGGTGTCTTTTGTAATGCCACATCCCCTTTTGCACAAACCAAAGATCAACCAGATTCTTCATAATGTTACATGTACACAACATTAACTTGTGCTTTGGAAAAATGTTCTTCCAGGCCCTCAAGAAAAAGTGCAGAACAAGGCTCTGACTTCCTTAAGAGCTGAACTGTCCAAGAAACACAAAGAGCTGGATGGATTCTGTCTTTACTTGTAAGTAGAAAGGCTGCATTTTGTGATGAAATTGTTCATTAAATTTAGACACTATTAATAATATGGTCATAGCATTACCTAGCAGAGGTTTGATTGTACTGGGTATGTGACAAATTCTTGATGGCATCCAATAATCTTAAGTCTTTTGATATGGGATTTCACAGATGTTAAGATGAAGATCACAGGTGGCTCAATTACCTATACCCTGTAACCTGTACTGCCAGCCCTTCTTGTCTGTCCTGGTTATTAGCTGAGTGACACATCTGAAAATATTACTTTACTAGGTACATGGAGGGCAAAAATCCTCGGAACAGTTATGGAAAACCTTGCTTCCACATCCTTAACTTATCAAATAATCAGATGTAGCATAATATACACTTCTCTAACCATGTAGATACCAAGAATGGCCCTCCCCTCTGCCCTCCAAGCAATGTTGGGATGACGAGAAACTTTCAGTACAGGCTTAAGTGTACAGGCCTGCACGAACTACAACATTGCTTGGGGGCTTGGGGGAAAGGAGGAGAAATTAATTGATAGTGTGCTAATTGTCCCAAGAGTTTTGTCCCCCATTGTAGTTAATGCATATAAATCTCCATGTTTTTCTGTGTACTCTACCACGGATGGAAAGAACCACTGTGGAAATGAAAGGTTTTTCTGACAAAAGAAGAGTGAGCAACTGGCCTGGTTCTAGTTCTGTACTTTTGAATCTCGTTTATTAATTTTGTAACAGTTTTGGTGTTTTGTGGCCAGAATGATAGAATGAATCCTTTGATCTTGCAGGTATGGTGTTATCCTTAAGAAACTTGATTTGAGAGACGATGCCTTAGAAGTGATGCAGGAAGCGGTGACTAAAGAACCACTTCACTGGGGTGCTTGGCTGGAGCTTTCATCTCTTTGTTCTGACAAGGAAGTTGTGAGTCGCTATTGTGTCTAAAGCACAGTACAATATGACCTTATGTTTTGTCATTTATTGCCATATCTAGACATGCTGGTCATACAAGTACAAACAAACATTTTTGTACCTTTTGCAAAAATGGATGAGTTGGCTTGCAAACATTTTATGGAATTGGCTAAAGAACTTGAAAGTACAATACTAGAATTTATACCATCCATGGAAAATACAGCCATTTAGAATACAGGAAAGCTGTTGTATATTTGATGGTATTACACCCAATCTGTCTGGTGCATATGTCACATTGATGTGTTGGCCACTGTAGTTTCTATGTCATTGTATAAAATGGTCATACAACATTCTTTTGTGGTATACTATGAAATATCTCACTTAACATTTGCATTTGCGCAGTATAGACACTCACCCGAAAGTGAGTTGTGTGATACTCCAAACTTGAAAGCATTGCACAACAGCTATTTATTTGAAATTAATATTGATTGCACACTTAAACGTCACTGTAGCTGGAATGATTAAATTAAGTCATTTACAGCCACTTTTGAACTGCAATGTTTTAATGCATACAATTCATTGAATGCCAAATCATATTTAATAAGGATTGCTTTTACAAGTACATACAATAATGAAAATGAAATGGCTGCTGATTATCAATCAGACTTCTCGTTTTCTTGTTTTTGGACTCACCTGACACAGTACTATTAATAATACTTTTTTGTTGTACATGTAGCTTCAATCACTGACCCTTCCTGCCCACTGGATGTCTCAATTTTTCCAAGCAAATGTAGCCATTGATCTTCAGTTAAATGAAGAGGGCTTGGAAAGGTATGCCAATCTCAGTCAGGCTGGATTTTCAGAAAACAAGTACATCTTACTCCAGACTGCTTTAGTGCAGTACCATGCCAGAGGTAATTTAAGCTGTTAAACAAAATCATTGTGTATTCACTTACTTACAAGGGAATGAACTGATTCCCTTTGCCAAGTTGTCCTTGGTTGATTTGTCAGTCAGTTCATTTTAAAGATGTGTTGACGTAGCGACAGACAAATTAGATGAAGATTAACAGATAATTTGTTTATGATAAACACCAGGTAAATACCTTGTCGATTTATCCATCTCAGGCAGACAAATTGTCAGTCTCAGATGGCTAATTGTATGTTGGATAACGTCTGCCATTATTAATTAATCTATCTTTGGATTCAGGCATGGCAATATTTTGCTGACTTTTCACATTGAACATGAGAAAAGTTACCCATGACCATTTGATGTGCTGTTACCCATCCAGACATGTAGTTGTTGAGAACATTTGGCATTTTGAAAGTAATGTGTCTTATCAAGATCTGATGAAGTTTTACTTTGTAATAATTATTGTTATTTTTGTTTGCCTAAGATTTTGATGCAGCATGTGAGTTATTCAAGGAAGTACAAAAGAGAGATCCGTATTCTCTTGAGCACATGGACACATACTCAAATATTCTTTATGTCAAGGTAAGAAGTGATATCTCTCTCTTTCTCTTCATTTTAATTAATAACAACTGGTTGCATGCAAACTTGAACTGATTACTTATAATAAAGTTAATTTTTTTTCAGGAAATGAAGCCTGAGCTTAGTTACTTAGCACATCACACAAACAGTATTGACAAGTACAGAGAAGAAACGTGTTGTGTCATAGGTTAGTTTACCCTCTCCGCTCTTCAATGGGTAATTATCCTTATTGGCTTCAGTTTACAATTTAAAAGTCCTCTTAGGTGGAATTAATTTTGGGGGAATTTATTATCAGGAGATCATTTATAGTAATTTATCGCGTTTCAGGGTTTTAATATTTGGAAAGGATATTGCACTTTCAGTTAAATAAATAATTACTAAATATTTTAATTCTTTCCATCCTAGCCTCCCTGGTTATAGTTGCCATATTATTAATTAAATCAGGCCCTCTAATTGGAGGCTTTCAAACAGAAGAAACATAAGCCAAGGGCCTATACAGGGTTAGGAGGAGATCTTGGGAGGGTGGTGGTCTCAAATGAGGATGTCATTCATGGTTATGAAGCCTTAAGTTGCCTGTTGTCTTGAAATTCATCTCCCTCACACCAAACTTGTTAGAAATATACTACCTTGCGCTTGTCAACAACAGGCAAGGACATTCTCTAAAGTCAAGGTAATCGCAGGAATACTCAGCCATAGCAGGTGTTGCAGGTTATTGCTTATAATTTGCAAGCCCTGTCAGAAGCCTCCCCTTC
>OMLO01004652.1_pt1 | contig 11490 bp, 5 predicted proteins | sample 1674811 | NCBI WGS metagenome assembly OMLO01 (sample SAMN06265003, study PRJEB25207) | coral metagenome | isolation source: Coral host | place: Mexico:La Bocana,Puerto Morelos, Mexico | collected 2008-11-13 | reverse complement strand
GAGTCAGCAGAGGGCTCTCCAAGGAAGGTTTGTAATTTTTTTTGCCTCAAAAGTCCTGACTTCCAGTAAGTAAAATTGTCTTATGTACAGGTCTGTATTGATGATTTAAGTCACTTTGGGTGTTATAGGGGTTGTTGTAGCCTGCGTAGCAAGCATTTCCATGGGGTTTGGGAGCAAAGAAAGACCGAGGAATGGGATTTTTGGTGTTTTTCCCGCGCGAAAAATGAGGCAAGAGCCAAAGAACGAAAGAGGGGGGTGGGGGAAGGGAACGAGCACCATTTTTCGCCCGGGCAAACACCGAAAATCCCATTTCTCTGTCTTTCTTTGCTCCCTAACCCCACATAAATGCTTGCTACGCAGGCTAGGGTTGTTGATACTGTAAATGTTTGAAAGTATTTGTTGAAGTGCAGCTATTGTTTAGTATTTTTGGGTTCAGGTTTTCATTGAAAGGATTTTTTCTTGAAAACTGACATTTTAACCCAGATGGAGATGTTGCATCCAAAACAATTCTGTGAGGGTAGGACTAAATTCCAAAATGTTTTACTGCACCTTTCAATAACATACAGACTCTAAAATTCAAAGCTAGACCTACAATTGAATTTTTTTGCTACCATCGATCAAATGTTCAGCTGCTCCTCCCAGCTTCTGACTACTGCATAGCACTAATTCATTGTTTGAACTGTGCTCAACAATTTGATTCGGTACTAGTCTGAAGCTAGGAGGAGCAGCCAAACATTTGATTGACAGTAGCAAAAAATGCTTATATAGGTTGAGCTTTGAAATTTGGAGTCCATTTGACACTGAAAGGCACAGTGAGCTGTTGGTTTTATATTGTATTATGATTTAAGGGGTCAGTTGTCAGGGGGAGTAATTTTTTTTCGCGGGGTGGGGTGTATTTTTACATGTAAGTTTACATGTTTTTTTTTAAGTATTTTATCTGTGAGGTATAAAAATGGTCAGCTTATGTTGTCACATTGTTTATTACATATATACATGGTGATGTTTGTTGTACTGCTCCTTCCTTCGTTAACCTCTGAAAATTAAAGAAAATGAAATTACAATGTTACTCAGTCTGTGACAAATTCATTTATCAAATCAAGTGAATAAGATGAGTGCTTCTTTTGATGTAAACACAAATATCAAACATGAACTCAAGATTTGTATTAGCTTACATTGAATTCAAGTTTTCTTTTTTTCTGGCAGTGTCCTATTCCTTTTGAAACAATTTATGATAAAAACCATAATCATGAAAACCATTACTATTTTGCTTCAAGCACATTAACTATGCATAGAGATTGTAAAAGATTGTAAAATAATATTCATATCAAGCTTGGGTTTTTCAGTTTATAAATTTTACTGGCCAGGGACTTCAGTCTTTCTTACTTCCTGCGAAACACTACAAACCTTAACAAATGTACTTGGGAGAAACTTGAAAAATACCTAGTGATAACCCTGGTGTCTTGCAATGCCATTTAAGATGACAAGAATTTTCACATAAAAACAACATAATAGGGATAGGCTGGGTGGGGTGGTGACTAAAATGTGTTTTTTACTTAGTTTTAGTGTCATGTGCAATTAAAACACAAATGAACCTTCCTAGTGAACAGTTTTGTCTTGGATTCTAGAAACAGGCTCAATCTTGTTTATCACAAGAGAAACAGTACTATAATTTATTTTCATTTGTTTATGAAAAGTCACACTGGTCTGTTTAGTTTCCTTTCTCATCACAAACTCTTGACAAAAGAAGAATGCTCAAAAATCCTCTTCATTGATTCTAAATTCTCTCTAGGATAAAGAACAGAAAACTAGATTCTTCAAGAAACAATAAAAAAGAACATGTCGAACAAGCTGCAATGAGAATGTTGATATTAATCGATCTATAAGTTGACAACTTCAAGGCATTGTTTCTTTTACGTTAATTATAATTTACCTGAAGGTCAAATCCTAATTAATGACACAGGAATATTTCTGGAGATGCACTCAACAGACCGATTGACAGTTTGATTTCAAATCAATTGATGGGAAATTTCATTGCAACCATTAACCTGCTGTAAGGATGAATACAGAATGCCTTTATTGGCATTCTGTATGTCAAGAGTTAATAGTTTCTAAGAAAACAATGCCCTCCCACATGCTTTTAGCCAAATGGTGTTTATATTTTCAGTTGCCATCTTGGCAGCATCAGAGTTACGTCTAAGGAAGTCAGGTCTGTTTTGCGCAGGTGTGTTTCTTCTCCTGCACTTGCTGTGGGGTGTTATACGCCCCCTTGTAGAATTAAGCATTGATACCCAAGCAAGTTTAGATATGACCCCGGGTGATTTACTAAAAACAGTGCTGAAACTTCCTAAGCCATGGATATGGGTAATTATTTAATTACAATCTGACACAAGCTAAGTGGATTCCTAGTAAAGGGTCTTAGAAAAATTTTCTTTGTTTACGAATATCCCAGGGAGGAAATTATGCACCAGAGGTATTATTTTTACAATTACTTCCTCCGAGTACAAAATGGATTGATCCTTAGATTGAAAAGCCTTCCATTATCAGGTTTTGACAATATGCCAGAAGATGGCACCGATGATCTTTCATGTTACTACAAGAGGCTAGTAATAGTTCCCTTATCCAGATTACCTAATTTCATCTTCAAAAACAATCTTTTACTCTGCCATGTCCCCTTTCAGAAAATTTCTATAAAATCTTGCTTCCCAAGCTTATTTCCTTCCTCTTTGCATTCAAAGGTTTGCAATTTTTAACATGAGAGTTTGATTACCTTAAAGTGATGATACTGTTCTAAACACAACAAAATGTACTAGGTTCCTTTCAGATCTAACTCAATATTTGACAGCTTTATTTGCAGCTGTCATTGCCTTTAATGTAAACGCGGATCCAAATAAAATGACAGTTTATAGGAAAACACCATTCTGCTTCAATACTTGTCTGCCTTTCTTTGACAGCTACGAAAAAAATGGCCAGAATCAACATGAAAATTGTGTAGAAACCAAAAGAACATTAGATGCAGTTTAATCTTTGGCTATCAGTTCAGTAAAGTGCATATATCTACAATGGAAATCAATGTATATATTATGTAGGGAACACAAAGAGTATGTCAATAACCTTACAATGTAAATGTCCCCTTATCTTAACTGGAACGCTCATGAAATATCTTTCACATAAAGCAGCGTAGCAAAGAAAAACATTCAAAGTCAGTGTAAGAACTAGCAATCAAAGAGTGGACTGAAAAAAATTAAATGTGAACTGTTTTGAATTTTATGTCCTTTCTCTGCAGAAGACTTCTATTTATTTTTAATATTTCATGCATTTTTCTTTTAGGAAATTGGTAATAATGTGCTGAGTTATTCAGCTGCATCTCGTTCTATTATCAGTTTTTTGTTTCACATTATCATATGTCCTTTCAGAACCTTTAAAATGATGTTTACAAGTTACCACAAAGTAAAGATATTTCTGTATGTCTTGCAAATTACAGAAATGTATTTGCCACAACAAAACCAAGGGGTTCCACGATGAAAGTTATTGAAAGCTATCTATGAATCTTTAAGATTTTATTTTTTTGTGATTTGAAACTTTTAAGCAAGGGAAATTTCACTTGATGAATATATTTAATTTAAAAGCTCAGCACAGGTAAATTCAAAATTCATAGTGCAGGGATTGTCACAAATAACACTCAAGACAGAATATATTTTAGATGTCTTAACGATTAATTTACTTCGGTCTTTCTAATGCACTAATACTATGGATAAATTCAAAAGACCCATGAAATGCTTCACACATTTGGTGCCATCATTATTCTGCAAGCAATTACATTTTTAGATGGAAATTTTCATAACAATTTCATAGGAGGTCAATTAGCTTGGTGAAAAAAAGAATAACATATCAACAGCTGATTTCTTCTCTGTGTTCTTCAGTGCTAACAAATTTTCTCTGCAAAGTGCAAGTCCAGAAAATTGCTTCATTTCTTTCAACAACTTGAAAACATTAGGCAACACTTTTAAGCCCCTAAATTCTCTAGTTTCATTTTATTTACTTTTGAAAAATATCTCCGAGTGTGTGATTACAATGAGAAAGAAATTTACATTCTCTTCCAGAGCAGATGTTTATTTTTTGGCATTCATGGTAAACTGCCTCAAAAGAAAGTGCAGAATCACGTTAGTTTGTTTGAAGTTTAAGTTTGCTCCTAAGAAGGAAAAAAAAAATCAGAAAAGCTTAATTCAAAAATATTACATTTTCTATACCAAAAAATAAATCTGCAAATGAATGTTTTGGTGTAATTTGTTAGTAAGTTATGAATATCACACAGCAAGAGTCCATTTGAATGACTGAAACAAAATTGAGTAGTGGACTCAAAGAAGGAGGAATTCTTAAAAAAAATACCTGACTGCTGAATCTACTTTTGATTAAAATACAATTATTATTGTAACAATTTTCGTTTGGTGGAATATGGACTGAAAGTATTTCATCGGTGAAAATTGTCTAACTTTAATTTGCACTTGTGTAATCCTCATCTGTCTCGCTTATACCTAAATTTGAGAGCAAAAGAGAGACATAGTTTTCATAAAATGTGTGTATGAATATTGAAAGAACTTATCTTATCTCAGGACAATAGACTGCTGTGTACATTACCCAAATATGTGCATTTGAACACGGTGAACAAATTTATTTCATTGCCTTCAAATTTCCTTAACTGACACACTTTTCCTTTGATCCGAGTCAATTAGAATTCAAATCCCTTATACTTTTTTCACAGACCAAACATCCTTGATGGGCAGAAAAAATGGTTTTCATGAAATACTTGAGGAAAACAGGATTTGAATATAGATGAAAATTATCATTACTTCCCTCGATTATATTTTTAGCTCATAACCTGCTGAGAATCATGAAAATAATCCAAGATATCATATTACATCAAACTTGCATTCACAATATTGAGAAAATATATATTGCTTTGCTAAAATGTGGCACACATATTGACTTGGCAAATCAGGGGATGCAAACCCACTAATTAAGAAAGCACCAGCTGTGTCGTCAGTGTCCATTTCCTTCTCCTGAAACCATTGATTGATTGAGAGATGTCTAGACCAAACACTCCTGACACAACCTACCAAGAATCTGTATACTAAAAATTTGGCATTCCTTTATTATTGAAGATTCAACAAAATAATATAAAATTATGTTGCAGCATCATGAGTTGATCTTACATGATCAACAGAATAAAGCATCTCTTTACAGATGTGCCTTTGAATTTCTTCCTTGGATAGAATTTTACAGGCATTTTCAAACAAATAAGTTTTAATTTTGTGGCTGCTAATGGCCAATATGCAGCTTGAGGCATTTATCTACAGAATGACACTCAGGAAAATTTATAAAATAGATTGGAGCTTAAAAATTCAGTGTCAGGATTTCCTAAAAATTCTGCATGTAACTAACCATAATTCCCAAAATATAATATGTTTTTTTTATGACTAACATGAAAAATGGTGCAAACCAGCTGTACTGCAAGGCTGTGGGTGAAAAACTCAAAAAAAAAAATCTTTGAATTGCTGGTAAGAAAAAAAATCAGCATATTGCATTGAAAAACCAGTCATATTGTAACCATCAAAATGTTCCCACACCTTTTAGTTTAAAGCTCACTTTGTTTCAAAGACAGACAAAAAACTAATGGAAATGTATTTAGCCAATAGTCTGAACTAAATGTTGAAGCCTAGTTTAAAATCCCTGGCAAATTTACTGGAAGTGGTCCATTTGGTTTTTTAGCTGAACCATGGACTATGACTTGCGCATTCCTTTTTCTGATCACATTACAAAATTCTTCTCATGGCATTGTTTTTTATAAAATCACAAGAAATCAAGAAGCATAGCCTACCAATTCTAGCAACTCTTACTAATTTTAAGGTAATTTTTTCCAAATTTTCTGCTGTTTTTCATCAACTCAGGTGGTCTTATGCAAAACAGGCATGACTATGTGTGGTTATTTTAAAGAAAACAAGTTAAATGGAACATTTTTCCTATAAAAAAACTCCCTAGGTATCCATTAACAGATAACTCCTACAAGTGCAACACAAAAATCTGTGCAAATGGTTAAATGTTTCCTAAGGATTCTCAACTTACAAGATATCTTTAATATTACAGAGTGGAAAATCTATGGAAACTTAAGCCTAAATATTTATTTTCTATCCTCAAAATCAATTTTTCAAGCAAGTAGTTCACACACAATGCCAGATTAATTTTAATGAAATGAGTTTTTTCCCAACCAATCACATCACATAATTTTTCTACACCCAGCCCACTGCCACCCTGTCAAAACTGATTCATGATTAATTTCATTTTTCTTTTCTGGAGTTCATAACACCTGGACACATTTTGGTGAAATGAACCACTTTGTCAAAGCAGCTGTTTTGGAGAAAAAAGATTTCCCCAGTACAGATCTGGCCAAGGAAGAAGATTTGAAAACTTGAACTACAAAGAAATGTTCACTTTTTCATGTAATATTAATTCAGAAGAAGGAAAAAAAATAAACTAATCATCTATGGCATTCTAAATCTCTGCTGATCTATGTGATAAAAATTGTGGCAGTGTGTTCATCAATTTTTAAAGAGATGGTTACCTGGTTCATTTTCCTGCTCTTTGGTCCTTTCCAACATGGCTTTCGACGTTTTCATCCTTTGACCAATGTTTGCTACCCCACTCGAATCAAAAACCGAACTCCCTTCACTCTACTACCTTAATTAGAAAACTGAGAAAATAAACACAAAACTAAAAGTAAATTGAACTCCAATGGTTTGCTACAGTCACACTTGTATAAACTAGAAAATTTGCTCGAGTGGATTTACTTTAGCAAATTCTAAACATTTATCGCTTGGACATAATAAGCAGATGAGCAAAACGAAAAAATGCAAGTGAATAACTCAAAAAATACGAGTGTCCCCAAGGAAACTAACAATTAATATTTTCCACACAAAAGTGAAAGCAATAACTTTTTATCTAACGAATAATTCTCGAATGTTATCTTCTGCGTATTTCCCAATCACCAAAATTTAGAACAAATGAAATTAGTAATTTTATCTGTTTTTTTCGGCTATCTTATATAATAGCGCGCAGAGGGCGAAATGAATAAATCGAAGAGATCAAACAGAGATGAAATATTGAAGAGACAACACAACTCAAAACAACATAAAAATCAGCAACACAAAACTACACTGAAGAAAAATTTAATGAAAACAAAATAGAGAAGGTCGTGGAATGGCTCGATCCAAAACGGAAAGAGCGATCGCACTAGAAATAAAATAATACAGTAACGTAAATAATAAAGATTCAGCCAAAGAAATCGAGAACCATGACTATTATGCCGAACTGTCAAAACACATAGAACTCGGGTCTCACAAAAAGTAAGAAGGTTCTAACGAGAAACAGCTCGAATTACCAAACAGTGTACTTAAAGTAAGATCTGGCCTAAAATATATAACGAAGCATTCGGTCAAAATGCGGCCGATCTCTAAGAATTCCAGTATACCTCATACAGACATACTATATTTACCTTTCTAATTAACACACAAAGTCAAAGTAAAATCTAAATTTTTCAACTATTTTCAACGGCAGAAAGCTCTTCGCCCAACGGCAATCAAAGCTTTTCTTAAACTAAACTAAGTTCAAAAGATGAAACGAAAACCTCCAAAAATATACGGAAAAAGGGCAAAAAATCAAAGCTTTGGGAGCGAACTTGATGTGGGGCGGAAGGAAGGGCGAGACGGCGGTGACTCGCCATCTTTCTTGGCACTCTGGCTGTGAATGTTCGGCGACTGATTCAAGTTAGTCAGAGCTCCCATATTTATTGCTTCTTGACGTTGGGCGTCTTAAATGATACTTGAAGAGGTGGTTTGTCCTCGTGTCCAGCTAGTCGATGTCCGTTGAGACCGGTGATCGCTTGTTGAGCATCATCATAGTTCTGCATGTTAACGAAGCCAAAATTTTGGCCTTTCTTCACGCGCACATCTGAAATTGCACCGTATTTGGCGAAAAGTTTGTACAACAGCTTCTCTGGGTCTACTTTAACAGTTCCAGCGTCGTCTTTATCCGACGGCAAACCGTACACGAATACACAATAACTAGGAACCAGAGCGTTTGGCGTAAAGGTGTTGTTGTTCGGGCTTTGAAGAAACGTGAGCGGCGAGTAGCGAAAATTCGCGCCTTGGTGGTACAGAGGCCCTACCCCGCTGGCGCTAAATGGCGATCTTGCATTTGCACGAATTTGTGGCGGAGTTAGACCAAGCGGTGACTGAAAGGCAAACGGAATCTGAGGCTTGTTGCTGGGAGGATTGGCAAACTTCACGGTCAGTTTAGAAGATTCCGTGGGACTTACACCCGGCAACTGCGCGCCATTCAACGCGTCGATCGCAGCTTGCGCTTGAGAGCGCTTGTCAAACCGGACGAATCCAGCACCACGACTCACAGAGTTTTCGTCTTTAAGAACTTTTGATGTTATAATCTCGCCGTATTTTTGAAAGAGCATCTCGAGCTCTTCCTCGTTCATTGTCTTTGGTAGTCCACTAATGTACAGATTGGCATTTTTTATGTCATCGGATGAGGGGCGAGCGTAACTCACCTTGATATTCTTGGACTGAACTCGTAGTCGATTCAACTCCCTGACCGCTTTTGCCGCATGATCGGGTTCCAAATAATTCACGAACGCGTAACCAAGGCTGTTGCCGGATACTCTGTCCCGTACGAGTTTACAACTCGACACGGTTCCGAATTCACTGAATAAGTTTTTGAGTTCCCCTTCACTCATCGAAGGCGGTAGGTAGTTGATGATCAAGTTTGTCTTTGAAGGGTTATGGTCTGTGCCGTTTTCCAGTGATTCGCCGTTCATTTGCACGGGAACTGTACTATCATTCATCTTGTCCAACATCAAGAAAAGAATTAAAGCAAGAGGGGAACTCTTGGAAGATAACGAATAAATTACAGGGTCACCAAATGAACTCAATCGTCTCGTGGACTCAACCGAACGTCAAAAATTCGAATGAGAAATGAACTGTCAGAGATGGCGGCAAAACTTATTTATGTTCCACGTGGTCAGAGTGCGTACAATTTGTCATTAAATGGTTCACCCTCTAGGCGCAATAACAACTAACGCAGTAGGGATGGTTGAGTAATTATTTTTTATCGCTCGTTATTTATGCGTATTTCTCTGCGGTTTTTTAAGGTGATAAGGATTTTCAAGACATATTTTGGTCCGACATAATTCAACAGAATTTCCGCCGGTTTATCTTTTCAGCAAGAAAGCAGCGTTTGAACGTGTTTACAAACCGTAATGGGGTAGGGTGGGGTGATCAGATTGTCGGCGGCACATCACAAAGGACCGGAAAATCGGAAATTGCAGCTGAATTCGCACGCTTGAAATCCATGAAGCGGATGAATATGTCTGATCTTTGGCTGAAGGGATTATTCCAACACTTTTTAGCATAACGAATTTGAATTTTAGGTGACCAAAGTTAGATTTTAACCGCTTTAGAACTTTGACAGATGCGCAGGGACTGAACGAGGGCCGACGTTGTTGTTTAGCTCGTGTGAAGTGTTCACTCATTTCGTAAATTAATGTACATATTCATTTCATTGTCGAGTGTATCGTCACTCCAGTGAAAGCGTCTCTTAGCTGTTTTGTTTTCGCCTTTCATTCCTTAATTTCTTTGCGCCTTGGGGGAAAACAAAACCTGGAGCGGCTGATAATATTTTCAAGTTGAAAATAATTCCACTTTGTTCATTTCCGTTGTTTGTTCATACGTTTATGCGCAGAGCGATCACTACCGCTGTTGGTCGACGATTCAAAATGACATCAAACACAGGAAGCTGTCACCGGACTCGCTATGGTGTTTTAGTGTGCGATAACGCCGAGAATTGGGGAGGTTTTGCGGGAATTGGAAAGCGATTTATTGATGCTTTCGGAAACAATTCTGACTTGGAAGAATGGCACGTGTTTGCTGTCTGTGAGGGTGAAGTGCCCTTAGTAAAGGACTTGGATACCTTTAATGGCTTCTTCATATCGGGAAGCCCACGTTCCGCTAATGATAACATCAAGTGGATCAACGATTTGAAGAAATTTGTTTCCTTTGCAGCGCTAAATTCCTCGAAGGCTCGTATCGTGGGTGTTTGCTTCGGCCATCAACTAATTGGCGCTGCTTTAGGTGGTAAAGTAACAGCAAACCCATCACAGAAATTCGTCCTTCAGAGTGAAGAAGTCAAAACAGACAAGAATTTTCAAGGAAATGAAGCCATAAAAAAGATCATTGGAAATTTGGACGAACCTCTGCGTTTGCTCGAATGTCACGGAGAATGTGTTGCAGCCCTCCCCCCTGGGGCTCAAAGTTTAGCGAGCTCAGCAACTTGCCAACATGAACTGATTCAATTTACAGAGAATATTATCGGAATACAAGCCCATCCAGAATTTAGTGTACAAGATTACAAAGAGTTGTTAATCCCCGATTTGTTCAATGCCGGTAAAATCGATGAAAACGGTAAGAGACTTTGTGAAGAGTCCATTGGGCAATCCTTAGATTCAGCAAAGATGGCGGCTGCTTTGAAGAAATTTGCCTCCAAAGAAGATAATTGAGCTTAACCTTCAGCGGGAACAGCCATCAATGAAGAACCTTAGTAACTGTATTTGCCCATTTATCTTTCTGTGTAATTTAGATGCTATAAAGATAAGTTTATACCTTGAAGTGGAACTCCCACATACTGAGAGTTTATGACAGGAGATGCTGGCAAGAAATTCTGCTGACAAGTTGTGGGCGGGATGTGAAATTCAAGAAAACTAATATAGTTGGTCAGGTTAATTTTACTACGCTTCCTGTGCAACATTAATATGGAATAAATAAGAGGGCTGAAAACTCCTTGAAATGACGGCACAGGCAACACATGTATTTTGACACTTAATTAAATTACACCAAAGTGCTCCAGTTAAATTCACTGTACGTGATCATATTGTGTAGATGATTGCGTTGCATGTCTGTTGAAATCCTTTATAACGTTGAATGGTTGTACAGAAAGTGGACAACACTCAAAGTGCCAAGAGTAAAACATGAAACAAGGGATGAAACTGACCACCATGTTATTTGTTTGAATCAACAACAAATTGATTCATGCTACAATTATTGTACAGTGAATTTAACTGGAAATACTGTCAAATAGGATCCCGTGTTGCGTCTGCTATAAGTTATTGTTGCATGTCAACCAGTAGCCCCTGGAAAAAAAGGTAAACAAAATGGGTCCAAATCTACCAGTTAGAACCCACAAACAAGATCTTTTCAACCAGTTCAATTGAGACGCTGGTCATTTCCTGAGATGTATACTAAAATGTTATTGTAAGCAGCAATGATAAAATGGTGGCCTTTGATTGATGTGTCAACCGTAAATTGTACATGTCAATGGTTGTTTGGTCTCACAAATTTGAATCGAAAAAGGGCTATACAGTGTCTTGTACAATCT
>OMLO01004651.1_pt1 | contig 11492 bp, 9 predicted proteins | sample 1674811 | NCBI WGS metagenome assembly OMLO01 (sample SAMN06265003, study PRJEB25207) | coral metagenome | isolation source: Coral host | place: Mexico:La Bocana,Puerto Morelos, Mexico | collected 2008-11-13 | reverse complement strand
CAGCATCAGCATCAGCATCAGCATCAGCATCATCATCATCATCATCATCATCATCATCATCATCATCATCATCATCAGCAACATCACCATCGCAATCGTAATCGCCATGATCATTGCCACCATCGTCGGAATCAGTGTTACTATCATCCTCGTCATCTCTACGTTTTCATCCTTGCATTTTGAGGCCAAAAGACCACCTGCATGCATCCCACCCCACAGCTTTCGTTCACCTCCTTGACTCTCAAGTATCAATTAATGTCACTTAGGTATTGAATGATTGACACCTGGCTGAATGCTTTGGAAGAGTAGAAACAGTCCCAACCATTTGTGGTCCCCTCCATCCTGGATTTCTAGCATGCAGGATGGGAGTTCACAAAGTCATTAGCATCCTTGAAGGGAAGTTTGTTCGATACGTGGAGATTCTTGGAAGTCCAATGCAAGGCGTTTTCACTGACTGATCGGACACTATATATCATGTAGCTCATAGCATGTTGCAGCTTTTCTCCCAACATATAGTATATAGAACACTTTCGTGCAAATGGCCAAAGGCTTGAAGGACTTCTTGGTTCAACACCTTTTTGTTTCAGCCATTCTGGTTCATTTGCTGAATTCCTGATTCAACCTCTGATCATGTCGATTGCATGGCAGATCCTACGGTAGCAGTATCACTAGCTGCTGGCGTGTACGTGTGTCTTCACAATGGATTGCTAGTAATGTACTTTTACTGACTTTATACTGATTTATACCCTGTCTACTATGGTTTGTCGTAGTCATGAACGCCACACCCATCGTCGTAGCAGCGGTGGCGGTGGTGGTTGACACCATCCCTGTGCAACAGGCTCCTAGCGGCAAGAAACTGAAGAAGCGGCCCAAAGGGAAGAGTGAATGAGTGAGAGAAATTCTTGGATCGGTATGGCCTCATGACTTAGAACGAAAACCAAAAACAACAGGATGCCCTCAAGGATCATTGCTCAGGAGCTCGAGAAAAAACCAGACACTGGTAAGGATCAACGAACTAATACACAAATAGTCTATGCATGGCCTGGTAGTTTTTCTTGGCAGACATGTGATACTTAACACGCAGCAAGCGACAGACCACCGAAATGCGTCGAAAAAAAGGGTGACTTCAGGGTTTCACGTGTGGTGTGTTATGTTGCCATTCAGAGGAGCTTTTCAACATGCCAGGGTTACAATCAGGGATAAGCCATTAGCAGAGCCACCATTGTTCTACGCTTTATGGTACAGTAGATTCACCGCAGGTAGTGTTTTTGAAGGTTTTGCACCCAACAATTTGGTGACAGCTCGGATTCAAATTCAAAGGAAATTTCCTGGTTCATGAGACTTATTATTCAAAATGATGGATGAACATGGAGTTTTGCCGTTCATTTTGCCACCAGTTGATGTCATCAATCATGACAGCCCATCGAAGCTGTGTCGTTTTTGTTGGGTAGCATGAAAGTAAAGTCAAGATGAAGCCTGTGCAAGATGAATTTGTCAACAGCACGCCAACTTCCAGACTTTCCTGGACAAAGACTTGTCTTGCTTGGCGGCACTTGAGGTCGAAAACGGTGGAGTATTTGGCATCCAGAGGACTGTTTGTGCATAATATGCTGTACACTGGGTTGTAATCTACCGCTGGAGGTAACCCCCCCCAAACTCAAAAGCAAACTTTGTATTATGGCACCGGGATGGAGGAGGGTGAGAAGAAAGAAAATGGTAAATGTATGAGGTAAAGTAGTTAGAAAGTAGATGGAATGTAGATGGATGTTATTTGATAAAAACAAAGTTTATATTATATATAAATCTAGAGGCTACAGCTATGGCAGAATCATACATTTACTGGTAGGATTTTGCAGCAAAATGTGATCCAGTCCCAAGCACTTTGTCCCGCGTGTGGCCTTGAATGCTTCGCATCAGGACGCTCATTTGCTGTGCCCAGAGGTATTGCGAAGCCGGCAATGTTTGACGTGCGAAAAATCTGATTGATGTTTCTCCCTCCTGCAGAGAGGGCGATAATTTGACAATTGTACTACACGTCAAAATAGTCAAGTGTTTTTAGAGAAGGCTAATATGGAAGAGATGATGTCTTGGCCCGGCAGAAGGCTTGATTCGAAGTCCTGCCTGTTTGATGCAGGATTCACGGATCATCACTGCCAAGAGGTTTGATTGAGATGAAAGTCATTGTGCTCTTAAACAGTATCAAACAACATGACCTTAGATTTGGTGCGATTCTTGATATGGAGAATTTCATAGGACCAGATGATGTGATTGAATGATATCTAGAGCTTACGGGTTGAACACTCAAAAAGAATGAGGGAGCCAATGGACGGTCCTGTGATTCTCCGGCCATTGACCCATTCATGGTGATGTAGCAAATCATTGTGGTGCCCTCAAGAGAACATTTGTTTGGTAAATTTACATGAGTTTTCCATGGTTTGCAGGGTGGCTTTTGGATGCGCCATCGTACAATATGAAGGTACTTGACATTGTATGCGTCGTCTAGTATCCCTACAATAGGAGCCCCACATTCATTATCCATCATCTTTTTGAAGGGGCATGGAAGGTCCATTATATATATATATATATATGTAGCTCTTTTTTGTTTCTTTGTTCCTTTGTATTATTTGGTTGTGTGGATCTCTGCAGTTGTCAGCAAGGATGCTTCCCTACACATGTTTCCATTTCCAACATTTGGTGGCAGGCCACCCCTTTTGGGAACTATATGGTCATAAAATGTCATAAACAACTGTAGAGATGGCAAACAAATGGTTTCCCTCGCATGCCTTTGAGAGGCTTCAAAGGTCGGGTACACCTAGCTAGGAAAATGCTAGTGCAGGTCCAACCTGTGACAGGGAGTGTCCCCAATCTGTACCTCCAGCCAGGCCGGGCAAAGTTTTCCCGCGCTTTCCTGACTTGGCAGATCTTGAGGTTCCTCGGCCGAGAGCAGTGAGAGCAGTGAGAGCAGTGCGGACAGGGAAAAGCTGCGACACGGTTGACACGGTGGGATGTGGGAGAAGGCTGAACGTATTGGCGCCGTACCGTCCGTCGAGCAACCGCGCATCGATGCAGGCCATCTTACGCGTAGCAACAGCAAACTTGACGAAAGGAAAAGACTTTCTCTAAAGTCAGTCGCGCTCTATCCGCCCATTTGAGAAGGAATCTTTAGATCGAAAGACCAAAGACCCGCAAGCTAAGAATGGCGTGAGACACTGCCACATCTCCAGCAAGCAGAATTGCTGCGCTTAAGTTTTCCTCGAATCAAAGAATTCGAGACTATGCGGAATCCTTCTCTAACATCGCTTCGAGAAGCGTGTGCCGGCGGAGTCGACGGTTCGAGTGCTTGGCGCCACCGATTCTTGGATTTGCGGATTGTAATTGACATGAAGCCGGGGCAAACTGCGGCCAGTATGGTTCCCTACACTGTCACTATCACAGTACACCAGGGTCCGCTTGGCGACACTTGTTCGACTGTGACAGTAAGAATTTGCTACTGACTGTACTTTGTATGCCGACAAGTGTGGTTTTGTTTCTTGTGTTTATGTTGGTGAGCGTCCGTTATGCCTTGTCATATTGTTGTGTCATTCCACAAGGTAACTCTGTCAATTTGCTGCAAAACTGCGATCGTTTTGCGATCTCACTTCCTGGTGTTTGTCTTTGCTGTTGTGTTCTTGTCTCGTATTTATTCGTATTTCAGATAGCTTTAGTCCTCAGTGCTAAATAGAAACATGCATGGAGGTCCTTGAGACCAAAGAATGCAGCGGCTGCACGGTCTTTTGGATTCATGCGAAGGAGTACATGCGAAGGAGTACCCGCCACCGGTAAAGTAGTATTATGGTCAACTTGGTCTGGACGGGTATCATAAAGCTAGCTGATGGTAACACCGCGATTTTGCAGTTGGTTGGCCCTGCTGTGTGGGGTGCTACTCGTGGCACCACGACCGACAGAATGGCGCCATGTGCTACCATTCATTATCACTGCCTCCTCACTCTTCATCATTTCTTCATCAAGTCATTGGACTTGTTTCCCATGAACCACAAACATGATTGTGAAAGCGCACAGTCAAGGATCCAAGGCCCCAAGACGCCGGGGAACAGGGAAGAATCGTTCATTTTACGGACTTTCACGTTACCCGTCACTTGCGTGTACGTGCGCATCCCGACAAAGAAGCGGCGTCGTCACGTTGGTCCAAGGCTTCCTTACGCTGTCTCAGCACTGAATCGCATGGGTCCTGGTCCATGGCAGACGGCAGTGGCTTGTACCTGCAACTGGCAAGGATATAGTATTCAGCAATTTAATCCCACCAATCCGACGTCCAAACATATTAGATTCAGCAATTCAAAAAGTGACAAAGTAGTGATCAAACCGAAGATCTTCTGAATGTTTGAAGGTAGGACTTGCAGAACAGGGGAACAGCGACCAAAGTCATGTTTTGGTATAATCGCTACAACAGCAAGGCATTCTAGCTGCCACCTGGGCGAATAGGGTGCCCATTTGACTTGCTCATGCCAAGCCTGCACAACAGAAATATAGCCACTCCAAGAAACACGCAAAACCCATCAACAACATGCGTGGGCTATAGCGGCCACTGTAGTGGAAATGAATTTTCGGCTTCGAACAATTTCGTTGAACGACCCTGCAGACTGCTGGATCTCGTGTCCAGCGAGGCTTGGCGCCATCCAATGACTATCTTCACAGACAATATGGTTGCCAATGAGTTGATGCTTCCGTTCTATTGGGTTCTCGCTTCAGCGCTGTGTACCGATGGAAGTTGCCAAAGAGCAGAAAGTTAAACATGTGTCAGACGGTTCCCACGAATCATACAAGATTTTTGAATATTTTTAAAATCAGATCATTTTGCACAAAACTACGCTGGGTTAGCCCCTCCTTCCATCCTGGCTTGCTTGAGTGCAGAAGGTTGGGGCAAATGCTCCGCATGCTGAGCTGTATGGAAAGAAATCAGAGATATCTCCGAAGAAAAAACAATTCCAGTCAAGCATACATAAGAATACTATTTATTGGAGTGGCGAATCACTGGTGAGAGAAGAAATGTTTCCAGCCAAGGATTTTGTTTCGTACTGGGAAATCACTCTGAGGGGAGATCATTTCCAGCGAAGGAATTGTTTTGGTGGCAAATCACTGCCCAGCTGTTTTGGCAATTCACAACACAGACCACACGTACACATGCCAGCACATAGCGGACCTCGCCACATCACATGTTTTCTTCAAACATAACGAGGTCAGCAATCTATTTTCGTGATTATGCACTTACATCCTCAAGTCAGAATCACTGTTTCCTTAGTTGGTCGAAAAATTCAGAATGTGGAAGGCGCATCTTGTAGTTTCTCTCACCTGCCATTTACGGCCGACCCCTCACCATCATCATGCCGTCCGGAGTTATGCATTACCAAGCGTCTACCACGATCAGCACTACCCGCAGCCCTACTACTCGCTTGTGATCCGCAATCATTCACAACCATAATTTACCATGAACCATAGAAGTTTTGACATTTTCGATAAAGCCGTGCGTCCATTTGCAAGTGCAAAAAAAAAACGACGCAAGTCGAATGCGGCCAGATGAAAATCACAATAATTCTATTAATTTTTGTTTCTGCAACAGTAACATGTTCAACAAAAAGTCTTTCCCATGCTGCGGGAATCTCACTGGAAAACAACACTTACAGTTTCAGAACTGCAGCTATTCATTGCAAATGTATGCAAATGTCATCTGGCATATGTCGGCCGGCATGCGCTTAACAAATTTCCCAGCAAACCGGTTGTATCCGCTGCTTTGTCCGAAAATAGTTTTACTGCAATATTGATGCCTTTAAGCGGAGGGCCATCCACATATCATAGGCATGAAGAAAATGAGTCCCGTGGGTGTGCTGGCTTCATCCATTTCGATGGTGGCGGTCTTGTTGCCTTACGGGTGTTGTATTGTTCGATGTTTTGAATCGAAAGCGGACACTGGGGGACTTGCAGACGGCAAGGCTAGCTTCTTACCAAAACTGTGTTTAGATTTTCGACGGAAACTGTGAACATGCAAGCTACAACGTAACAGTCATCCCATTTGTGGCACCCAATGTGACAGGCCATGATAGGCCATGTATCTGGTGGCAAGAATGTTGCACTGGAAAGCACTAGAAGGTTGGGCTGCGTCCAAACAAACCATAGTCCCATCGTTCAGTCACAGCAACTCAAACCTGCGCTGGCATTATGTCAAAGTAATTATTTTCGCCCACTGTTGTACCACTCCGTCAACCGTCCTTTTGTGCACCCATTGGTTTACCTATTGAATCCTATTGACGTTTTGACTCGCCGATTCATGCATTCATGCATTCCTGCAGTCCTTCCTTCTTTCATTCCTGCCTTGTGTCGTTTCCTTGGTTTTTTTAGTCATGTATTTATAATGACCGTTAAAACAAAAAACAAAAATTCAACTTTTCTGAATTCACGTTGCATTCTGATTGGTGCAATCTTTACCGTGAACACATGGGAGAAAAGTGGCACAATGCTCGTGTAGAGAGTGCTGGCTTTCGTTCCCCCGGCCCTCAGGTTTGTTAACCCATTCACTAGCTATTCGACCTGTTCAGTAAAGGTCGCACCCACCCATGACTCGTGAAATGACCTCACCGATTGATTCATTCCTTTGCTAAACGCCCGCTCCGCTGCAATGCCCGTTGGTTCGGGTACCTACCCATTCCAGGTTTTCACCCACTTATTCTGATATTCCAGCACCCTCTCACGCCCTCACTCCTCGACCCTCGTCCGAGTGAGCTGGAGTGCTCGGTGGACCGCCGTGTTCACCCACAAAGCCGGGACACCTGGCCACTGTGAGAATGTGTGCACTTGGCAAGTAGCGGCCTCGCCCTCAGTGATGGCGACATATGTGCAAGGACATCTCCGCTTCCAGGGAACCAAAGCTGATCCCACCCGGCAGGCATAGAAAACCGGGAGGGAAAATATTGAAAATGTTGTTATTGGTGGACAGCATGATTAAATTTTTTTGCCACCTGAAAGACTTACCTTACCGGAACATGGCTGCCATGGATCACGATTTATGCTTCCCGACTCCCTATATTTCTGCCAGTGCTGATGTAAAGAGGAAGATGTTTCACATATTTTTCCACTGTGCTTGAAACAAGCTGCCCAATGAGGCATGCAGGGTTGACCGTTGACCGTTGTTGCTGTTGGTGGAATATTTGGACATTTTTCATCATCTCATGTCAAATTTCAACATCATCAATGAATTTTTTGCGACTTCGTTGGCCAGTGGCAGTCCGTTCCGGGAACAAAAAGAAAAAAAAACATGTGAGAAATGAAAATTACTTGTAGTGGATCCATCGTCATGCTTTTGATTTTGTGCGCGGTACTTGTTGGATTGTCTGGGAACGGTTGACGCTAATGTGTTTACGTGTGACACATCCTGCTAGATACTCCAAGCATCCGGACAGTGAGTCAAAATCAAGGACAACGGTCGCTGGCCCGAAGGAGGCCCTTCTAGGGCGGAAACAAAAAATTCCAGAATGTTAATCTAAAAGGTTGCCCGGCCATACATTAATATATTAATTATGCGGACACTGTGACATTTTTTTGTTTGAAAGGTACAACGGTTGTGTGCCAAAAGAAATCGGGTTGACGCTTTACGTTCCCAACCAACAGTTGTCACCACAGCGACGATGATTATTTCATGATGTTTCATGAATTCGGCAAAAAACAAAAAGAGTGACCTTCCGAGGGCCACGTAGCGGCATCACAGAGTAGATCACCAAAAAAAATATGTTGGGACCTTTATTAATGTCCCATTTCGTACAGTTCAGAAGAATACAATTGTATCATTTGTTTAACGCGACCCTGGTGGCGTGGAACTCACAGACCTTGTAAGATTTAGTATATGTTCAAAAACAATTAACCGGAGAACATCATAGTAAGGTTGCTTTCCCATGAGTTGAAATAATGATACGCCCCTTAATTTTCAGGCCAGCGAACATGTGTTTGCACCGGCTTCTCTGTAACACTGTGGCATCTGAAACAGAATTGTGTACGGAGGTTGGGTACGAAGGATGGAACGAAGGCCCTTTGCTCGAGACCAATCTATTTTCCGCAGTTCCGTTCTATGCATCGGTGCTGGCAGTATTAATGCGAAAATTTTGACACATCACAAGTTTGGAAGATACGGAGCCCTTGCTGGGTGTGCAGGGTGGAATGCCGCCGGGCCCTGGCCAATATGTCAAGGTGACCCTTGGCTTCGCATAATCATAGGCAATACTTCGCATTTCGTTTGCACCCGCGGCCATGACCAATGTGTCAGCATAAACAAACCTTGCCTTCTTTCAATTCCCAATCCGCGTGGTGCGGACGCGTCAAAAGTAATAGCGGGGAAGGCAAATGAAAGCAACAATCCCTGAGGTATGCTAAATTGTTGCGGCTTTTGTTGGATTTATGGCAAGTAAAATTGAACAAATACCGTTTAGCGCACCGAAGCGCGGCGGAGCGACAATGATGCCATCCGGTGATATGGAGTCAAAAGTTGCTGCCTAGTTTTGAGATTACCAGCGCGTCACGCATCCGCACAACCCCGGCCAATCGTCACATTTTTTGTGTCAGCGCGTGTTCAATTTCCGCAACAAAATTGTAGCGAACAACTGCTGGCCGATAGTTTGCAAAAAATGCAGTTTTTGCCTTTTTATCGCCGGTACCATTGCTTCATGCCATTCAGCGGAAACATTCCCACAACACCATTGCACAAGTAAACGGACCAGTTACAGACCGCGGGTCATGGACACAAATCCTTGTCCAAAATTTTGCAGGCATGCTCTCCGCCCCCAAATAACCTTCCGGTTTTCCCAGTTTTTTTTGCGGCAGTACTCACTTCCCTTCTTGTCATCTCATCTTGCAACATTGGTCACGGGGCCTGGTCCTGTCACCAGTCGCGTCAGTTGAACAGCGATTCTCCAAGCTGCCCAGTACAACAGCCCTGTGTCAATGGATCTTCTGCGGCTAAAAAGGAGCGGGAAAAAAAAAAAAAACAGCGATTGCACCACGACGACACTGTTTCCAAATGCTTGGCTAACACGCTTGCAATGCTTTCCGTCAATCATTTTCACACAATAGGCAACCGTATGATACAAAATCCCCACGCATAAAAATGGCAATGGGGGAAACCAGTTAGCAGTAGATACCACCTTGGTATCGCCCCTCACCAGGTCAGGTGAGCCCAGGTCACGGGGAGGAACCTTTGCCGGAGCCACATTGAGGAAAGGACCTACCCAGAACTTCTACGCAACCGGCGATGTCGTTTGGTGGTCCTGGGAATCGAAGTAGGGGGTAGGTGGAGCAACGAGGCATCCAGCTTTATCCGCATGCTTGCCGAAGCCACAGCCAGATCCAGCCCCCCATCTCTCCGCGCAGCCACCGCATCTGCTCTGGTGTCCCGCTGGTTTGCTCTCCTTACCCATGCAGCAGCCTCCTCCCTCGCTGCCAGTCTTCTGTTTGAGGATCCTTTGACCCACCACAACCTGGACGGAGATCTTCCACCCCTCGGCCAACTCCGTTCCGACACCAGCCCAGTTGTGCCGAGCAGTCGACTCCCAGCCCGGTAGCGGAAGGTCTGGACTTACACCTTCCCTACCAAAAGCACATCTGGAGACTGGCCAGTATAAACACAGTCTGTGCTTGGGGACTGCCCAGTAAAACAGCCCTGCACCCGAGACCTTTCTTGCGGCTAAAAAGGGGCGGGAAGAAAAAAAAAAGGGCGGGGCCAACGACAGATCGAAGCAACCAGCGGAAATGAACATCCATAGTGTTCAGATCGGTTTTGAAAATCTGTTTGTGGCCAGCGGCGAAACATGCAACGGGAGTAACTCACATTTAGCTTCGCTTGTCAATTTCTGCCGCATGTAAATAGCAGCTACATATTATGTTTTTTGCGCCTGCGCCCTAAAACGGGCTCGCCATTGGCGTGCAGGCCTGACCTGACCTGACCTGACCTGACCTGACCTGATGAGCACTTACACTGATGGCAGCCACGGACTTGATCTCGAACACGATCGCTAAGATGCATCCACGGTCTTCCACGGTCTAGTCCAATAACCTTATCCCAGTTGCCCCAGGGACATAAGAATTCACGGCAATGCACATCAATTTTTCGAAGTTCAAACTTCTTTGCACGCGTATTGGTATGTGCCCAACAAGCTGGTGTCAAATTTTGATCCCGGAAATGCTTGGAACAACACTAAATTTTTGCGAACTACATTGCCAACTTTCCAGACAACCGTTGGTTGAAACATGCCCTGGTTTGGACGACAGGACGGACAAAAATCAGAAAACCAAAGACGACAAATGGGATTCCTGAATGCACATGCACTGCCGGAGAAAATGTTTTTAGAAATTGGACAGATGTATGGCTGGCACAAGTTAGATCTTTTGTTGAAATTTCGTCGCCGAAATCGTGAGAGCGGAGGTTGGGTTAGCTCTTGTTTTTTCTTTGCGCCCGACACAGGTTGCCTTCGGGCAATCAAGTTCAACTCGGCTTGTCTGAAAAGGGTCAAAGGCGTTGGTCACATCCAAGGTTGCAGACCCAACTTCGGAATTCCACTCAATGATTTCTCCACAAACAGGCTTCAACACAGCCAGTGCGTGATCAATGGCGGTGCCTCATCCAACGCCACCTCAACCTATTGATTGCACTGTGTCCGCAATAGGGTGCAGACGGGACCATTCAGTTTGTATTTGCGCATCCCATGTGCTTGTTTGTCCTTCAATTCTTGTAGCAGACCTTTTTTATCTTGGCCGGGTTTCAACGGTTTTTTCATGTTTCATGACGAAAATACTAGCCGAGACATTCCCCTACCGAGCTGGGGGTCGATATTGTTCAAAGCTGGCTGGCAAGTAGGGCCCACTGGCGGGATGGCAATACCAAAGCTGAATCGGGAAGGAGCGTGAGAACAGACAAAACAAAGCTGCCCCGAACCCCATAGGCTAGGTAGGCTGCTCCTTGCTTGTGGGCCTGTAATCACGGGACGTCGGAAAAATTAGTTTGACTTTGATTTTGCAAAAAAATTGCGCCTGCATGTCCGAAAACAGCCGAAAGCATGTCCGTTGGAGCGATGGCTACGACATTCCTTCGGCTCTTCCCGGTGGACAGCTTTCCTCACGCATGCAGGCGGTCGGTCGTGTGTGCAAGTTGAAAGAAATGCGTGCGAACCCGTTCTTATATGATGTTGTAAAATGTTGTAAATTGAATATGTGCCTTCCATTGTCCTCCGTAACCAAAAGCTGGTCATGCGAATCGGATTGGCCTCATGTGTGCGACGCATGGCTACAATATGGTATTTCGATTCGATGAATTTTCTGTTACAAAGCAGAACAACCTTAGCTCTGAAGTGATGTCTCGCAGATAACTACAGTACATCCTTCCTGTGCTACGGGGCGGTGTCATTTTTGAAACGCATAATGTGACGTGTGTGGCATGCCGTCATGGATCAGGGTTTATG
>OMLO01004650.1_pt1 | contig 11492 bp, 11 predicted proteins | sample 1674811 | NCBI WGS metagenome assembly OMLO01 (sample SAMN06265003, study PRJEB25207) | coral metagenome | isolation source: Coral host | place: Mexico:La Bocana,Puerto Morelos, Mexico | collected 2008-11-13 | reverse complement strand
ATAGGGGTCACCGAACGTCCAAGATCGTTAAATCCACGCAAAGTCAAAGCAATGGCCATTTGCCCTATTATTGTTCAGAAGAAGAAAGATTATGAAAGAGCTGAAGCTGAAGCTGCTTCCCTGGCCAAGATTGAAGAAGAAGAAAATGATGAGAAACCCATGCCCGATTGCTTGAATGACATCCCTTGCGAAATTGATAAGGAAGATCATGTACGTCGATATCTAACGGCACTTCCCACTACTACAGTTCACACAAATGCTACATCAATTAATTCGATGGATCACCAGCAGAACACGTTGCTAACGTAAGCACCATTCCTCTTACAGCCTCAACTCCTGTTGCACACGGAACTCCCGGAGTAATACCATCTGTACTCAGGCCATCAGCCACACCCTTTTCTCCACTGCATGCCCAATCAACGATTCCGACATTCTCCACCCCACTTAATTCAGCAGTTAATTCACGCAGCATTACGGAAGCAATCACGGAAAGTTTTCAAGCCGCTCGAATGCCGCCACCAAATCTTTCAGTTTTCACCGGTAACCCATTGGATTGGCCAACTGGGAAAAGTGCATTTGAAACTGTAATAGAGAAGAGAGCTATCAATCCCAGTGAAAAGATTCTCTATTTGCTTCAATACCTGTCTGGAGCTCCAAGGAAGGTTGCGGAAGGTTATCAGTTCTTGTCATCACCTGATGCATATCAAACAGCAAAGAACATATTAGAGAAACGATTTGGCCATCCATCTGTCGTTGCTGATGCCTTTCGAAGGAGGTTAGAAAATTGGCAGAGGATCAACCCAAGGGATGGAACTGCCTTGAGGGAATTTGCTGACTTCTTACGAACTTGCCAACTGGCAATGCATTCAATCGAGGATCTTGAAACATTGAATAAGGAAAGTGACAACAAGAAACTAGTTAAGATCCTTCCTGGTTGGGCCCATCCCAAATGGGGAAGTAAGGTTCGTGACTATCAACAAAAACATGGAGACAACAAGTTTCCTCCTTTCTCAGCATTTGTCACCTTTGTCACCGAGATAGCCGATATACAGTGTCTACCCGTATTTTCCAGTGCAGAAGTCATTAAACAAGATAGAGAAGTCAAAAACAAGAACCGTAAGAGAGATCCTGGTCATGGAAGATATTCCCAATTCAATTCACTGTTAACGGATGTTAGAGAACCTTACATACATACATACATACACATTACTTGACCACTCCCTCGAGGGGGCTTTTCAGGGCCAATGGAAACAAATACAAATAGAACCTTCAGTTACTCCAAAGAAAAATAGCAGCAAACCATGTGCATAGTGCAAGAGGCCCCACGACTTGAACGCTTGCCAAGAACTTTTGAAGATCCCTCTACAGGAAAGATTGTCATTTCTTATCAAGAAGGGATTCTGCCTGGGGTGCCTAGAGCATGGCCATATGGCTAAGGAAAATAAGTGTACAGCAAAATTGAAGTGTGCATCATGCAAACGACAGCATCCCACATGCCTACATAGAGAACAGCAACCAGACAAGCCAGTCCAAACAGAACAAACTTTGAAACCAGTATCCGAGCCATTACTTGTACCAACATCTGAACCAGCATCTGCCAAGTGTACGAGAGTGTGGAGTTGAAGGTCAGGAATCTGGACAAGACCAAAGTATGATTATTTCAGTATGGGTATCTAGCTGTGAAAACCCCGAAAACAAACAAATGACGTATGCTCTCATTGACTGCCAGTTCAATGCCACGTTCATTACTGAGAAGTTGAGACAGGAGCTTGGACCTGAAGGTGTTAAGAGTCACCTGCTATTATCCACTCTGCATGAGGAAAATGAAGTGATCGAAAGCCACAATGTCAAAGGCGTTACCGTGATGGATATGAAGCACCAAATTAGCATTCCTTTACCACAGGCGTTCACGAGACAGACGATCCCTTTCAAGAGCTCGCAGATTGGCTATGTGTTTGGAACACTTGTAACCTATCGCAAGTGAACTGATGCCATACAGGAACGATTAAGAAGTTAGTTTACTGATCGGAACAAATTGTCCAAGAGCCATATGGAGTAAGAACTGCTCTTGGTTGGGGCATCATTGGCAGGGTATGCCTTTCCCCTCCATCTGATTCAAATGAAAATTATGACGTTTGGACTAACAAGATCATTACAAGAGAACTGACCAGCACTGATGAATGCGCCAGGCCCTGTTATGGTGCAACATTCGCCCTGAAATCTTGTGTTAAGGAAGTCTTCAATCCTGCCCAAGTAAACGAGATGTTTGAGTTAGATTTTCAAGAGAGATGTGGGGTCAAGAATGAGCGATCGTTGTCTATTGAAGATCAGAGGTTCCTTAAAATCCTTGGTGAAGGAATCCACAAGCGAGAAGATAGACACTATGAGATGCCACTACCCCTACGCTCAGAAGAAGTGGAGCTCCCAAACAACCGTTCCCTAGCCCTTAAACGCCTCTTCCTTCTGAAGGAACGCTTTAAAAGAGACCCAGGCTATTACAAAGATTATGTAAAGTTCATGGAAGGCGTTTTAAAGGATTGTGCTGAAAGATGTGAAGGTGACGTTGCTAGCAAAATGGGCAGAGTCAACTATGTACCACACTACGGTATATATCACCCCAAAAACCCGGGTAAGATTCGCGTCGTATTTGATTGATACAGGGACCGGATCTCACGGACAGTTTGGTTGGCGTTCTGTGCAGGTTCCGCCAAGAAGCCATAGCATTCTCCTGCAATGTTGAGTCTACGTTTCACCAATTCTTCGTGCATGAGGAGGACAGAGATCTCCTGAGATTTTTCTGGTGGGAGAACAGTGATCTAAATGCAGCACCCACTGAGTACAGGATGAGAGTCCATTTATTTGGAGCCGCTTCTTCACCTGGATGTGCCAATTTTGGATTCAAGCAAGCAGCAAATGATGGGGAAAAAGAATTTGGAGCTAAAGCTGCCTACTTCGTACGGTCAAACGTCTATGTCGATGATGGCTTGAAGTCGCTCAGTACAATCTCCGCCACTACAAGCCTAATCCAGAACAGTCAAGCCATGTGCGCCAAGGCTGCTATCCGCCTACACAAGTTTGTCAGCAACACCAAGGAAGTACTCGAGGCAATCCCTCCTGAAGATAGAGCCACTGGACTTCAAGATCTAGACCTGAAGTTTGACCAGCTACCCATTGAACGCACGTTGGGCATCATGTGGTGTATAGAGACTGATTGTTTCAGATTCCGCATCGTCCTTCAAGATCGACCATTAACCAGAAGAGGAGTACTCTCCACTGTATGTTCAGTGTATGATCCTCTTGGATTCGCAGCCCCTCTTATCCTGGTTGGAAAACGAATCCTTCAGGAACTCTGTCGTGGAAATATGGACTGGGACGATCCAATCCCCGACAATCTACGACCTAGATGGGAAAGGTGGAGAAACGAACTGCATATCTTAGAGGAACTGGAAATCTCAAGATGTTTCAAGCCTAAAGGCTTTGGAGAAGTAAAGAGTGTTGAGTTGCATCACTTTTTCGATGCGAGCCAAAACGGATACGGTCAGTGTAGCTACCTTCGCTTGGTGAACCAACAGGATCAGTCACATGTTTCATTTGTCATGGGCAAGGCTCGAGTAGCACCCTTGAAGTCAATTACCATCCCTCGTCTTTAACTAACTGCCGCAGTAGTTTCCACCAAGGTCAGCCACTACCTCAAACAAGAGTTAGACTACAAAGATGTCATCGAACTGTTTTGGACCGATAGCCAGGTAGTGATAGGATAAATAAACAACGAAGCAAGGCGTTTTCACACCTTTGTAGCCAGCCGCGTACAAGAAATACACAACCGTACAAAACCTGACCAATGGCATTACGTGGGGACTGACTCTAACCCAGCTGATGCTGCCTCACGTGGCCTCACAGCTCAGCAACTTGTACAAGATTCACATTGGCTGAAGGGCCCGAAATTCCTTTGGAATTCAAACATTCACTCAGTACAAGCATGTTACAAGCCTGGTCCCCTTGACTCACAGGACCCAGAAGTGAAAAGGGTCTCCGTCCTTGTTACCCAGACCTTGAAGAGATTTCCTGACCACTTTGAAATAAGCAGATTGGATAGCTTGTCTGACTGGTTCAGAGCCAAGAATGCAGTAGCATTATGTTTACTACTAAAGAAGCATCTAAACGAAAGAAAGATCAAGGAGGACCCACAAGTTCGTGAAGACAAATTGAGAGAAGTCCCCAACCTCCAACATCGGAAACCAAGGGTATATGATTTTAGCCCAGGCAGAGACGGAAATCATGCGCAGCCTGCAGCATGAACACTTTATGGAAGAAATCAGAATATTGCGTTCCTTAAATGCTGGAGAATTCCTAGGTAGAGAAGCTGTAAAACAGCGCGACATAAGTTTGAAGAAGACCAGCTGTATGTATCGCCTTGACCCCTTTCTAGATGCCGATGGAATCCTGCGAGTTGGCGGTCGCCTCAGAAGAGCTAACATGCCAGAAGGTGTCAAACACCCAGTCATATTGCCAAGAAGATCTCACATCACCGAGTTGATAATACAATATTGCCACCATGCCATTAAACACCAGGAAAGTGGGATGACCCTTAAGGAGCTCCGCCAGCGTGGATACTGGGTAATTGGTGGTACATCGGCAGTAGGATGTTTCGTCTCAAAGTGCACAATTTGCAGAAGATTTAGAGCACCCACTCAAGATCAGAAGATGGCAGACCTGCCTAAGGATAGAACAGAGCCCGTTCCTCCCTTTACTTACAGTACGGTGGATTATTTTGGTCCTTTCTACATTAAGGACGGTCGTAAGGACGTTAAGCGATATGGAGGGATATTTACCTGTATGTCTTCACGGGCAGTCCACATCGAAACCTCGAACACGCTAGAGACCGATTCCTACACAAATGCACTTCGTTGTTTCCTTGCTGAGCGTGGTCCCGTTCGCCAGATCAGATCTGACCGCGGCACAAACTTTGTTGGAGCCAAGCGAGAACTAGCAGATGCCCTACGTGAGATGGATCGTGAGACAGTAAGCAGTCACTTACTAAAGAAGAATTGCGACTGGATCGAGATGAGATGAATGTTCCTTCTGCAAGCCATATGGGCGGAAGTTGGGAACGACAAATAAGGAGTGCGCGAAATGTTCTCGCAGTGCTGCTTCAAGAGTCTGGAACTCAGTTGGATGATGAAAGCTTTCGCACACTTATGAAAGAAGTGCAGAACATAGTGAATTCGAGACCACTCACCGTAAACAACGTGATGTCCCCAGGTGCTCCAGAACCTTTAACACCGAATCACCTCCTCACAATGAAGGTTAAAGTGCTAATGCCTCCTCCAGGTGTGTTTTTAAGAGACGACCTCTACTCAAGGAAGGAGATGGAGAAGGGTACAACATCTCGAAAATGAATTTTGGAATAGATGGAGAAGAGAATTTCTACACACACTACAAGTACGCCAGAAGTGGACCAAACCGCGAAAAAACCTAGCGATTGGTGACATAGTTGTGGTGAAGGACGATCATCTCCCAAGAAACGAGTGGAAGTTAGCACGAGTTGAGCAGACCCTACCGAGTGATGATGGTTTTGTTCGAAAGGTCGTCTTAGCCATCGGAACTCGACTTCTCGACAATCATGGAAGAAGAATAAACGAAATTCAGTGCCTGGAAAGACCAGTTCACAAGTTGGTGCTGATTTTACCTTAAGACCGGGAATTCCCCGTCGAGGAGCCTGCCAAATCAGAGGCTTAGTGCCAAGAAAGATATTAAGGACTATTAAGGACTTTGTCGTGTGACCCTTTCTGACCGGATTTGACAATAATATTTTCTTTAGTGAGATTTTCTGTATGTATTGAACAGTGGATTGTCCTTTGGATCATTTTGAATGAATTTGGAGTCTATTTATCGAGCGAAAGGTCGCCGGTAACAATAATTTTTACCCGAGTTGAATTTTTAACTACAACACATGCATCTTCAAAGCACTACCATCATCAATATTATTTTTCAAAACCTTACTTGTAAGGGAACTGTATCCGGAGTAGCACTCTTTACTTTAAGTGGCACAAATCCAGTTGTCATAGACTGACTTTGGAACAAATCATCTGCATAATGAATTACAATGCAGTTAGAAACAAACAATAAAGTTATAAGTTATAGCTTTTAAGTGTATTAACCCTGTACATTTTGAGAATTAATCACTGTAAAATGGTCCTAATTCCTTTAATCTTGTTCCGCTGATGTCATTAAACTACTTCGTTGGATTATCTTTTCACTTGAACTAGAAGCAAGCGCAGAAGAAGGTAACCAACTGCAGCAAAAAGATAAAAAGAAGAGAAGAAGGAAAGGTGAAAAAAAATTGAAACTCCCGAAAATCTTAAAATTTGGATTTCTGTGCATGTCGTTGAAGTGTGATCGGGGTGTCTCTAAAACAAAGACGAAGACCCCTAAGACCCTAAGAACCCAAAAACTCTAAACCGAAGACCCCCTAATTTTCTAGGCATTTTTTACCTTAAGTTAAGTTTTCCTCCTTCTTTATCTGGCCAATTTTGTTATTCGTGTCAATGTTTTATCCGCCATCTTGAGCTGGTAACCAGGCTCCCACACCTGCCGGAAGTGCAGCGGCGTCAACACTGGCTGGAAACAGCAGGAAATGCGACTGATTTTCGAGGTCGGTTCCCTCAGACCGAGCAGACTGAACATTAATTTCCATTTTATTTGACTGATCCTGCGCATACTAATAACACGCGCCCTTTAAGCGACTGTGTTGTTTTCGGTTTTCGCGCGCGCTCGTCGTGTGCGAAAACCGAGCCGTTGGTTTTTTGCAAATCGCGTTTTAACATTAGCATTTCATACTACAACACTGAAGAAGGGCTAAGCCCGAAAAGTTTGTTAATTTTCAGTTTTTTGACACTTTAAAAGATTTTTTCAAATTTCTGTTCCTGAGGCTACCTACCGATTTGCTTCCTTCTATCAATCATGTGGAGGAAGAAAGAGCGCGCGCTTTTTCCCGGTTTGTTTGGCAAGTGGTCGATTTTGGATCTTTTCTGTGTACCTTTCATCATTTCATCTGTGTACATTTCATCTGGCCCCAATTGTTCAAAGGCTGGATAACGCTATCCACCCGATAAATTGCTATCCAGTGGATAAGTGTTAACAAAACAAACCACGCTATCCACCTTTCCAACAACCCGGGCCTTTAGATTCATACTGCGAATTCCACTTCCAGCCAAAGAGTGAGAGCTTGGTTGCTCAGCTCAAGATGGCGGTTAAAAACTTAATGCGGTTTGTTGTTGTTGTTATTGCGTTATTGGCAGGATAAAGAAGGAACAAAACTTCACTAAATTAAGGTAAAAAATGCTTAGAAAATTACGGGTTCTTCATTTTAGAGATTTTGGGGTCTTAGGGTCTAATTCGTTTTAGAGGTCTTCGTTTTAGAGATCGACACCCAGTGTGATCATTTTAAGGAAACAAATTGAGGTCAGAGAGAGTCCAGTTTTTTTTTTTCAAAAAAATGCTTAATAAAACAGAGGAAAGGTTGCAAATAATGTACATCAAGTAGTAACATTTTGCACAACACTGAAAAGATTCAGTAATCTCTAGTATATCATCACCTTAAATACATGTACCTGGTTCAGCTCCACTTTCAAATATCCCACTCATGAAATCCTGTGTATCCGAGTAACTACGTAAATTGTCAACCCCTGAACTGTCAGAGATCATCTATTAAGAGTAACATTAACAGCATTATTGGTAAAGGTAAAAAAAGTCTGCATACGAGCCTAAGTGGTCCATCAGAGCTCATCCTGGTTTCTGTAGCATTAAGCGACTAGGAATATTGCTACTCCCCACTGGATGGGATGCTAGTCCATCGCAGGGTTACCCCCAGCATTAAATTTGCCAGTACCCATTTATACACCTGGGTGGGGAGAGGCGCTGTGAGAGTAAAGTGTCTTGCCCAAGAACACAACACAATGTCCACGGCAAGGGCTCGAACACGGACCGCTCGATCCGGAGTCAGGCTCACTAACCATGAGGCCACTGCGCCTCCCACTAACAGCATTAGCCAAAAAGTAAAATAATTTTAGTTGCAGTCAGTTGCAGTTTGTTGCAGTCATACAAGATGCACTAATTATGCCTGACAAAAGAAATTGAAAGCAATCCCAAAAAATGTTTTTAAAATTAATAATTTATAATACATAAATTTCTCCAGATGTCTTGGACATTATACTGTAAATTGTCAGCTCCATCATATCACTTTCTGAGATCTGAAAAGTTCTAAGAGGTAATGTTTTGATCAGTTGGTTATCGAGTGATACAGAGGTTTCAGCATTAATCTAATCATTTAATAATCAGAAATCACTTCCTTTTGTTGGAACACAACATACCCAGAAACTTGTATTTGAAGTATGTGCTCTCAGTGAATCCTATCGGACTGCGTTTCCCGGTAAAAAAAATCATTTAAGCTGCAACTAAGGTTCAGAGATTCCATTGTCCAGATGACATTGTTAAACCAGTTCCAATAATATATAACATTGAACAATCTTTCGTAAGTTTTATTTATCTCGCACTAATTGGGGACACTTTCAAAGTTATAATTGGAATTTGGAAGTTTTTGGAACTGGTTTAAGTTTACTTCAATGGCCTTGTGTTTTCTTCGCATCAAATCTCTCAGGCCGACAGATCACAAAGAAAAATCCAGTGATTTTCCCGATAAGACTTTCAGGACTCTGTTTCTCTTTCAGACTTCCTTGGAAAAATGTTGAGAGGTCATTGCAAAAGCTGTTGAGGCTTCTTCACAGACAGGCGCCATGAAAATATTTCAAAAGCAAAACAACTATCTGAACAATACTGCAAACTGTCCTTGGCCAAATTGGAGTGCTATTAATGGCTGATTTAAATGTTAAAGGAAATAAAAGTTATACCCATTTACCTATACCACACGGTAAAAAGTAAAAAATTACCATGTCTGGTAACATGATACATGTACATCCACAATGAAATTCTGACTTTGTTTCCAAGAAAAGTGTTTGTGATTTTCTTCCCCAAGGAAGACAGAAACGTGCTTAGAATGAAGCATTTAAGGCTGGATCTCGCCGATATACTTTGGTCTTAATTTATGATACAGGACTGTCTGTCCAAAATGTCGCAAAGATGTCAACACTTTATTTCTTGCATTTCAAGACAGGATTGGTGATTTACCTGTACTTGGCTTAGATGCTGCACTGTGTTGTTTTCATCGATTGAAGACTCTGAAACGGGCAAAAGAGTCTGCTTTATTTAAATGATTCTAAGGCCTTTGACTTATTTTGTGCTAAGCCGACAATTTTGTTTAGTTGTACTGTATTGAATGACGAACTTAAGAAACAATAGATAGAAATCGCCAATGTTCGGTAAAGTCCGGCATAGCTGCGACCATGTTACAAGTATCAACCCTAGTGCCAATCAAAGGGAAGTCATTATATTTATTTCCAATTTTATTTTGTTTAGTAGTAAGGTTGAAAATGCGATTGCACTCTGCAAGAGAACATAAAGGTGTAAGGTTTTTATTCTGTTCATTGACAGATCAAGACTCTAAGTGAATGTACAATATATGTGCGCATCTATTTATAGTAAATATGATCCCTTAACATGTGATGTGGTTATCAATAACCGCACAAAAGGGAACTTCAATTACTCTTGTTTTGATTATTATTGATTTACCTTGAGGGTTTTCATCGATTTCCATTTGAGAGTCATCCCTCAGTGACATCTATGAGTGTCAGAAGGTAACATTGTTACTTGCAAGTCCGTACCTTGGCAGTGTATGGGCAATGTAAGGAATTTAGATTCTTTTTGTGATATTTGGAACAAGATGGACAAATTTCAATATGGAGTTGGAAAATACAAGGACATGCGGTATACGTAACCCTGCTGTTCTGATCAACTGGACGTGTTTGCAAGTGCAACCAGTTGAAATTTTTACTTTCTTAGTGAAGCCAATAACACAACTAGGTTTTATCAGTTACAGGACTGCAATTCATAATCTTCTTACCAGATTTACGTTCGTAGCAATGTTGCTTGCGACATCAGCATCTCCTTAAAATCCAAGAGTATTAATCAGTGAACAATGTATAACGTATATACACGGCAATTTGCCTTGAAAAAAAAAGACCATGTTTTTAACCTGTGTGTTCCAAAAAATTGAACAACATTGTGTTCGAAGTAGATCAACAGCATTTATTCTGATTATAACGAATACTGAATACTAAATGGCCCGTACCAAATATCAAATAGTCTGTCAAGGGCGAAAAATACTATTTCAATCAGTGGATACAAAAAGAAGAAAGGGGAATTGACATTTTGAAAATAAACGTAAAAGACTGTATTTCATCTATATTTGGACTACCATGAAAGCTACGAAAGTAGTTTGTTTGTCTAATTGAACGCATAGGCGTATGGGCACCTTCGGACTTGGGGGAGGGGGGCGGTAACCTTCTTGCACAAAAATACCCGCAATGCCCAAATCAGGGGCGTATCCAGGATTTTTAAGAGCGGGAGTCACACTGTGTCAAAGTGAGGGTACTCAACAGATTGTCATGTCATTTTCGCCACTTATTTTAGGTTGTTTGCTTAAAAAAGCCTTATTAAAGCGGAGGTCACGGGAACCAAGGACCCCCTTCGCTACGCCCCTAAGAATGTGCGAGTCTTGCATTGCATGAAAAACAGAGACGCTCACAATTCCCAGTCTAATGAAACTGCTATAATTCCAAAATAGTTTAATTCAAAGCTTGCGTATTAAATGACCTCTATAAACATGCTCAAAGACTATAACTTATCAACAGAAAAAGTTCTAAAAAAATAACAAAACTTTATTTACGAGTTTTGGAAATTACGTCATTAATTTGAATTTTTTTTTCAAGTGACGTTGCCTGAAAAGTGAAAGTTTTGCCCAAAAATAAGCATAATTCCCGTAGCTAGGGGGGTGGGGGGGGGGGTCGAACGTGCTTTCTACACATACCCTGAATTTTATACACAAAATCATCAAAGTATTCGGAAACTGATTCCTAATCCGCGAGAACAATGCAACCTGTCTGGGTGAAGGTAAGGGAGCTTTCTTTGTATTACATGGTGATACTTAAGCTCAGTTATCAGTGGCATTCTTGACACTAGCAGACTAGTTTCTCTGTTTCAGTCAGAGTTGATCGTTAATGCTGACAAGATCTCGGTCTTGTACTTTGATAGACAACAAGGAGACCCATCGCTTTCTTCAGAATAGTTTTTCTTTTCTATGGGATCTTAAGACTACATGTAAATATCCTGATGAGCTTGTCAAATGGGACATTCCTACTCTTGGAGCAATTCGTTTGAACTCATGAATAGCGTTGATATGTTTCCTGCACGTGTTTCTCGGTGAAATATAATTTGAAATATTATTTTTTATTCTGATCGGAAAAAGGAAATGGAGAGATCACTTTGTTGGTTGGTTAACTGTGTACTGTTGGCCTAGGAGTCTTCACAAAGGAAAA
>OMLO01004649.1_pt1 | contig 11492 bp, 11 predicted proteins | sample 1674811 | NCBI WGS metagenome assembly OMLO01 (sample SAMN06265003, study PRJEB25207) | coral metagenome | isolation source: Coral host | place: Mexico:La Bocana,Puerto Morelos, Mexico | collected 2008-11-13 | reverse complement strand
TTGCTGATTGGAAGCTCTGATCCGGAAGCTTTTCTGAAACTTGACATGATATATTGATGATAATGAGAATAACATGATGCTACTCGGGCCGCAAATAAGCAATATGCCCTTCAAAAGTCATGTTATTGTCCTATTAAGTTTCCTGCAGGGGTCTGAATTCGCGCTAAATTTAAATCGCGAATTGACGTCCGTTTTTCATGCGTCGCTGTGACTGCGAACCCAAGAGCGTTGTAGTATTGGTTTTTTGATCTACTATTGTACACAGGCTCTACATAACGGGAATATCACTTTATCGTTTTCACTGGATGAAACAGTTTTTACGGAGGTAAGATTGTGACTTTGGCAATCCCGAAGTAAATTTGAATGTTCGTGTCTTCCAGCTGAAATATTATTTCAGGGTGACCTACAAGATACTCAGTATTTTTATTGATGAGCTGCTTGAGGGATGTAAAATCATAGTAATTAATCTTCTCTCCTGAGGCGGTGTCAGCCACGTGATAAAGTTTGACAGCGTTTGTTCGTTCGCCGCAGAAGGCATCACGGAGATTTAGTGGTTCCACTTAATCGAGGCTGGCTACAAAGTTCTTGACGTCTTCCCTTTCTTCTTTCATTTTCCGCCAATCGCACTCTAACATTTCGATGACGTTGTAACCTTTATTTCTCCTGGGTCTGCAGCACAACACAGCTCTAATCTCAGATGTAATTTGCATCTGTTGGGATAGCATTTACGACAGCCATTCCAAAACCAACCTCGAAATTCGACGGTGTTTACGTAGTTGCATCGTAGCTGTCCACGTTGTAAAGACTGTTGGGGATACGGTATTCCCCATAATTTCCAACATGTTGAATTCTCCCACTGATCTGACTTTGTTGCCACAGTAGATATTCTATGGCAACTTTCGATTGATTTGTTTTTAGTGGCCAACCGTGGAGAGGCTCGGAGGCAATCCATCGTAGGATGAGGTTATAGCATTTTCTCCCTGCACCAAGAACATTGAGAATCGTAAAAGAGTGACAAACACCTAGCAAACACTGCAAAAACTGTGGATGGACATGGTGTTATGGTTCGGTTGTTGAATTTGTAATTCATTTGCCTACTGCAATTATTGTAAATAAAATACATACAGTGCAGGTATCATTTTGCGGAAACTTATTGATTTTACTCATTGCATTTGGAAAATTTTATCGATATCCCGATAGCATTAGTTGCTTTGCCTCCAAATCGTTAAATCGGGAGTTCGTTTACAAAGATGTCCGGATTTAACGATATGATTAACTTTCTGTCCTATTACCACATCATAAAATCGGGGTTCCACTCTAACAGAACAGACGCATGAAAAACTGACGTCAGTCAGGAGCCCATTACTTTGTTTCCTTTTTTACGGTCGATAACAAATTGTCAAATTGTCCGCTCCGTCTGTTAGTTGATTTTTTTTATTTTATACACGACCCCGAAAGCTTTAGGTTAAAAACTTTTGCGGTCAACGTTCAATGACGGAAGTGGTAACGCGATTCAGTTAAAAAAACCTGTATTCTGCGGTCTGGAGCCTGTAGTCTACTAGCGAACAGGCTCTTCGCAACTTAGGCCCAAGTATGTTGAAAATTGGGAGACTGGTCACTAGTTATTCCAATATGGCGGCGTGTTCAAGCGGGAACAGTTCACCTCTTGTGTTAAGAATTACATATGACGAACTAGTTGCTTATGCCGACGAATTAGATAAGAAGGAAGAAAAGAAAAATTCTAAGAAGAAAAATCAGGAAAACTTTGAAGAAAATGGGTCCAAGCCTGCTAAAAAACTCAACAATGAAGACTCAACTGACGTCAGCAAGAATACTTCGCTCAAGAAAGACGAGGCTCATTGTAGAGAAAGTAACTTTACTCATGGCAGGGATGAAGAGAAAAAGGTGCGAAAAGAATCAAAGAAGGAGAAAAAGAAACTGTCAGGACCAAAATCAAATCGAAAATCATCATGTTATGGAGAGGATAATGTCAACGATAGTGACAAAGTCACCGTTTCCAATGGCGACAAAATGAATGTCGCAAAAGAATTTGGAAAGCACGGAGGAAAATCGAAAAAAGAAACAAAGGGTGCGAAAGATGAAGAAGATGAAGAAAATAATTATGAACTTGATTTAAGAGCACGAACTGGTGGTGTTTTGAAGTTATCAAAAGGCCCAGTTCATCATGATACAGAGGAATCACCTAAGGATACTAAACCAAGGGGGATAATCAAATTACCGGATGGCTTTGATTTCAATAGTCCTGACAGAAGTGAGGAAAAGGATCCTTTTAAAACTGATAAATCTTCTAAAGAGAGAGCAATTATTAGAAAAAGCTCTGGTAATAAACAACATGATCAAGATTATCCAGAGAACCAAGGTCTGCAGTGCAAAGAAGTTCATTTTAGCAGAGAAAATGAAGAGGAAAGGAAAGAGAACTGCAGAGCAGATGAAAAAACTGAAACAGGAACGATTCAAAGTAAAGAAGACTTTGAGGAATGTGTAGAGAATCAGAACTCAATGCAAGAAAATGAACAGGGATCTGACAGCCACACTAAAGTTGAAAAAAAGCTTAAGTCTCTACATCATCAAAAAGCTCAAAAATTAATGAGAGCAGTGGCCCAGAAAGAGATGATGCTAAGTAATTTGTTATCTCGAGACATACTTGACAAGGGAGCTTTTGAGAAAATTTGTACCCTTAGTAAAGAAATCCAAGAGGTATACAAAGGAATCATTATGCTTGATGTTGGTTTTGCAGTTCAACAAGATGTTGATCAATACCTTTGGAAAAATGCTTTTTATAAAGTGATTGAAACATTTAGAAAATACGGAAAGCTTTTTTTGGGATATGCAGGAAAAACGGAGGTGCTTTCGCAGGAGGAAATAAATAACTGTCTGAAGAAATTCCTAGAAGATGCCGAGACATTTTATAAAGGTCTACTTGAGTTTCTACAGAAGGCACATGAATTGTCAGTTCAGGATGCAGTTAACCAACCGAGAAAGGCAGAGAATCTTGGAAAGAATGTAAGTATTTTTGCTTCATGCAATGTGTTGCTTCCTTATGAAGAATTTCCTGCAAAGGCAATGCTTTCGAGTTTGACAACACCATGTAGCACCTTCTGGGGCAACTGAAGTCAATTCAATACAGACTTTACATGTAAGTTGTTTCGTAATAGAAGAAATATCCTAATGAAGGTGTTTTTAACTACACATTACATCTGATAGTGATCGAAGGACTTTGTATTTCCCAGTTTCTCGCAGACAAGTAGCAAACTTTATTGAAGTATATAATAAAGGCATTGTGTTGGTCATAACTTTTATAGATGTGGTGGCTCCTAAAGGAGCCGTTTTTTGGCCTTTATCATGCAATGTCAAACATAATGCAACGTTGACTTGATAACAGGGAGTTGACTAAGTGCAATGTTGACTTAGGAAGCTGCTGGGCCATTAAGGTACAAGCATGCCTCCAGGGGCTTTCTTGCACTGCGGCCTCATAAATTAAACTTGTCCCACAAGGCAAAGATCTTTGTCTGGAGGTCCCAGAACTTCTTACACTAAATGCACCCAAACTTCTATTTTGTACTTGATGAAAACTTGTTAGCGCTCATGATTGATAAACCGTCATTATCATATGATCTAGCTTTATGTTCTCCTGTGTTTTATACATGCAGGTGGATTGAAATGGCATAGTTGTCATTTTGTGATGTTTGAATTGGTTTTTTGCTAACCACTAGAACAATAGATCAAAATTAAACAAGTTTTTTATAACAATTTTAACAGTGTCCCCGATTAGTAAGCTTAAGGCTAGCTAGAAGACTAGACACTCGAATAAAGTTATTGATTGATTGAATCAGTTACGTGTCTATTGAAACAATATTTTCCATCTATTGGTAATTATGCAAATGTATACTAACAAGTAAGCCCGCTCATTTGCATGCTCTGGTTGTGGAGGCTTGGATATATTTTGTTTCAAAGGAGTGTCACCTAAAGGTCAGGTTTGTCATTTAGCTAGCCTAAAGCAGCAACAAAGTTTCTTTAATAAATGAGAAGGTTGTATTGAATTGACTTCAATTTTTATCCAGTCGACTTCAGTTTGTATCAAATCAAATTTACATGTGTATCGAAATGACTTCGATTTGTCTCGAAACGACTTGTATTGAAACAACTTTGTATCAAAAAGGCTGTAAACCAGCCAGGAAAGTATGTCAAATTATAATAATGCAAAGCACATGGTTAAAATCAAAATAGTTACCTGCTGAAAGGGAAAACACTCAAAAGTATTGAAAATGTGTCTTGAGCACTTCTTTGTTGTTACAAGACTTAAAAATATCTAGAAGAGATGTTTGCTCTAGGACAAACTTTGTTTCCTTGATTGTGGATGACCGTTCAACAGTAATGGATCTCTGTAGAAGACATATGATGTATTTGAGTTTAGACTTGTGTTGCACAGTATTTAGTTGATGTTAGAGTCTTGTCTTGAGAATACCTTCTGCAATGAAAGCCCAAACATCCACTTGTAATTTTGTTCTGTTTTACTATGTGTTATAAATATTCATTCTAGGCTAGACTTGCACTCCTGAGCTCACATCATATTTTGATATGTCTTGGAGACATAGAAAGGTATCAAGGACAGTTTCAGCCAAACCAGAACTGGGCTTCCATAAGATCATGGTATCTTAAAGCCAGTAAACTGGCTCCCAAGAATGGCAAACCCTACAACCAGCTGGGTGTCATCGCAGTGTTAGCCAATCGTAAACTTGATTCTGTGTACTTTTACATGAGGAGTCTTGCTGCAAGTAATCCAATATTGACAGCAAGGGAAAAACTAATGGATATTTTCCATGATATACAGAAGAAGGTGAGTTAAGTTAGTAGTGTTTTCATTAGACCCCTGATATATTAGCTATGCCTCAGTACATTGATTGAATTTTAGGAATATTAACAAGCTAGATATTTGGCAAACTTTAAATGGCCTGTCATGTTTGTATTTAAGATATGCATTCCATTTTGATGATCTTGTGGTTAGGTAGTGGTACACAGATAAGATGTGGGAAGAATCAATACAGTTGTAGAAAATGAGACAAACAAAACATGGGTTTATGCACATTTTAGCACCTAATCTGTGTCTAGAACTGAAAAGAGAATCTTTTTGTTTCATTTTATAGACTTAAAACTTAAAATCATTAATTAAAAATGTTATATTACATGAGTGTGTATTCTTATCCTTGCTGCTTAGTTTTACCACTAGTTGCTACTTGACTTTCCCAAAAAATATGGTAATGATTAAATTATTATAAAACTGTGTAGGCGGATAGAATTCAAAGAGCTCAAGATGAAAGGAAGGCTAATTCAGAGCGAGAAATCCATCAGTTGGAGGGTGATAACCATAAAGGAAGAGGAAAGGGGCGTTCAGTGTTTGGACAGGTGGCAAAGGGTCTTGGATTCATCTCAGAACACAAAGCTACTCATGGCAGGTACCTGATGTTCTTTTATTGCACTTGATGAATGCATTGTGTGAGATGGTGAGGTTCAGCTTTAAAATATTTTGAATTTTATCGGTCTGTTGGTGCTTAAAATGTTTTATTTCTAAATGTCATTAAATATGCATATAATTTTCTTAGAGTATTGTTATGTTAACATATTCCAAGGAAACCTCAAATGTGGAATTGTTTTTGGGCAGTGGGATTACTTACTCCAAAAGAAAATCTGTATATTCTGTAGCTCAGTGAGATACTGGTATTGGCCTTAGTGAATTGCTTTCAGTATTTACCCCATCTACAGCAGGTGTTAGTCTGAGTCAACCATGGTAGAAACCAATCCGAGATATCTGTGCTAGATAACCTTGTACAGATCATTAAATCTATGCAAATGTCGCACAGGTATGAAGTGTGGATCTTTATGCATCATGGAGCGTACAGAAGGGTTGTACTCACTGACCATGGTAAAGTACAAGAGGTGAATTCGGCAGGAGATCCTGTCTCTGAATCAAAGAATGAAGAGCACCCTACAGACCAGGCTGTAAAGGAATCACCAAAGATATCGCTTCAAGAGGTATGTTGAATTAGCTAGCTGTCTAGGTGTGCCTTCTTTTTGGGTACCTAAATAAAATATCAAAGAAACAGGAGATGTAATGCAGTGATATACAGAAAGGATCCCATAATTTCCATGTTCCCAGTAGACTAATGTTTAGCTAAGCCTTAAGCTGGAACTCCTGGTACGAGAAGTTAAAACATGTGACCTTGATGAGCTCTAAACCCTCAGGTTTAGACATAGTCTGACATAGTCATGTGATTCTGGTCAGCAGATACCTTGTTTTGACAGGTGTCAATTGACCATAACATGTGTGTTCAATATCAAAGTTGTACGATTTAAACCAGGTGATTTTTATGACTATAACAACTCAAGAGGAGTGACTTTACTACCCGTCATTAGTAAGATATTTTACAGGATGATGCTAGAGCAGATCAAGATAGGTATAGAGGAAGCTTTGAAAGGAGCAGGCTAGGTTTAGGCCAAAGAGAAGCCTTCCCAAAAAAAATTGCAGAGCAGGCAAATGAGAGGAGGGTAGGTCTGTGCATACACTTTGAACTTTGGGAAAACCTTGGATTTGAAGTTTATGGAACATCATGCGAAGCTATGGGATACCTAGCAAGATGGCGAGGATAATAGCAGACATATACAAGGGCCTTGAGTGCACAGTTACTGATGGAAGTGAGACGTCAGACTGGTTCAAGGTCGAGTGCGGAGTAAAGGTGATGTCAGGATTCTTGTTCTTATTGGCCCTAGATTGGACCATGAGGAAGGTGGCAGCAGACAAGAGAAGAGGGATACAATGGAATTTCACAACAGTGCTGGAGGACCTTGATTTGACCTTGACCACATCACCCTGCTGTCATCCAAGTTTAATGATTTGCATGAGAAGACTGGGAGACTGGCAGAAGAGGCAGCCAGAGTAGGCGTTAAAATCAATGCAAGAAAGTGCCAGACACTGAGGACTGAGTATGGTAGCAACAGGGAGAGCATCGTGGTGAATGGTCAGATGCATGGCAACAAAGAAAGCCAAACAAGAGAAAAAAGCTGCTAGGTATGACTAAGAAGGTGGAACTGGTTAGGACACATACTCAGGAGAAAGGGGTGAGAATGACTGTTTTATGGCATAGGGGTGGAGACCAGAAGGACAAAGGGCGAGAGGGAGACCAAAGACCACTTAATGGAGAAGGACTGTTGAGAGGAAGAGAAACAAGGCAGGATGGAAAATTTGGATTGTAGCTAGCCCAGCGAGGTAGTGGCAAGGAAACAGAGAGATTGTGTCAGTCTTGTGTGCCCACTGGCATTCACAGAATAGATGGATGGTGACAATGTAAACCAAGGCCGCATGTCAAACCCATAAGCTGGAGAATGGCTGCCTCGTTGTATGATGTCGTCATCGTAGGGTGCACATGCCTGCAATATATGAACCGCTAGCCATGATGACCATTTGTTGCCTGAGGTTGGGGTGGACATGTTCATGCCTCTCTTATTTTGTCCACCCTGACTATAATTCGGCATCATTTTTCATTGGAATGCAGAAATGGTCTGTATTATTTGTACCTTACTGCCTCACACAGCTCTCTTCCAAAATGTAATATATTTAAACACACATATTTTTATTTTGTTATCTAACACTCCAAAACTCCTTTAGGTGAACAAGAAATTTGTGCTTCACTTTCTTTGTGCTCATGGGCTCCTGTACTCAAGAATTGGGTAAGTAAGTTCTTTTACAGACAGCTTTGCTTTGCACTCATCCAGTTAAGAGTCTCCTCTCTGTATTTTATTCTCACACCCATTCCTTTTAACAATCCTGGATCTTCTACAACAGATTAGTTGATTGATGAACTGATTGCTATCTTGATGATACTTATTCATAGAGATAGTCTGCATTGAATGTCCTCTAGCTTTTCTCTGTTATGTTATGGATAAAGGTTCTCAGATTATAAAATAAGAGTGTATGCAGTTATCTGAGTTTACCCTACTGCTTTAAATTTTGTGATGTGTAAGAGGGGTATTTAACACAGTCTGGCATATTATGACAGTCACATGATGTATCTCACCGACAGTTGAAGGTCCATGTTTGCCCAATAGACTTTGCGTGATTGTGTTTTATTTTTGAAACTGTTGTATTGTTAAGTGTACAGTTTTAATTGGATGTCGCTTTCACTGGGCTTTTTGCATATTCCATTGTGTTGTGCTGACACCTTGGCTGCTTTCCCCACAAGTTGACAAATGGCGATTTTATGACTTTCGGTCTGTGTGAAAATCAGCGCAGTGCGCATTGTTTCTTGGGTGAACATGGGCCTTTGAATACTTTTCTGCAGAAAATTATTAGTCAGAAAGATTATTCTACAGAAACATTTAGTTTGTTCAGTTAGTTACGTCACTCAATAGGGTTGTCATTGTTTTATGTTAATGGTATTATTGTTAATATATTTGCAGCATGGAAAGGTTGCCAACATTACAGTACCAACTGATAGGCGAGTTGCACACGTTGTTGGAGTACCCATCATGCTCTGCAATAAGCAAGTCAAACCTTTTGCAGATGATGACTATCAGCATGTTTGCTATTGACAACACTGCAGCACAAGGTTAGTTACCCCATTAGTCACCTCAGCCTGTTCTATAGCTAGCTTCCAAAACACATCCTTGTCTAGACCTCCTGAATGTTGGAAAGGTAAATGTAAAGCAATTTCTCGGACATAGGGAACTTCAAAGATTTTTCTCCTAAAAACGTTATCTGCATATAGAAGAGAAATAATGCAAATGAAAACAAAGGGCTGCCACATAGCTTTCTAAGTGAACATAAGCTGCTCAGCCCTTTCCAGTGTGGCTTCCGAAGGAACCATTTAGCAGAATTTGCCACTGTTGCCTTTTCAGACTACATCCAGTGTTGCATGGACCATGGACTGCTCTCTGGAGCAGTATTTCTTGACTTGCATAACACATTTTACTCTGTTGATCATGAAATACTTATTAGCAAACTAGAGTCATATGGACTTAAGGACATTGAGTCAGAATGGTTCGAAAACTACCTAACAGACCATAAACAACTTGTGACTTTTGGTAAAGAAATCTCTGATTCATGTCCTATGACATTGGGTGTCCCACAGGGGTCAATTCTGGGTCTTTTACTCTTTGTTCTGTTCATCAACAATCTGCCTATAGTTCAAGATCAATGCTAGATTCTTATGTATGCTGACAATGCAGTTATGTATTTCACCGCTTCTAATACCAAAGAAATAAGTGGTAGTACTCTTACCAGTGAACTTGCTGAGGTTAATGACCGGCTTGTAGACAACAGTCTTTTTATTCCCCAGGGCAAAACAAAATGCGTTTTATTAGGCACTGGCTCTAGGTTAGCAACTGTCAAGTTTTCTGTAAATATTGATGGCAAAGAGCCACCACGGTTGCTGAGTATAAGTGAAAAAATGAAGCCTTGGAGCCGACTGGCTCATAGCTGCCAGAGCTCATCCCTAGTTTCTGTAGCATGAGGCGGCTAGGAATATTTCTACTCCTGCTGGACGGGATGTTAGTCCATTGCACGTCATTCCCCCGCAAATTGTTAGGTTTCCCCAACAATTTGCTGGTACCCATTTATACTCCTGGGTGGAGAGAGGTACTATGAGAGTTAAGGGGCTTGCCGAAGAACACAACACAGTGTCCCCAGCCAGGGCTTGAACCCGGACCCCACTAACCATGAGGCCACAATGTCTCCCTGAGTGTAACTACTAAGGAGTAATTTTGGATTAGTCACTTTCATGGAATGCATGCATGAATTATTACATTTAACGATAGGAAAGGCATTCTAATCCCATCACTTCCTTTTGGTTTATGTCCCACGGCTTTCTGCAATGCAAGGTGATTTCAAGGTTTGTATGCCATCTTGGACTGGCTATGTGGCACAAATAGGCTCAATTTCATGTGCTTGTTTTTCTTGGCTGCCAGGAGCTGGTATTAACATGTGCCGTGAAATTACCCCTGAGGTGGAGAAGATATTTTTGCTTTTTACAGTTATGTTGATTTATTAAAATTTCAGTTGCAAATATGGCTAAGGTCACTTATGGTTTTTAGGAAAAAGACTCTGCAATTTACCCTAGCTACAGCAGAGTTGTGATGTGCTTATTGGGTAGCCAGTTTTCACTTGTAGCAGTTGATTCTGTACTGTGGAAATAAACACAATCATGACCTGTTTTATTGGGATTCAAGATGACATGCTTTTGTGACATGTCTAGGACAACAATTATTATTTATTTCATTATGTTTACAAAAAAACGACTTTGAATCGCCTAGACTTTCACCATGGGAACAGCTCTATTTTTAGAATGAAATTTGAAGGATAATGTAAATAATGTAGTGCTATTGAACTTGCGAGTCTACAGAAACTGCTGTGGTTATGCAGCGTATCAACAAATCGTAGTTACTCATAGGTAGGCTTACTCATTCTACTCCTCAGCTTCATTAAGGAGTCATATCAGTTTTGTTTCTTTTCCAAGTAGATGTAACAGAACAGTATGTCAGAGTTGGTACACCCCAGGACCAAGCCATGAGTCTTGCTGTTGAAATGTTCATTTTGCTGCTTAAAGCCTGCTGTACTCTGCTACAGGCTACAGACTTTGAAGTTAAGAACAGTTGTGAAGGCCTGAGTGCACCCTTAAGACAGTTCCTACCTGCCATTAAAGTGTTTGCTGACTGGCTGGTGTGCCATGTTGATCTGTGGCAAGTGTCTTCTATTAGGTAATAGATAACAGTTCTTCATTGGATCGCCTGGATCCTTCATGATCAGTTAAAACAAACAGGTAATAAGTACGCTTTCAGGCCTGTGAAATGCCTACACTGTTAGTGCACTCGTCACATAGGATTCTTGAGACATTACAAACAGTTGCATCTGTGTAAATGTGTAAATGTAAATGTGTAAATCATAAATAAAGATGCACAAATACTTACTAGTTTTTAAAAAACATGATTAATATACTTTTGTTTAAGAAGCCTCAAGATGATCATAACTAGTTTGTAATTTCTGGCTGTTTATTCAAGACTTTTAGTAAGAATCATTTTTGTATGGCCATGAAACAATTAGCGTAAACAAACTAGCATTTGGCAATATGATTGGTTTAGTGAACTGAAGTGAATGCATGCTCGTGGATTCTGGTTGTTTTAGTATTCTCAAAGTACATTATGTTGTCGAGTGGGTACTCTCTTTGACACCACTCACTTTTCAGTATTCTGATTGGTTAATTGAACAAAGCTGTCTCTATATTATGGATATTTTTTTGTTGTTAGAAACCTTTCAGCTCATTTTGGTCTTTTCAGATATTGCAGATGAAACAAATCAGGAACAGTAATGAAAACAGATTTAAAATGAAAATGGCTGTTATAACAACTTATTTAACCAACTGCCTCGCTTAAGTGGAAGGAGGGTGCCTGGGATACCCAGGGGCTTCCACTGTGGCCAGCCAGCC
>OMLO01004648.1_pt1 | contig 11494 bp, 1 predicted proteins | sample 1674811 | NCBI WGS metagenome assembly OMLO01 (sample SAMN06265003, study PRJEB25207) | coral metagenome | isolation source: Coral host | place: Mexico:La Bocana,Puerto Morelos, Mexico | collected 2008-11-13 | reverse complement strand
CCTCCAAGTCTCTTCTGGTAGAAGATATAGACCAGGGTCTGCACGAAGGACTATAAAACTTCACCTGGGGTTCACCAACCATAGTTCCAACTTCCAGCAGCAACTGTTGATGTTCTCGGCATCCAAGATCCCAGCCATAGCGGTAGTCCACGGGGAACATCACACTGAGACCTGATAGCAAGCACAGCAATGAAAGCTTGCCACTGCCAGAACACCATTCCCAAAGGTGAGGTTTCATACCTCTTCTTGATCTTGCCCATGATCGTGCATTTCTTGGTGTCACTGGTGTCTTTCTCGTTTTCGTGTAGAACATCTCTGGCACCGCACGATACATCTTCTTCAGGTACTTCAGCTTGCCTTCTTGTAGGTGACTTGGGAAGGCATCTCCATCGTAGCTCTTCTTCTCCTCTTCGTCGTACTTGTCGTCATAGGAGTCGACCACAAGGACATTCGGCATCTCCTCGTCAATGTCGACCTCCTTCGCCTTGTTCTCTTCCTTCTCCGTCTTCTCTGCCATGAACTCCAGCTTATTCTTCTCATGACAAGTCTGCTCAAGTGCCGTCGCAGTGTCCTGAGCTTCAGCCTTCTTCCACATAGACAAAATGGCCTTCTTCTCTTCATCCTCAATCCATTGCTCTTGACGATCAACTGGAAGGATGTAGTGTCCGCTCTCAGAAAGCAACATCCGCATCACCAGAAGTTCCGATGATGGATCATTGAGCTTCTTCCCATTCGCTGACACCACCAAAGCTCCATCGCCATTGTCAAACCATTCTGTCATCACCGCCGCTCTCATCTGCCTCAACGAAGTGTTTGGAAGCAACGCTGGGCAGGTACTGCCTTGTCCACCAATGAGGTCCGCCGTGTAGCTAGCAGGAACCTCTGACGATCCAACATCAATTGGCAAGGAAATCCTGGCCAAAGTGTCATCTGCTTGACCTGAAATTCCAGTCACTGTTGTAGTCGAAGGGCCCCACTCGATCTCCTCCATGCGGGATTTTGGAAGGGCTCCTGACTCCATGATCTCCTTCAAGGTGTCCGTGCCAATCAATCCTGATGAGGCTCCAGGATCAACCAAAAGTCCAAGTACTCGACGACCACGAACCTGGTGGAAGTTGTCGGCGAAGTCCTTCTCGGGAAAGTTCAACTGCTTCTTGACTCCTGCTTGTTCTCCTTGATGTGATTCTTGTTCTGCTTGCTTCGTGGGCTTCATCCTCAACAGCTCGCTCTTGTCTGGTGAGTCTGGAACCACTGATTTCTTCAAACCTTCTTCAGCACTTGGTGTCGATGCCTCAGGCAACACCAGTCCTCCACGATGTCCTTCTCGCAGATTGTAGGCTGTCTGCTGCACCATGCCATAGCCATCTTCCAACCAATAGCCTTTCTTGCCGAAACCTTTGCGGGGAGCAAAGTTCCAGCCTTTTCCTTTTCCTTTCTTTCCAAAGCTCTTGCCTTTTCCTTTACTCTTTCCTTTGCCAAGTCCTTTGCGAGGTGCAAAGTTTGAGGGGGCACCAAAACCACTCTTGCCATTTCCTCTCATTGGGCACGAGTAGGTGTTGTGCCACTTCGAACCACAGATCGAACAACCAAGACCCATGGTGGAAGCACGATGCTTCCCTTTGCCCTTGTAGAAGTCCTCGACAGTCTCCTTCTCATCTCCCGGATCCTCCTCGGGAGTAATTTCTTCTTTCCATCCTGCTTCATACCAGCTGTCTTCTTCATTGTCATAGAAGTTCTCCTGCTGGTACCATTCACTATCGTTCCAGGATTGTTCATGCCATCCATCATAGTCCCATAGGCCGTCATAGTTGTTGTAGTAGGCACCGGCATCGTTCCAATCCTTCTCAGTCCAATAGTCGCTGACGTTGCTCCAGCTGCCATCGAAGTCTGTCTCATTCTCTGCAGTCTCGCCATAGTGCAGCGTAGGAGCAGCATTGGACTGATCAAAGCTGCGATGCGCCAACCTCAGCATCAGAGTCCTCGCTTCTTCAAACCTTCGCATATCTCCATGAACCTGCAGCAGAATGTCATCAATTGTCTTCTGCGGAAGTCCAGAGGCCTTGAAGTACAGGTAGGTCTTCGCCACATTGTTGATCTCCAAGCCAGCGTGGGTCACCGCCTCCTCATACTTCAACTGCCAATCCACTGACCATTCCTGCAGCGTGGTTCGTCCTCTGCGAAGTTCGAAGAACTGCTCCAATGCCTTAGTCGCCTGAAGTTGCTCTGCATCTCCAAAGGCTTGTCTCAGCGCATTCAGCAACGCCTGAACTCCAGAGGGAATAGCAGCCTGAAGAATCTGGCCGCTTCCAGGATCTCTCACCTCGTCTACGCTGAGGCGAACCAAAGCAGCGTCACCCACATCAATGTTGCCCAACGGATCAGGCAACCGCAGATTGAGGGCTATGGTTTGTGCCCTTCCTCTCAAACGTCCAGCCACCAATGGTCCCACCTGCTCGTCAGTTCCTTCGAAAAGACGATACCAAGCCTTCAACCGCTCCAGGTAAAGCTTCAGGGGGTATGTGGCCAGTCCAGGTTCCCAACCTGGAGGAATATCTTTACGATATTCTTCCAAGGGCACTCCGCCTCCACCACCAGACGAATGAGATCCTTGCATCCTCTGAGGCTCTCGTAGTGCTCGATGTCGTGGCTGTCAGATCGACAGCGGAAACAGGTCTGCCCTGAATCTATTGCTTGCCACCAAAGCCAAAAGCGTCAGGTGGAATGGAGCACCAATGCTCCGCTACCAAACTCAAGTAAACACGCAAGCTGGCAGCCTTTTTCACTTGATCCAAAAGGTGCACCTGTAGGTACAGGTGTAGATCCATGACAACTGAAAATGACAAGTCTGCTCATGTGTCGGAGCAGTATGTCCTGTACAAAAATCATGCATCCGGCATGACCATGGCATTGTAATGGTCTGCTATCATTCTTTTCCGCTCATTGGTCATCGCGCGTTCACCTCCTTGGGATTGGTGATAGAACCATAGAGCATTGCGGAAAGCCACTGCTTCGCTCCAATGACCAAAAGTCCACCGCTGGTCATTTGACTCCACATAGTCAAAGAGCATGCCCTGCGTCTCACTCTCTCTCGGCTCAAAACCTTCATCCTCAAAGGTCATAGGCAGGGGAAGATCGGGAGCTGTCAGTGTAAAGAGCTCCAAGATCCTGTGCATAGGCAAATTGCCCATGTAGCTTTCTCGCTCCATTGTCCTCAGAGCCTTCCTGATGCTTCGCATCTGTGAAATGACACGAGCCTTTCTCCTCTGCTCTCTTTCAGTATCTGTCACTTCTGTTCCTGCATCTTGGTTGATCATCATCCTCATGATCTCCGCATTCTCGGCACTGAGAGCTGCTTCAAGGGCATCTGCAAAGGAGTCGCTGGAACCTGATTCATTGCTGCTGCTGTCCTGGTGTGCAGCATGGTTTAGCGACATCCAGTACTCTGGATCGCTGCATTCGCCCATGGGGTCCGCCAAATAACGTTGGCGTCTCTGTTCCTCATCTTCTCCTTCTTCTTCCGATTCTTCATTTTCTTCAGCAGCCTCATCTTCATCTTCTTCACTGGCCATAGCTGGTGTGATCTCTCCCTCAGGCTCTGCGTCTGAATTAGCATTGTGAATTCTGGTAATAGGTCTCGACAATGTTGTAGCACTACCCGATGCTATTTCTGAACGTTGATCTCGAAGTCGGGTGAGCTCCATTGCCGATCTTTGCGTTGATTGCCTCAGCACCGCAATGTCATCATTGATCCGTTCCATTCCGGTACGAATCTCATCGCAGTAGTCGTGTAACATCGACATCACATTGGAATTCTGCTGGGCTTCATTGGATATGCTCCCAAGTTCTCTGTAGATTGAATCCATCCTCTCATTGTGCTTCATGATCTGAAACTGCACGTGTCTCAAAGCTTCATCCAGTCCTCGTAGATCTCCTGGCACATTCAAAACCAGATCATCTACTTGTGGCAGTATTTCTCGAATTCTTCGTAGCTGACGGTCTGCTCGAAGTGAGTCCAGTTGTCGTTCTTGTTGTTGACAACGTAGGAGCATCTTCAGCTGTTCCTCTTGCCACCAATGCAATCTCTCATAGAGCTTCTTGAACTTGTACACGATGCATCCACATAGTGCTATCAGGAACAAAATGATCCATGACGTGGATGTAGCACCCAAGACCTTGTCTGACTTCGGTGCTTCGCAAACTCCATCTGTCTTGTACGTGAAGAACGAAGTCTCGGTTCTGCCCATTGACATTGAAGAAAGTAGCACCATAAAGAAAACCCAAGGTGACAATCTTCTTCCTGACATAGAGAACGAATGGGCCGCTCCAGGCTCCACAAAGTGTTGAGCCTTCTTGATCTCGTCCTTCTCATCCAGGTGTCCACCATCACCCTTCTCCAAGTCATCCTCGGTGATGTTGTCCACCACTGGTAGTCTTCTGGCCTCAATGGGATGATTCGGCTGGTTCTTGAAGTCCACATGGCCACACGTCATCAGCTTGAGAAGTTGCACTGCTAACATAGGCTTCGTCAGTGCGTCGGCCAGCATGCATTCTGTGGGTATCAAAATCATCCATCGCAATCTTCCTGCTAGCCTTGCTTCCCTGTGTGCCAACACATAGACTCGTTGTGATCGGTCCTGTGGTAAAGCCGAAGTTCCGGTTGTCAGGCTGTAGAAGTCTCGGCAGTCGGTGTAGGCATCGATTGGTAGGAAAGGAATGCCCTTCTCCTGCAATGCTGCTAGCTCCTGAAGTGTCGGCTTCATCTGCGGAGATAGAATTTCTGACATCCTCAAAGCCACCAGCGATGCCGTCTCCAAACCTGAGATCGCTGCCAAGGTCTCGGAATGAGATGTTGAATAGGAAACTCTCTTCGACCTTGCACCATGAGCTGAAAGAATGTGGGCCACTCCTCCAAACCTTTCTTCCGACATCATGTTGCCATTCACCGTGTGGACCTGGTTGTCGAGGTCCAGCAAGTCAGGCATCAGCAAGATAACCACTCCTTCTTGACTGTAGGCTCTTCCTTTTGATGCAGCACTTGCGTCATGAACTGCTGCAAGCTTCCATCTCACCTTGTTGGAAAACTTCTTGTAGATGATTCCAACATCGGAGTACTTTGGTTGCTGAGCCTTCTTCACAAGGTTGTTGGCGGAGAGCATGTCTTGCACTGTTGCCTTGGTCACTCTTGATTGGAGAACTCCAACTTCTGACACTAAATCCAATCGTGTCGCTGTAATCCAAAGAAGTCCTCCAAGAACGCTCCTGAACAAAGTTGTCTCCTCCTTGGTCAACAGGCGCTCTGGCTTCTTGGTGTCCTCGAGGTTTTGAGTCTTCATGGCTGCCACAAACTCTTGTTGATCTATCTTCAGACCTTGAGGTACTCGACTGTACCTGCAGCCACAATGCGTGAAGGGCATCTCTTGCAATGAGACCTTTCCAAAACGGTTGCATAGCATCTTGTAGGTCTTTTCCATGAACTCCTTGGTGCCTGCTACAGCAATGTCATCGACATGGGTGGTGAGCACTGCTTGAAGAGCTCCTTGTTGATCTTTCCACCACCAGAAACAATCATCCAAAGAACTTTGCTGACCACCACTTTGTCGAAGAGATTCATGTAGACATAGTTGCCAGGCCAAAGGTGCATCATTCAAACCATAGGCTGGCTTCAGGCACTCCAGACCGTATTGGCCAAACTCTTCTTCCTTCACCGCAAATGAGCTGTCCAGTTTGGACAAATGCCGCCAGACGTTCGGTGGTGGTATAACTACCACTCTCCGCTTTGGACATTGAATCCCTTTCTTCTGCAAGATCTGCCTCACCTTCTCAAAGGAAAACCCCTTCAGAAAAGCACCTGCCACATCCCAGCTCGCCAGCTCGAAGTCATGGGTCACCGCCGTGCTCACGATGATTCGCTGGCTCAGTCTCGTAGCTGTGGTACTTCTCGTGGGCAGCTCAGCCTTCTGAGGGTCAAGAAAACCTCTCGCACAAAGCCTGGATTTGGCTTTGAAGGCCTTGCTTGCTCCAGGTGCGTTTCTCTTGAACTTTCGCACCCAAGTTGCATCCACGAAGACTACGTCTGGGGGTTGCTCATCAATCTTCACCTTCACGAAGACTTTCTGGTCATGAAACTGCTTCAGCTCCTCATAGTCTGCAGCCTCAAACTCTGACCAGTACTTCATAGCCTGCTCCTCATTCAGAACGTCGGTGTCCTCGTCCACTCGATAGATGTTTGAGCTAAGAAGACAGATGTGCAACTCTGCTGGTACTCGGCAAGGTAGATGAAGTAGGAGATGGGATGTAGTAGAGCTCGTCATCCTCATTTTTCGTACCCATCTTGCATCTTCTTCAAACCACATCTGATACGGTTCAACCACGATGTTTCTTGGCCTCTGCATCATCCACCATATAGATCGCAGATGTAGAAGTTCTTGTGATTGGAAGTAGGTTCGCATCTTCTTCTTCTCTGGCGCGATGACCACTGTTCTAGTCTCTGGGCCTTTTCTCTTCAAGTCCACGTTCATCTCTTCATCCTCTTCCACCATAGTTCTGGTAGTAGTTGATGATGTGTCCATGGAGTCCTTCTTGGGTGTCTGGCGAGATATTGGAACTGCTGGCGTCTCCTCTTCCTGGTTCATCTTCAGATAGCCAAAGAAGTAGATGAAGCACACATCTTCAATCTCCTTGTTGACATAGTCCTTGATGCGAAGACTGGTGTCTGAGTTGTGCTCCACAAACGCCATAGTTGAAGATTTCGCAGTCCACATCACCAGAACTCCTCTTGAGCACCTTGGCACCGGTACGGCTCGAAGTCCACGCCCGTACCGAATACCAGAGATACCCAAACTCTCGTAGTGAATAAGGATATATCTCTTGGCCACATCCAGGAGTTCATCAGCCTTTGCACTGCCATCTTTCGGGATGTCAATGAAGCGTTGACCTTGTGCATCTTTCTTCAGCATCCTCCCAAGAGTATGTGGCTTGAAAGGTGTGCATCCTTCTACTTCTTGTTGAAGATGCTGCCATAACTTTTTCTCTTCTTCCCTGGACGTAGAGGTTGTGAGGATAGACTGCTTGGCGCTGAGATGGTAGTTGAGGCAGGAGCTTCGAAACTTCCGAACATGGCGTAGAGGCATCAGATATGGCTTGTTTTGGAAGTCCACCACACAAGTGCCAGCATCCTCATCTATCTTCAGAACCGTAGCTGGTCCTCTCCAACCGTGACCTCCTCCATCATCTCTGAAAATCTCCACCTGTGTTGCACCAACAGTGATCTCCTCGACAGGCGTTCTCTGAGGTCTAGACTTGTTGGCTCTAGCGATCCTGCTTTCCATGATCGCTGCCTGAACTGCTGACAGCGCAATTTGACGAAGTCGACAGGCCTTGTCAATGACGATTCAGGCGCTTCTTGAGGATCAATCACGGTGTCCTCCTCAGGGTCCAGGAAACCTTTCGGCAGAATGCCAAAGACACACATTGAAGGTGTGTATCCTCCAATGTTGATCACCGTGTTCTGGGCTTGAGATGCTTCAGCTGCAAGTGTTTCTCCTTCCACCTCAATGCCCCATCTCTCAGCCTCTGCTTGAATCTTCGCCATGGTAATCTTGGTAAAGTCAACGTGTTTCTCCACCAGACCAGTTGCCGTGTGCTGCTTCCCCTGGTGTTTTGTCGTGGTTCCACCAGGTTGTCGAGTGATTCCCAATCGTTGCAGCTCACTTCCAGCGTCCACACTCATCATCGACCTTTCTTGATCAGAAACCAACACTCTCATAGGTCCAAAGTAGCGAATCCAGCTTCTCATCAAGGAATCCATGATGTTGCTGAGCTCTCTTCCTTCGCACTTTGTGGCAATCTTGTAGCGGGTAGCTTCGTCGATGGTGAGTAGATACCATTCTTCCTGGAATCGAAAGAGGTCGATTTGCACCACATCATTGAACTGCGAGCTCAAAACTGCTCCTCGATGTTGAGGTCTTCGGTGAGCTCTTGAATACTTTCTGCAAATTGGGCGACTGGCCACCACATCTGAGGTCAGCTTCCAAACTTCATAGGGCATGCCACAGCGAATGAGAATATTCTTGAGGTCCAGAAAAGGGGCATGCCAAAGCCTCTCGTGAAGTCCAAGGATGAGCCTCTTTGCCTTCTCCTCATCAGTCTGGGCCATCACTGGCAGCTTCTTGAACACTCTCCTAAAGTCATACATAGGCTTGATAGATCCAGCCTTGACTTCATCTTCTTTCACTTCTTCAGCTGCCACCTCGGGATCCTCCTGGTCAATGAGATCTTCAAGGTCTTTTGCAATTCCAATCTCATCCTCCTGTTTCTTCTCTTTCTCCTTTCGTCTTCTGCTTGTTGATGAAGTGGATGATTCAGCCACTCCAGGATCACCTCCAAATACCGCAATCAGCCAGTCATCTTCTAACTCAATTGGCGAGTAGCTCTGACCGGCACTCATTTCTCGCAAGTCTTCCACTTCAGACAAAGTCCACTGCCTGATACTTCCTGAAATCAAAATCCTCAAAGGCGCTTGGTCCACGGTCAAGTGAGGAGTCGACATAGGCTTCGACCAGGGTTGAACACTTGCCAGAACTCCTTTCACTGCCATGTCCTCCTTGAAGATTCTGCTCAACCAGGCCTTCGTAGTAGCATCTTGCAACCAGTGGGTATAGTTGTGCTCAATCTTGTCGGACTCGTACTCTTGAAACTTCATCATAGTTTCCTGCAGCAACGTCATCATACTCCATTTGAAAATCAAAGCTTCTTCAGAGCTAAAGACAAAGCTCACTGGTGCTGCCAATCTGCACTCCAGCACCTTAGGGTTGGAGAGAGCCTTGTTCTTGAACTCGTCCATCAAATTGGCATCTTGCTTGGCCTGTTTCTTCTCGGCAGGTGATTCACCAACAGGCCACACTCCATGCCTACATTCTCCAGGCACAAAAGAGTGCTCCACATCTGAGGTTGCTGCTCTTCCCATCGCACACTTCGGGCAAGTGTAGTAGTTCTTCTTCTCGTCCACCATTCGAGCATGTAGAAGAAGATCTCCTTGAACATATTTCTTGATGTCTTTTGCGATGGCTCTGCATAGTTGGTCTGGATAGACAGCTGCCAAGGTGGTGCGGTTGTTACCACCTACTTGTCCTTGAAGCCATCCATGTCTCTTACCCAAATGTCCTTTGCATCTTTGAACACTTGCTCGTAGTGGTAGATCTCCTTGAAGTCCAGTGGGTTTCAAGATCGGGTTTTCCAATTCATCTTGGGCTCCAAAGCGACATTGATCAGTGCGATGGATGTCGGCAGGCAAATCCTTCAGGTGCTCCCAAAGCGCTGACGACCATGGCTGTTCCAGGAGAAACCTGAAGCCTTCCTTCTTTCTCCTCAAAACATCCTTCTTGATGAAATCCACTGTCGGCTTCTCCTCATTCCTCTCTCTGTTGGTAACCTCCAAGTCTCGTCGGGTTGAAGATATAGACCATGGTCTGCATGAAGGGCTATAGAACTTCACCTGGGGTTCACCAACCATAGAGCCGACTTCCATTAGTAGTTGTTGATGTTCACGGCAACCAAGGTCCCAGCCATAGCGATAGTCCACCGGGAACATCACACTGAGACCTGAAAGCAAGCATAGCAAAGATAGCTTGCCACTACCAGAGCACCATTCCCAAAAGTGGGGTTTTGTTCCTCTTCTTGCTTTCGCCCAAGACCTGGCATTTCTGGGTGTCACCGGTGTCCTTCTAGTTTTCGTGTAGAACATCTCGGGGACCGCACGATACATCTTCTTCAGGTACTTCAGCTTGCCTTCTTTGAGATGACTGGGAAAGACATCTCCATCATAGGTTCTCTTCTCCTCATCATCATACTTGTAGTCGAAGGAGTCCACCACCAGCACATTCGGCATCTCTTCTTCCATCTTCGTTTCATCTTCTATCCTTTCATTCTCAACCTTCTCAGACATGAATTCCAACTTTGTTTTCTTTTGACAAGTCTGCTCAAGTGCCGTCGCAGTGTCCTGAATCTCTTTCCTTTTCCACATAGACAGAATGGCTTCCTTCTCTTCATCCTCAATCCATTGTTCTTGGCGATCAACTGGAAGGATGTAGTGTCCGCTCTCTGAAAGCAGCACCCGCATCACCAGAAGTTCTGATGATGGATCATTGAGCTTCTTTCCATTTGCAGAAACCACCAAAGCTCCATCGCCATTGTCAAACCATTCTGTCATCACCGCTGCTCTCATCTGCCTCAGCGACGTGTTTGGAAGTAGCGCTGGGCAGGTGCTGCCTTGTCCACCAATGAGGTCCGCTGTGTAGCTTGCTGGAACCTCTGACGATCCAACATCTATTGGCAAGGAGATCCTGGCCAGGGTGTCATCAGCTTGACCTGATATTCCTGTCACCGTTGTAGTCGAAGGGCCCCACTCAATCTCCTTGATGCGGGACCTTGGAAGAGCTCCTGACTCCATGATCTCCTTCAAGGTGTCCGTGCCAATCAATCCTGATGAGGCTCCAGGATCAACCAAAAGTCCAAGTACTCGACGACCACGAACCTGGTGGAAGTTGTCGGCGAAGTCCTTCTCGGGAAAGTTCAACTGCTTCTTGACTCCTGCTTGTTCTCCTTGATGTGATTCTTGTTCTGCTTGCTTCGTGGGCTTCATCCTCAACAGCTCGCTCTTGTCTGGTGAGTCTGGAACCACTGATTTCTTCAAACCTTCTTCAGCACTTGGTGTCGATGCCTCAGGCAACACCAGTCCTCCACGATGTCCTTCTCGCAGATTGTAGGCTGTCTGCTGCACCATGCCATAGCCATCTTCCAACCAATAGCCTTTCTTGCCGAAACCTTTGCGGGGAGCAAAGTTCCAGCCTTTTCCTTTTCCTTTCTTTCCAAAGCTCTTGCCTTTTCCTTTACTCTTTCCTTTGCCAAGTCCTTTGCGAGGTGCAAAGTTTGAGGGGGCACCAAAACCACTCTTGCCATTTCCTCTCATTGGGCACGAGTAGGTGTTGTGCCACTTCGAACCACAGATCGAACAACCAAGACCCATGGTGGAAGCACGATGCTTCCCTTTGCCCTTGTAGAAGTCCTCGACAGTCTCCTTCTCATCTCCCGGATCCTCCTCGGGAGTAATTTCTTCTTTCCATCCTGCTTCATACCAGCTGTCTTCTTCATTGTCATAGAAGTTCTCCTGCTGGTACCATTCACTATCGTTCCAGGATTGTTCATGCCATCCATCATAGTCCCATAGGCCGTCATAGTTGTTGTAGTAGGCACCGGCATCGTTCCAATCCTTCTCAGTCCAATAGTCGCTGACGTTGCTCCAGCTGCCATCGAAGTCTGTCTCATTCTCTGCAGTCTCGCCATAGTGCAGCGTAGGAGCAGCATTGGACTGATCAAAGCTGCGATGCGCCAACCTCAGCATCAGAGTCCTCGCTTCTTCAAACCTTCGCATATCTCCATGAACCTGCAGCAGAATGTCATCAATTGTCTTCTGCGGAAGTCCAGAGGCCTTGAAGTA